>Ga0213878_10000076_pt1 | contig 56686 bp, 46 predicted proteins | sample VelepicoBEBS_R02_FD_161053 | JGI IMG/M metagenome (GOLD analysis project Ga0213878, IMG submission 161053) | Vellozia epidendroides bulk soil microbial communities from rupestrian grasslands, the National Park of Serra do Cipo, Brazil - BS_R02 | ecosystem: Environmental > Terrestrial > Soil >... | reverse complement strand
GGAGCTTTCGGTCGACCTCGACCGCCGCAGCATCGTCCCGATCTACCGCCAGATCTACGAGAAGCTGCGCGAGGGGATCCTGGCCGGCGCGCTCCCCGAAGGGACGCGCCTGCCGCCGGAGCGGACCCTGGCCGAGCGGCTCGACGTCAACCGCTCGACGGTCGTCCACGCCTACCGCGACCTCGCCGCCGACGGCCTGATCGAGCAGCGCGTCGGCTCGGGCTCGCGGGTCGCTTCGCTCGACGGCGGCCGGCCCGACCGCGCGTCCGGCGTGCCGTGGTGGGTGACGCTCCCGCCCTGGCGGGTCGGCCAGTTTCCCGCGGTCCTCGGGGAGCTCGCCGCCAGCGAGCACGGCGAGCTGATCGGCTTCGTGCAAGGCGTTCCGCCGGCCGAACCCTCGCCGCTCGCCGACCTCGCGCGCTCGTTCGCGCGCGCCGGCGGCGACGTGAACTTCGTGCTGACGTACGGCGACAGCGAAGGCTACGCGCCGCTGCGCGAAGCGATCGCGTTGCGGATGCGGAAGCGCGGCTGCAGCGTCGGCGTGCGCGACGTGCTGATGCTAACGGGTTCCACCCAGGGCATTACGCTGGTGGCACAATCGTTGGCGGAACCCGGCGATGAGATCGTGTGCGAGGCGCCGACCTATCCGGGCGCGCTGCAGATCTTCCAGATCGCCGGCTTGCGCGCGATCACCGTCCCGGTCGACGAGGACGGGATGCGCGTCGACCACGTCGAGGCGATCCTGCGCACGCGGCGGCCGCGCTTCGTCTACACGATGCCGGCGATGCACAACCCGACCGGCGTGACGATGAACGCCGACCGGCGCGACCGCCTGGTGACGCTCGCGAAGCGCCACGGGGTCCCGCTCGTCGAAGACGACCCGTACGGCGAGCTCGCCGATCCGCCCGCGCCCCCGCTGCTCGCGCGCGACGCGGAGTACGTCATCTACATCTCCTCGTTCTCGAAGACGATCGCGCCCTCGCTGCGCCTCGGCTGGCTGGTCGCGCCGCGCACGATCTACGAGCGCTTGCTGCTGCGGAAGCAGTCGATCGACATGGCATCGTCGATGTACATCCAGGCCGGCGTGCGCGGCTATCTCGAAAGCGACTACGACGCGCACCTGGTCGCGCTGCGCGCGGAGCTGGCGCAGCGGCGCGCGCTCGCGTACGCCGCGATCGAGCGCTGGTGGCCGCCCGCGATGCGCGCCGCGCGCGGCGGCGACGGTTACTACCTGTGGGCGACCGCGCCGCGCGAGACGCGCGCGCGCGCGCTGCTGGCGAACTCCGAGCGGCGCGGCGCGTCGTTTTTGTTCGGCGAAGCGTTCTTCGCCCAGTCGGGCGGCGACCACAACTTCCGCCTCGCGCTGACGCCGGTTCCCCGCGACGCGATCGCGGAGGGGATTCGGCGCATCGGGGAGGCCGCGCGCTGAAGTCACCTGCCGTCATCCCGAGCTCGTCGAAGCACGTACGCTTCCCGTCCACGCAACTGCTCGCGTGGTACGCCGAGCATGGGCGCACGCACCTGCCGTGGCGCGCGACGCGCGATCCGTACCGCATCGTCGTCAGCGAGACGATGCTGCAGCAGACGCAGGTCGAGCGCGTGATCCCGCTTTACGAATCGTTTCTCGCGCGCTTTCCCGACTTCGCCGCGCTCGGCGCGGCCGACGCCGGCGACGTCGTGCGCGCGTGGCGCGGACTGGGCTACAACAGCCGCGCCGTGCGCTTGCACGCGCTCGCGCGCGCAGTGGTCGAGCGGCACGGCGGCGTTCTGCCCGCCGACACCGCTGCGCTGCGCGCGCTGCCGGGGATCGGCGCGTACACCGCCGCGGCCGTGCGCGCGTTTGCGTTCGAGCTCGACGACGCGGCCGTCGACGTGAACCTGCGCCGCGTGATCCACCGCGTCGCGTTCGGCTTGGAGTTTCCGCCGCTCGCCGACGACCGCACGCTCGACACGCTCGCGATCGCGGCCGTTCCTCCCGGCGCGGCGCACGACTGGAACTCGGCGCTGATGGATCTCGGCGCGACGCTCTGCACCGCGCGCGCGGCGAAGTGCCTGGTGTGCCCGCTGCGCGAGGGATGCGCCGCCGCGCCGGTCGATCCGGTTCAGCTCGCGCAGCGCGCTCGCGCGCACGCGCCGCGCAAGCCGCCGCAGAACAGCATTCCGTTCGAGCGCACGACCCGCTACCTGCGCGGCCGAATCATCGACCGCTTGCGCGACGTGCCCGCGCGCGATGCGCTCTCGCTCGACGTGCTGCACGGCGACTTAGCGCGGTTCGTTCCGGCCGACCGCCTGCACGAAATACCCGCCGTCATAGACGCGCTGGTTCGCGACGGCATCGTGACGCGCGTCGCACGTACGTCGATTCGTCTCAGCTAACGCCCAGCGGAAGTTAACTCGCCGCTCATCGCGAGCGCGTTTATCGCAAGTGGGGCCGGGTAGGAATCGGGTTGTTCTCCACCCTCTCTGCACCCAACGGGACACCCATGAAGTTACTTCGCCTCGCCGCCCTCGCCGCGGTACCAGCAGCACTCTTGCTCTCCTCGTGCGCCGGCGGCTCGAGTGGAGTCGTCGGCGGCGGCGGCACGCCGTTCACCAAATCGAACGTTCGCTTCTTGAACGGAACGCCGGCCAGCGCGCCCGGCGGTTACGACGTGTACTACCAGTCGAACGGCAGCGCGGCCCCGTCGTCGGCATTGGTCTCAGCGCTCAAGTACGGCATTCCCAGCGACTATCTGACGCTTCCGACCACCGCCGGCAACGTGATCGTTCAGAACGCCGGCGGCGGAACGCCTGCCAGCGGCGCGCCGGCGGTGACGTCGTGCCCGGTTCCGCAGTTCGCGAACAACCAGAACTATTCGATCGTCATTACCAACGCGAACGGCGCGATCAACTGCCTGATCTTCCAGGACGGGCTCTACGCGGGTCCGGGTAACCAGTACCGTTTCCACGACGCCTCGGCCAACGCGAACACCTCGATCGGAACGACCGTCGCGTACGGCACGACGACCGCGCCCGGCACCCCCGGCGTGAGCACGTTCGCGGTGCAAGGGACCACCACGCTCGGCACGCCGGTCGTCGGCACGACGGCTCCGACGTTCTTGCTGGTCAATCCGACGACGCTCGGCACGACCTCGAACATCTCGTTCGCGATCGGCCAGAACTCCGGTTCGACCGCCACCGCGATCAACACGCTCGATGCGAGCGCGCTGCTCTCGCCGGGAACGTCGACGCAGCCGAACGCCGGCAACAACAACTTCACGCTGCCGACCGGTACGGCCGGCGCCGGAATCTACGCGATCGACTGCGGCACGGCGCCGCTCCCCACCGGCTCGAACTGCGTCGGCGGCGTGGCGCTCGTCGGAGCCTTCGACTCCCATTAAGTGATCCGAGTGAAGCACGATGCCGGCCGCGTCAGCGGCCGGCATTTCTTTTTCTAGCCGAACCAGGCGGGGAGGTCGGCGTAGCGCTCTTCCTTCCACGGGTCGCCGTCGTTGTGGTAGCCGCGCACTTCCCAAAAACCGCGCTGGTCGGTGTCGCGGAACTCGATCCCGTGCAGCCACTTCGCGCTCTTCCAGAAATATTTCTTGGGCACGACCATCCGCACCGGTCCGCCGTGGATCGGTTCGACCGGCTGCCCGTCGAACTCGTAGGCCACCAGCACGTCGTCACCCAGCATCGCCTCCAAAGGAAGGTTCGTGGTGTAGTCGTTGTCGGCGTGCTGCACGACGAACTTCGCGGAGGGAAGCGGTTTCGCGCGCCCGACGAGGTCGGCGAACTTCACGCCGACCCAGTAGGTGTTCTTCTTCGACCAGCGCGTCACGCAGTGGATGTCGCCGCGGAACTCGCTCGCCGGCAGCGCGCGCAGCTCGTCGTACGAGAGCTCGAAGGGATGCTCGACCTGGCCGAAGACCCGCAGCCGCCACGTCTTCGGGTCGATCCGCGGCACCTCGCCGACGTGCAGCACCGGGAAGCCCTCGGTCACGGTCTGCCCCGGCGGCACGGTCGGGTCTTTCTGCTTGAGGAACGGCATGGCAGCCAGGATTCGGCGCGGGCGGTCGAAGGTTCCGCCGTGCCCATTCCGTTTCCGAAGCGGAAGGTCTCGCGCGCGGTCGCGGCCCAGGAGCTGGCGATCCTCGAGCGGACCTATCCGAACGCCGTCACCGCGCTCCAGTACACCAACCCCTTCGAGCTGCTGATCGCCGTGATCCTCAGCGCGCAGACCACCGACGTGCGCGTAAACCTGACGACGCCGCACCTGTTCGCGAAGTATCCCGACGCGCAGGCGCTCGCGAGTGCCGACATCGGCGACGTCGAGCAGATCATCAAGTCGACCGGCTTCTTTCGGATGAAGGCGAAGAACATCGTCAACGCCGCGCGCGCGCTCGTGGCGGAGCACGGCGGCAACGTGCCGAGCGATCGCGAGTCGCTCGAAGCGCTCCCCGGCGTCGGCCGCAAGACCGCGAACGTCGTCATGTCGGTCGTATTCGAAGAAGCGGCGTTCGCCGTCGACACGCACGTCTTCCGCGTCGCGCACCGCCTCGGCTTCACGCTCGCGACGACGCCCCGCGGCGTAGAAGAAGACGTCACCAAGCTGGTCCCACGCGAGAAGTGGCGCCACGCCCACCACTGGCTGATCCTGCACGGCCGCGAAATCTGCAAAGCCCCGATCCCGCTCTGCGGCCAATGCCAGGTGACGATGTGCCCCTCGCGCCCCATTGTCGCGCGCTACCTCCGCACGAGGGCCGCCGTTCGAAAGGTGTCACGAAGCTAGCGGACGCGCTTGCCAAAACGTTGACTCTAGTGTTATCATTTCGGCAGTGGCGATCGTTCGTACGGGTGACGAGCTCGCTGTCGTCGACGGTGAGGTGCGTTCGTTAGAATGGTTTTGGGCAGAGGACGGCTCGATGCCGGGTCTCGACGTCTTCGAAACGTTGGACGACGAGGCGAAGGCGGCGCTGATCGCGACCTTTCGCCACTGGGCGGACCTTCCTCATGGAAAGCGTGCCGCGGAATCGCGCATCAACGAAGAAAATGCCGATCCAAAGATACTGGCAGCGAAAGCAGGCAAACATCGGTTCACGATGTTTCACGCCAGTGGTCCGATCTGGGTCATCCACGGACACTATCTGAAAAGCAAGAAGAAGCTCGACAAGCTTGGGAAAGCCGTCGTGAAAACGACGATTCTCGCGATCGCGGGCTACGAGAGGCGCGTGAAGGATGGGACGTACTATGAACGCGACTGAAGCCCGGGCTGCGCGGCGCAAAGCCGGTTCGTCTACTCTCGAGGAACGGTTGCGTCGAGATCCGGGGATGTCGAGGCGTATCGACAAGCACTTGGCTCACCTGCGGCTCGAGCAGCAGATGATCGACGCCATGCAGCGGCAGCATGTGACCGCCGCCGAATTAGCGAGGCGTGTGTCGCGGCAGCCGTCAGCGATATCACGCGATCTGAAGGGCGGCTTGAGCAAAGCGAAAATCGGTCGCGTCGAGGAGCTCGCGGAAGCGGTCGGGTACGACTTCGTACCTCTTGTTCTACCGCGCGATCGAAAAGAGCGGCGCGAGGCCCTCGAGCGCCTCACGCGTGAGTTAGCCTCCTAGAACTGCAGCGGGCCTGAGCCGTCCAGGTGGGAAGGGCGCGGGAGTTGGGCGTCCTCGGCGACGGTCTTCAAAAGCTCCGAGCCGGTGAGGGCGTCGCGGTAGCCGGCGTCGGTCGAGAACTTCGAGAGGTTCATCAGCGCGGGCGTCTCGGTGTCGAGGAACTGGTACTCGCCGTCGAGGCCGGCGCCGGTGACGAGGACGAGCTGGCGGGCGGCGTCGAGGTCGAGCGCGATCCGCCGCTCGCGGAAGCGGAGCCGCAGCCGCGGCGGGCGCTCGAGCCGCACCAGCGTCACGCCGTTGCGCGCGCCGAGGATCGAGTTCAGGCGCTTCACCCCGGTCGCCAGAACGTCGGCCAGGGCGGCGAACCGGCTCGCCGCGTCGTCGCCGCGCGGGGCCGGTGCGCCGGCCGTGGCCGAGTCGATCGCGGCGCCCAGGTCCCGGCGGGCCCGAAGCTTCTGGGCCATTGCGACGATCGGGTTCTCGGGCTCGTCCATGGAGCGGTCTTCGCGATGGCCTGGGAACGGACTCCCGCGGCGAGCTCGTCCCCGGGTGCCGCCGGCCGGGCTGGGCCGCCGCCCTGCCGGACGCGAGCGCAGAAAAAAGCGCGGTCGTTGCCGGCCGCGCTGAGGATCGTACGAATGATGACTGAGAAAATCGATTCTATCTAGGTCGGATCGGCTTACTTCTTGCCGCCCTTCTTGCCGGGCTTCTTCTTGCCGCCCTTCTTCTTCGCTGCCATGATGTAGAGTTCACCCCCTCGCCTAGTCAGACTCGATCCGGAAAAAACTTCCGAATCTGTTCCGCCAACGTTTGGCCGGTTCGCGCGAGTTCCTTCCGCCCCGGGTTCCTCCCTCTCAAGAAGGCGTAAAGGCAGGCCCGGCTCCCCGTTGGAAAAGGCAGGCCGAGCATGGCGATCATCGAGGCCGTCGGGCTGCGCAAGGTCTTCCGGTCGATCGAACGCGAGCCCGGGCTGCGGGGCGCGGTTGCGGCGCTCTTCGCCCGGTCCTACGCCGAGAAGGTCGCCGTCGACGACGTCAGCTTCGCGCTGGAGCCCGGCGAGCTGGTCGGTTACATCGGCCCGAACGGCGCCGGCAAGTCGACCACCATCAAGATGCTCACCGGGATCCTCGTCCCGACCGCGGGGACGCTGCGCGTCGCCGGGATCGTGCCGCACGCCGACCGCATCGCGAACGCCGCGAACATCGGCGTCGTCTTCGGCCAGCGCAGCCAGCTCTACTGGGACCTGCCGCTGCGCGAGTCGTTCGAACTGCTGCGCTCGATCTACGACGTCCCGCGTGAGCGCTATCTCCGGAACATGAAGCACTTCGCCGAGATCCTCGACCTGGAGCGCTTCCTCGGCACCCCGGTGCGGCAGCTCTCCCTCGGCGAGCGGATGCGCGGCGACTTCGCCGCGGCGATGCTGCACGATCCGCTGATCGTCTACCTCGACGAGCCGACGATCGGCTTGGACGTCGTCGCCAAGGAGGCGATCCGCGAGTTCATCGCTACGGTCAACCGCGAGCGCGGGACGACGGTGATCCTGACCACCCACGACCTGGCCGACGTCGAGCGGCTCTCGCGCCGGATCATCCTGATCGACGAAGGGCGGGTGATCTACGACGGCCCGCTGGAGCGGCTGCGCGAGGAGTACGGAACCCACCGCACCCTGGTCGTGACGCTGGCCGACGCGTATCCCGAGATCGCCGTCCCCGGTGCCGAGGTCGAGAGCCGCGAGGCGAACGTCGTGCGGCTGCGCTTCAATCGCCGCCAGCTGACCGCCGAAGCGCTCATCCGCCGCGTGACCGAGCGCTATCAGATCGTCGACGTCGCGATCATCGAGCCGGACATCGAGTCGATCGTGCGCCGCATCTACCTGGAAGGCTACCACGACGGCGTGATCGGAGCGCCCTCGTGACCGCGCTTCCCGCCGTCCAGCCCCGCCGCTTCCGGCTCGAGCCGTACCTCAACTTCGCGCGCACCGCGATGGCGCGCGAGGCGACCTACCGCTTCGACGTCTTCACCAGCATCGCGTCAGTGCTGGTGCGCGTCTACCTGCTGCGCATGGTGTGGATCGCGCTGTACTCCCGCAACGCCGCGCCGCACGATCTGCCGCTGCACGCGATCATCACCTACTCGACCGTCGCGCTGCTGATGAGCTTGGTCATGGACATCGACCAGACCCGGCTGCTGTACGAGAAGCTGCACGACGGCAGCATCGCGACCGACTTCATGAAGCCGATCAGCGTCCCGCTCTATTTCTTCAGCGACGGCACCGGCGAAGTGCTCTTCCACGCGACGCTTATCGTCCCGTCGCTCGTCTTCGCGCTGCTGATCGTGCACATCGACGTCCCCGGGCCGCTGGTGCTCGCCGTGTTCTTCGTCAGCTTCCTGCTCGGCTATCTGGTGGGGTTCTGCATCAACTTCATCATGAACTGCATCGCCTTCTGGACGCTTGAGATCCACGCGGCGCGGCTGATCGTCACCTGGGTGAGCGACCTGTTCGGCGGCGAGATCATCCCGCTGGTGATCTTCCCGGCGTTCCTGCAGAAGCTCGCCTTCGCGCTCCCGTTCGCGGCGATGTTCTCGACGCCGCTGCTGATCTACGTCGGCGTCATCAAGCCGGACCGCTACGCCGAGGCGCTCGGGCTGCAGCTCCTCTGGGCGCTCGTGCTCGGCACGATCGCTACGCTGGCCTGGCGCGCCGGCGCGAAGCGCGTCGTGGTGCAAGGCGGGTAAGAATGAACCCGCGCGTCATGCTCGGCGTCTACAAGCAGTACTGGCGGATCAACATCCTGACCACGCTGGAGTACCGCGAGAACTTTTTGATCTGGCTCGGCTTCACCGTCGTCTACCACGGCACGGCGCTGGTCGCGCTGTGGATCGTGCTCAACCGCTTTCCGTCGATGAACGGCTGGACGTTCCGCGACATGGCCTTTCTCTACGGGCTGTGGATGGTCGCGCACGCGCTGCACAACACGCTCTTCTCGACGGTCGGCGACATCCCGGACCACATCCGCGACGGCGAGTTCGACCGGCTGCTCGTCCGCCCGCTGGACACCTTGTTTCAGGCGATCGCGACGCCCGGCCAGGTCTTCCCCGACGAATTGATCCTCGGGCTGCTGACGTTCGCGGTGGCGACCTGGTTCAGCGGCGTGCGCGTCGACGCGACGTTCGTGATCTTCGTCCCGCTGATCGTCGTCGGCGGTGCGCTGATCGACCTGGCCTTCAACCTGTTCATCTCGACGGTCGCGTTCTGGTTCGTGCGCGTCGACGCGCTGCGCTGGATCGTGATCCAGCTCGAACAGGAGTTCACCCGGTATCCGATCAGCATCTACTCGCGCGGCGTGCGCCTCTTGCTGACGTTCGTCGTCCCGTTCGCGTTCATGAACTACTTCCCGGCCCGCTACTTCCTCGACAAAGCGCACGAAGGCGCGATGCTCCCCGCCTACGTCGGCCTCTACACCCCGGCGATCGGAGTGCTCGCGGTAGCGCTCGCGTACGCGTTCTGGCGCGTGGGCTTGAACCGGTATTCAGGCGTGGGGCATTAGGAGGTCGCGGGGAGCGGGGCGGGCTGCGTGCTGGCGCCGCGATAGCGCTGCAGCTCGATCGTGTTCAGCGCGATCGAGGCGTGGGCGACGACGCGAACCAGCAGCTCGCGCTCTTCGGGGTCGAGGTCGAGGCCGCTGACGTTGTGGCCGTACACGACGATCCCGCTCACGGTGCGGTCGAAGAAGAGCGGCGCGGCGAAGGTCAGCCGCTCGTTCGGGAACGATTCCTGGATCAACCGCGTGTCCTTGCCCGAGAACGTCAGCGCGCCGCGCGTGCGGGTGATCGCGCGGGTGAGCTCGTCCGACGGCCCCAGCCGGAACGTGAAATCTTCCGGCCAGGCGTAGCTCTGCACGAGCGCGTAGCTGCCGTCGGGCTGGCGGCCCAGGATTCCGCCGAAGGTCAGCTTGAGCGCGTGCGCGGCGTCTTGCAGCAGCGCGCGATAGACGTCCTCCGGGGTTTCGGCGTCGAGGATGTAACCGGCGATGAACTCGAGCGCCTGGCGCTGCGCGAGCCGGTCGCGGAAGATGAAGCGGTCGACGAGATGTCCGAGCATGTCGTGGATCTTGCCGGTCGCCATCCCGATCCCCCAGAACAGCCCGCTGAGCACGATGTACGCCAGGTCGGTGTTGCTGTAGAACGTGTAGGTGCCGACTTCTTCGATCAGCCCGAAGGTCGCAAAGAACGCCGCGCTGAGCGCGACGTAGACGATCGCGCGGTTGACGACGAAGTCGACGTTGAAGAACTGGTGGCGGATGACGGCGATCCAGATCGCGATGATCGGCACGATCGTCGCGGAGACCAGCAGGCTGTTCTGCCAGAACGCGATTCTCCCGGTCGGGAAGAGCGCGTCGGAGACCAGGCGCGCCAGCCCGGCGAAGACGAACGCCGCCGCGATCCAGCCGATGCGGTGCCGGTCGTTCCGGCGCGCGCGCACGAACGCGATCAGCAGCGCGATCACCGCCAGCACGCTCACCGCGATCGAGGCGCCCGTGAACGCGCGGTCGAGGGTCTCGGAGGGCAGCGCCGCGTAGTTCAGGCGCCACTGCGCGTAGGCGTTCAGCGTGCCGAGCCCGAGCGCCAGCACCGCGGTGAACCAGGCGAAGATACGCTCGCGCGGCGCGTCGGCGTCGCCGTCGATCAAGCACAGGATGAACAGCAGCAGCGCGGGACGGGTCGCGCCGCGCAGCGTGTCGTCGATCCATTCCGGAACCGGGCGCCACGGCATCGGAATCGTCTGGTCGAGCCAGGTGGTCGGCGCCTCGACCGCCGCGAGCGAGAAGACGAAGAACGCCGCCGTCGCAATGCTCGGCTTCACCAGAAACAGCATCGCGCCGAGCCCGACCGCGACGATGCACAGCGCGATCCGCAGCATGTCGGTGAAGCGAACCGAGTTCGTTTCCGGCCGCGAGACCAGCCGCAGGACGCGCTCGCGCCCGTTGCGCTCGATCGGAAGAAAGCGCGTCGGGTTGTCGTAGGTGTAGCTGAACCCCGCGATTCCCGGCTTGCGGTCGAACGGCTTGATCCGGTCGATGCGCACTTTGTCACCGCGCAGCACGAGCTCGCCGCTGTTCAGCCGCGGCAGCGGGACCGACTCCAGCGCGCCCTTCCCGCCGCGGCGCACGAGCCGTTTGACCGTCGCGGCGGCGCGCTCGAACGCGTTCGGCGGGCGCGGCGAGGCGCGCGGCGCGACCAAGTTGACGACCGCGTCGCCGTCGGTGCGGTAGCCGAACACTTGGCGCGGGTAGACCACGCGGACGAAGTCGGGCACGACGCGCAACAGCGCGAGAACGACCAGAATCCCGACCACGACCAGCCGGATCCGGTGCCCTAAGCTGAGCGAGACTTGCGGAAGGCTGGCGGCCTCGGTGTTCACGCTGCTCGGGTTGTACCCGAATCGCGCGCTAGGGTTTGGGCGGACTCCACTTGCCGACCATCGAGCGAGCGACCACGATGCGCTGAATCTGCTGCGTCCCTTCGTAGATCTGGGTGATCTTCGCGTCGCGCATCATCCGCTCGACCGGGTACTCCGTCGAGTACCCGTAGCCGCCGAGCAGCTGCACCGCGTCGGTCGTCACGCTCATCGCGACGTCGCCGCATTTCAGCTTCGCCATCGCCGCCCACGTCGTCACGTCGGGTGCGCTCTCGTCGCACTTGCGCGCCGCTTCGTACAGGAGCAGCCGCGCCGCCTCGACCTCGGTCTTCATGTCGGCCAGCATGAACTGCAGCCCTTGCTGCTGCGAAATCGGCTTGCCGAACGCGACGCGCTGCTTCGTGTACTCGGTCGCGTAGTCGAGCGCGCCCTGCGCGATGCCGAGCGCCTGCGCGGCGATCCCGGGCCGCGACTTGTCGAGCACCTTCATCGCGATCTTGAAGCCGACGCCTTCTTCGCCCAAAAGGTTGGCGGCCGGGACGCGGCAGTTCTCGAACGACAATTCGACCGTCGGTGAGCCGCGGATCCCCATCTTCTTCTCGAGCTTGCCGACGCTGAAGCCCGGCGTCCCCTTCTCGACGACGAACGCGCTGATCCCGTTCGGCCCTTTGGCCGGATCGGTCACCGCGAAGACGGTCACCACGTCGGCGACGCTGCCGTTCGTGATCCAGATCTTCGTGCCGTCGAGCACGTAGTCGTCGCCGTCGCGGCGCGCCTTGGTGCGCATCGAGCCGGCGGCGTCGGAGCCCGAGCCCGGTTCGGTCAGCGCGTACGCCGCGATCTTCGCGCCCGAGGCGAGGTCGGGGATCCAGCGCTGTTTCTGCTCTTCGCTCCCGCCGATGAGGATCGGCAGCGCGCCCAGCTCCTGCACCGCGATGATCAGCGCCGAGGACGCGCACGCTTTCGAGACTTCCTCGACGACCTTCACGTAGGTGACGAACGAGCCGCCGAGCCCGCCGTACTCGGCGGGAAACGGGATCCCCAGCAGATCGTTCTCGGCGAAGAGCTGCTTGACGTCCCACGGGAACTCGCCCTTCTCGTCGATCGCCGCGGCGCGCGGCTCGACGCGCTCTTTCACGAGCTGGCGGACGACGTCCAGGATCATCGCCTCCTCTTCGGAGGCTGCGGGGCGCGGCGGTGCGATCGACATGGTCCCGCAGAGTTCGACGAGCCGCGGGTGCGCGCCCGTCGCAGGGATGGCCGCCCGGCGGGCGGATAACCGCGCATGGCGATCGGACGGCCTCTCTCGTTCGGCCCGGGCGCGCTGGCGGCGCTGGTGCTCGCGGCGGCGCCGCTCGCGGCGCTCGCCGACGGCGTCAACTTCACGGTCCCGCTGCACTACCTGGTCGAGTCGCCGCGGGCGCAGGTCCCGCTGTCGATCTACCGCGTCTGGGCCCGCTCGGTCGGCGGCGTGCGCCACAGCATCGTGGTCAGCTCCTCGGCGGCGAGCGGCGATCTGCCGAGCCTGATGGACGCGACCGTCGCCTCGCTGAAGGCGCGGAACGCGATCGGCGTCACGCGCTCCGACGCCGCGCCGCTGTGCGGGATGCCGTCGGTGCGAATCGCCTATGCGTTTCCGAACCAGCTCAGCTACGTGTTTCGCTACACGATCGTCGGCGGGCGGCTGCTGATCGCGAGCTACGCCCATCCCGTCGGCACCGAACCCGATCCGACCGCGCTCGCCGCGCTCGACACGCTGTGCAGCGGCATCCACCAGCCCGCCACCCCGCCGGGCTGGACGCTCGAGACGCCGTTTCCGCCGAACGCGAACGCCTGGCACTCCGCGAGCGAGAGCCGCGCGCTGCTGATGCAGGTTGCCAGCGCCGCGAAGAGCGGTCAGGGTCTCGGCGCGCAGCCGTTCACTGGAAAGGGCAGCGTCGTGAGCGACCGCACCGAAGCGTGCGGCGCGGTGTGGGTTCGCCGCACCACCTCGAACCTCGACGACGGCCGCACGCTGGAGTCGGCCGCCGGAACGGTGAACGGCTACGACTACGTCGTCGCGTACACGCGCCCGTCGTCGCAAGCCGCGGACGCCGCCGCGCTCGCGACGCTGACCTCGTTCTGCGCCGGAACGCTCCCGCCGAGCTGAACGGTCCGCCGGCGCGCCTTCAGTCGCGCGCGAGCTTGTTGTTGCCTTGGCAGCCCGCCGCCGGCGCCCACGTCGGTTCGGTCGTGATCGGCACGAACGGCCGCGGCGTCTGGTTGAAGTTGAAGAATCCGACCAAGTCCGGCGAGTGCGCGTCGACCCGTCCCATCGAAGGAACGTTGTAGAGCTGCTCGACGAAGCGCAGGATCGAACCGTAGTCCGCGACGCCGTGGGCGACGTTTCCTTGCACGACGTACGGCGAGACGATCAGAAACGGCGTGCGCAGCCCCGGGCCGAGATGGTCCCACGCGCGCTGCGGCGGCGGCGTGCGGTGGTCGTAGAAGCCGCCCCAGTCGTCCCAGATGACGAAGATCGCGGCGTGGTCCCACTGTTCTTGGTTGCTGCCGATCTCGTCGATGACGGTCTCCACCCACGCCGGCCCGTGGTTCCCGGTGTTCGGATGATCGCTGGCCGGGAAGCACGGCGGCTTGATCCAGGAGAATTGCGGGAGCCCTCCGGCCGCCGCAACCTTCAAGACGTTCGTACCGGAGAGCGGAAAGACGTGCTTGTACCAGTGGTTCGGCCCGTTGACGTTGATGAAGCCGTTGAAGGCGTTCGCCGGCGCGTTCTGCATCGAGAAGTGCTGCCAGTTGACGTGAGCGACGCTCAGGTAGTCGCCGAAGGTCGCGTCGTTCCAGCACTCGCCGCCGACGTTGCGGTCGACGAGCGTCGCCCAGCCCGTGGCGGGGTCGAGCTTCGGAAACGCGACGTCGACGTTTTGACCGAGATCCACGCAGCCGGGCGCGTACGACGGCGTTCCGGCGTAGGTCGGCTGACCGGCGACCGTCTCCGCGGGATGGGTCTTCGTCTGGTCGGTGCGCGACTGGCCGACGACGATGTACTGGTGCGCCGGGAACGAGTCGGTCGACGACATCGCGAAGAACGAGTCGCCCAGCTCGTAGTGGCCTGCGATCGCCCAGTACGTCGTGCGCAGCTTCGGGCTCAGATACTTGAACGGCGCGGTCGTCTTGCTGACGTTGGGATACTGCGTGCACGGACCGGCGTTCTGGCTCACCTTCAGCCAGGTCTGCGACGAGAAGTGGCCCTGGGCCAAGCACTCCCACCAGTTGTGCCAGTTGTCTTCCCCGCCGTCCGGTTTGAAGTCGGCGGTCGTCATGTGCGATGCGATCGAGGACGGCACCGAGGAGTCCGCCTCGGGATACGGACTCGGATGTCCTTTCATGTCGAAGTCGCCGCCGAAGACGTTGTCGAACGTGCGGTTCTCCATCACGATCACGACGACGCGGTTGATGTGCCCCTTCGCGAGGATTCCGTCGGGCGCCGGCGTTCCGGCCGCGGCCGCCGGCCGAGCCGGGGTGCCGCCGCTCCCGCCGAAGGCGACCACGCCGGCGAACGCGGCCAGCGCGAGGACGACGAGACCCGACAGCTTCACGGCGTGACCCTCCCACGCGGCGTTGGGCGAAGAACGTTAGGCGACGCCGGCCGGAATCCTCATCTCACCGGGCGGCGCGGGCACGTGCAGCGGCGCCCCGGTCGCGGCTTTCACTTCGTCCACGCTGACGCCGGGCGCGACCTCGCGCAGGACGAAACCGTCCGGCGTGACGTCGATCGCCGCCAGGTCGGTGATGATCTGCTGCACGACGCCTTTGCCCGTCAGCGGGAGATCGCAGCGCTCGAGAATCTTGTGCACGCCGCCTTTCGCGACGTGCTCCATCATCACGATGACGCGCTTCGCGCCGTGCACGAGGTCCATCGCGCCGCCCATCCCCTTGACCATCTTGCCGGGGATCACCCAGTTCGCCAGATCGCCGTTCTGCGCGACCTGCATTGCGCCGAGCACCGCGACGTCGACGTGGCCGCCGCGAATCATCCCGAACGAGGTCGCCGAGTCGAAGAACGCCGCGCCCGGCAGCACCGTGACCGTTTCCTTGCCGGCGTTGATCAGATCGGGATCTTCCTCGCCTTCGTACGGATACGGGCCGAAGCCGAGAATTCCGTTCTCGCTCTGCAGCACGACGGTCACGCCGGGCGGCACGTAGTTCGGGATCAGCGTCGGCAAGCCGATCCCCAAGTTGACGTACTGCCCGTCGCGCAATTCCTGCGCGACGCGCGCGGCCAATTGCGTTCGCGTGAGCGCCATCGTCATTTGCCTCCGGTGCGTTTGCGCGTCGTCACGCGCTCGATGCGTTTTCCGCCCGAGCCGACTTGCACCACGCGCTGCACGTAGATCCCCGGCAGATGCACCTGCTCGGGATCGATCTCACCGGGTTCCACCAATTCCTCGACCTCGGCAATCGTAATCTTGCCGGCCATCCCGCACAGCGGGTTGAAGTTGCGCGTCGCCTTGTGGAAGATCAAGTTTCCTTGGCGGTCGCCGACGCTGGCGCGCACGAGCGCGAAGTCGCACACGATCCCCTCTTCGAGGACGTACTCGCGCCCGCCGAACGTGCGCGTCTCCTTCTTCGGCGAGGAGACCGCGACGGTGCCGTCGGCGTTGTAGCGCCACGGCAGCCCGCCGTCGGAGACGAGCGTCCCGACGCCGGCCGGCGTGTAGAAGGCCGGAATCCCGGAGCCGCCGGCGCGCAGCCGCTCGGCGAGCGTCCCTTGCGGGACCAGCTCCAGCTCGAGCTCGCCGCTCAGGTACTGGCGCTCGAACTCTTTGTTCTCGCCGACGTACGAGCCGGTCGTGCGCCGGATGCGCTTCGCGTCGAGGAGCACGCCGAGCCCCCAGCCGTCGACGCCGCAGTTGTTCGAGACGGTGACCAGATCGGTCGCGCCCTGCTCGAGCAGCGCTTGAATGAGGTTGTGCGGGATGCCGTTGAGCCCGAAGCCGCCGACCGCGAGCGACGCGCCGCTGGGCACGTCAGCGACCGCTTCGGCGGGCGACGCGACGACTTTGTCCATACGAGCCGGACTAGTGCGAGCGCGGCCCGAGCGCTCCTTCCCCGAGCGCGTTCGCAGCTTCGCATGAAAAACTCCCCGACGTGAGAGGTCACGGCGTGCGACCCGCACGGTAGCCTCGAAGCGGTCGTGCGACATTACCGAATGCGAACCGCGGGCGAACGGGACGGGCAAGCCTCGCGCGATCTCGCGCGCGCCTGGTCGCAGGCGTTCGAGCAGGTTGCCGAGCCGGAGCTGCGCCTGCGCGCGGTCCTCTCGCTGGCCGGGCCGCTGGCGGGCGCGCAGCGCGCCATCGTCTTCGACGAAGAGCGCGTCGTGGCGGGCGTCCCCGGCGCGCCGGAAGGCGCGGGACTGCAGCGGCTCTTCCAGCGCGCGCGCCGCGTCCTCGAAGATGAGCTCGTCACCCCCGAGATGTACGTGGCGCGAATCGCGCCGCAGCGCGGCGAGCGGCTCGCGCTGCGCTGGCGCTCGCCCGGCGGCGGCTCGCTCGAGATCGCGCGCGCGATCCTGGCCAGCTGCGCCTGGGCGCTCGAAGGCCGGACCGGCTCGCAGGCACCGGCCGACCTGCCCGGGGTCGCTGCGACGCTGGAGCGGTTGGAGCAGCTCGTTCACGACGCGCGCCGCATGAAGCGCTCCTTCGCGGTCGTGTTCGTCGACGTCGAGCCGCCCAGCCCGCACGACGCGAGCGGTCGCGACGCCGTCGCACGCAGCCTGCGCCGCGAGGTGCGCGCCAACGACCACCTCGGCCACCTTGGCGGCGATGCGTTCCTGGCGCTGCTCGCGCTGGAGTCGGGCGAATCGGAGGCGTACCCGGCGGCACAGCGCTTGCTGCGCGCCGCGGCCGGCGCGGACGCGTACGCGAACGTCGGGGTCGCGATCTGCCCCGAGGACGGCGTGCAGCCCGACGAGCTGGTCGAGAAGGCGAGCGCGGCCGCGATGGCCGCCGCCTCGCTCGGCGCGCTGCAGCCGCACTGGTTCCGCGAGAGCGCCGGGCGCAGCTTCGAGGAGCGTGCGCTGGTGCGCGCGCGGCTCTCCGACGGCGATCCGGCGACGCTGATCGCCCTCACCTACCAGCCGGTCTTCGACGGGGAGAGCGGCGGGCTGTGGGGCGCGAGCGCGGCGCTGGCGTGGCGCGCGCCCTCCGCGGCGCCGGCGCCGCTGGCGTATCTGGGCGGCGAGTCCGACCGCGCCGCGCGGGTCGCGCTCGAGCGCTGGGCGATCGGCGCGGCGGCGACCGCGTACCGCACCTGGCGCGACGCCGGCCGCGAGCTCCAGCTGCACCTGCCACTGGCGACCCGCGGCGACGCGGCGCTCGACGCGCTCGCCGAGGCCTTCGGAACCGGCGACGCGATGCGGCACGTGTGGATCGAGCTCGTCGGCTCGCGTGACGAGCCGCCGGCCGAGGCCGAGGCGTTCGCCCGGCGCGTCCGCGCGCTCGGCGCGCACGTCGGCGCCGGTGCCTGGCGGGTGCAGTTCGAAGTTGCCGGACCGCTCGACTTCGTGACCGTCGAAGACGCCGACGACGTCCGCACGCTGGCCGCGCTGGCGCTGGGCTCCGTGGTCGCGCCGGTGGTGATCGCCGCGCGGGCCGCGAGCTTGGAGCGGGCGCGGTGGCTGATCCGGCACGGCGCGACGGCCGTGCGCGGCGAAGGGCTCGCCGAGCCGATGGGTTTGCAAGAGCTCGTTCGGTGGGCAAGTGGGCAGCAGGGGCCGCTCGGCCTATGAGCGCGGCGTTCGGCCCTCTCCGGGCGGGGAGATTTTGGTGGCTTCGCGGCGTGACGAGGGGCGCGCCGCCGCGTGGCCGGGAAACCCAGCACCCGAGGACGTGGAAATGATGACCCCTGAGCGGCGACGAGAATACGCCGAGACGGATGGCCTCGCCGAGCTGTTTCATGCTGCGGTCGAGTCGCGCCGTTCCACCCCCGATCTCATGCGGGTCATCCTGTCGGGCGCGCTCCCGCTCGCCGGCGCCGACGTCGCGCTCGTCTGCGGCACCGACGGCTCGCTGCTCGCCTACGCGTCCTCCGACGGCGACGGCGAGGAGAGCGCGCGCCTCCTCGCCATCGAGGCCGCCCAGGTCGAGGAGCGCGAGAACGTCGACGAAGACCGGTACGTCGCCCGGCTGACCGCCTCGGCCCCGTACGTCTTCGCGATGCGCTGGGCCCGCGGCCGGTCCTCGCACCACGACGTCGCGCGCGCCGCCAGCGGCGCCGTCGCGCGGCTGCTGCTGCGCACCGAGGAGGTGACCGAGCCGGTTCGCGACGGCGTGATCGATCCGCTCACCGAGCTGCCCTCCCGCACCGCGACGCTGCGCCACCTCGACAACGTCCTGGCCGCCGCGCAGCGGGTCGGCGGCCGGGTCGGCGTGCTGTTCATCGACCTCGACGGCTTCAAGGCGATCAACGACACCTTCGGCCACGCCGTCGGCGACCAGACGCTGATCGAAGCCGCGCGGCGGATGCAGGAAAGCGTGCGCCGCAACGACTTCGTCGGGCGGCTGGGCGGCGACGAGTTCGTCGCGGTGCTGACCGTCGTCGACGACGAGCTCGAGATGGTCGAGGCCGCGCAGCGCTTCTTGGAGCGCGTGCTGGTCGAAGTGCAGGAAGGCGGCTTCACCAGCCTGGTGCGCGCCAGCATCGGGATCGCGGTCTCGCCCGACGACGGGACGACGCCGGAGCTGCTGCTGCAGCACGCCGACGAAGCGCTCTACGCGGCGAAGGAGAGCGGTGGGAACAGCGTGCGCTGGTACCGCGACGGGGTGAGCCAGGAGATGCGCGCGCGGCGGGAGTTTCGCGAGCGCTTGCGCGACGCGAGCTTCGAGAGCGACTTCATGCTGTGCTACCAGCCGATCGTCTCGACCTCGTCGATGCGGGTCGTCGGCGCCGAGGCGCTGGTGCGCTGGCGCCACCCCTCGCGCGGCTGGCTCACGCCGCGGACGTTTCTCGACTTCAAGGGCGGGACGATGGCCTCGTCGGCGCTCGACGTCAAGGTCATCCGCGCCGTCGCCGAGACGCTCAACGCCAACGAGCGGCTCGACGCGCGCATCCACATCAACATCGCCAACGCGAACTCGGTGGTGTGGTCGGAGATGGAGAACCTGATCCGCGACGTCGAGGAGGCGCCGAGCCGGCTCGCCCTCGAGGTGCGCGAGGCGACGATGCTCGCCGACTCCGACGCCGGTGGCTCGTTCCTGCGCCACGCGCGCCGGTTGGGGATCCCGATCGGGCTCGACGGTTTCGGCTCCGCGCCGACCTCGCTCAGCGCGATGGCCTCGCTGCCGCTCGACTTCATCAAGGTCGACCGCCGGGTCACCAATCCCGGTGAAGACGGGAACGGCCACTGGAAGCGCGTCGCGCGGGCGGCGATCGGCGTCGCGCAGACGCTGCAGATCCGCACGATCGCCGACGGCGTCGAGGACCCCGAGCAGGCGAAGTGGCTGGTGCAGAACGGCGTCGAGCAGATGCAGGGCTACCTGATCGCGCAGCCGATGACCGCGCCCGACTTCGCCGACTGGATGCGCTCGTCGCGGGCCGGCGCCCGCAGCGCTTGGTAGCGACCAACGATCTAGCCGCAGGGCCGAACGGCCTAGTCCGCTCAGGCGTATATTTTACCAACGGCGATGGCTCGCTCGGCTGGTTTTTCCGGTACTCCTTTGCGAAAAACGGAAGAGGAACACCGACCGAGCCGACGGGAGCGACTATGACCGTTGGGGCCATCCTTCATGGCGACCCGCAGTTTTCCGCGCACGAGGAGCGTTCGCCGGGCGCGCTCGGCTATGCCGCGGACGTTTTCGCCGCGATCGCCGGCGCCGACCGCTGGTCGGTGCGCTCCTTCGTGGACGGCGCGCCCTCACCGCGCGATTGCGACGAGCGCGAGCGCGACTACGCCGAATTGCTGCGCGACCTGCAGTTGCGCGACGAGCCGTTGCCGACGCTCGTCGTGCGCAGCCGCAGCGGCGGCGCGCTGTTCCTGGTGTTCGGGCGCCACGGTGGGCCGCTGGCGGTGATCCGCATGCACGCCGACGGCGCGCGCGGCTTTCGGCCGGCGCAGATCGCCGCGACGCGCCGATTCCTCGACGAGCACGGCGCCCCGATCACGCACTGGATCGTCGACGGCGCGGCGCCGGAGTGGCGCCGCAACAGCGCGCCGGTCACCTTCGTGATCGACGAGCACTTGCGCCCGGTGCTGGCGGAAGAGCCGGCCGACGACGACTCGCCGCTGCACGCGCTCTACCGCCCGCGCGACGGCCACACCCCGGCGCTCCTCGCCGACACGCTCGCGCACTTGATTCGGGAGCTCGCGCTCGCGCCGCACGGTCGCGCGGCGACGCGCGCGCTGCCGTTCGCCTCGGTCCGGCTGGCGCGGCTCGCCGGCGGATCGGCGCCGTTCTTCCTCGTCTCGGTCGAGCCGGCGCGCCGGCGCGGAACGGTGCTGCGCGCGATGACGCGCTACGGGCTGAGCCGGCGCGAAGGCCAAGTGCTCAGCGAAGTGCTGCGCGGTTCGTCCAGCACGGAGATCGGCGAGTCGCTCTCGATCTCCAGCTCGACCGCGACGTTTCATTTGAAACAGCTGCTGCGCAAGACCAGCTCGCGCAATCGCACCGAGCTCGCCGCCCGCGTCCTAGGCTGGGAAGAAGGCACGTAGCTCGAGGCAGCGTGCAGTTATGCGGCGCTCAGCTGATCGACGCGGCCGGCGAGGCGGTAGGCGGCGAAGAGGACGAGTAGCGCCGCTTCGATGAGCGCGGTCAGCGCGCCGGCGAGCGTGGCGCTTACGAACGGGGCCGGGAAGACGAAGACGGCGATCGCGCCGGCGATCGTGGGCGGCGCGACGAGTGCGAACGTCAACAGCGTGCGCAGCAGAACGGCGGGCCCGCGCTGATCGAGGGCGTTCGGCATCGCGGCGAAGACGGCGAGGCCGACGGTGCGAGTCAGCGCGAGCAGCGCCAGCGCGCCGATGAGCACGATCAGCGGGCCGCGCGCGTCGCGGCTGACGGAGACGTAGCCGCTCACCGCCAGTAGCGCGAGCATCGCGTCGCGGGAGTACGGCCCGAGCGTCCAGCCGCCGAGGCGCGCCGCGAGCGGGACGGAGCCGAGCCAGAACAGCGGCATGCGCATCGCGGGCGCGAGCCGCACGCCAGTCGTCGACGCGACGGCGACGTAGAAACCGGGGAGCATGCCGACGAGCACGCCGACCGCGAGCTCGCCGCCGAGCCGGGCGAACGCAGCGAGCGCGGCGCCGGCCGCGAGCGCGAACGCCGCAGCCAGCGCGGTGATCGCGGGCGCGACCCGGCGCGAGAACATCAGCGTGTCGATCCACGCCAGCGCGAGCGCGCCGCGCAGCGGCGAACCAGCGTTGCTGCGGACGCGCGCGGCGCGCGCGCCGATTCGGCCGGCAGGAGCGAGGGCACCGGCCGCACGCGCGCCGCGCCGCGTGCGAACGCGCATCCGCCAGTCCAGGTTCGCCAGCGAGATGGCATAGAGCTCGGGATACGCGTCGCGCGCGGCGAGCACGAACGCGGCGCTCGCGAGCACGGCGACGGCGAGCGGGAACGCCATCGCGCGCACGTCGCCGTGACCGAGCGCGCGCAGCACGAGCCCGGGATGCACGACGGTAACATGCCGCAAAGCGTTCGGCGTACTCGTCAGGCGCAGCAGCCGCAACACGTCGACGAGCACCGGCAAGGCTGCCGCAACGGCGATCGCGATCCCCGCTGCGATCGCGGCGATTCGTGCGGCGCCGCGGGCGAGCGCGCGCGGAAGCGTGATGCTGGCGATTGCCGCGCCGGCGGTCGCGAAGAAGCAGAGTTGCGCAAGCAGCGCGTGCCACGTCGTCCCCGCCGGGATGCCGAACAGAATCAAATAGGCGAAGCGCACGGTGCCCTGCCCGAGCGTCGTCACGACGGCACGCACTTGCAGGTACGCGGCGACCGCGACCGGCGCGACGCCGGCGCGCGTGAACAGCAGCGCCTCGGCGCGTGAGGAGAAGACCCCGAGCGTGCGCGAGGTCCCGCTCGCGAGCACGACGCCGAACGCGACGACGAACCCGCACACCCAGAAGTCGGCGATCGCCGTCGCCCAGTCCGAGGGCTGCGCGCCGCGCGCCGGTCCCGAGGTCTTGAAGAACGCGAACCCGACGACGGCAAAGAGATAGAACGCCCACATCGCAATGCGCCCCGGGTGCTTGCGCAGCGTCCGGAGCGTGTTCACCAGGGCATGGCGGTCACCGTACGAGAGCGTCGCGAGAACGTTCACGTCCGCCTCGCTGCGATACGGCTCACGAGCGCGTCACGTCGAGGAAGACGTCCTCGATCGAACCGTCGCCGCGCCGCGCGCGGAGCTCCTCGATCGTGCCGCTCGCGACCAGCGCGCCGCGGTTGACGACGAGCATCCGGTCGCACATCGCGGCGGCGCTCTCGAGCAGGTGCGTGCTGACCAGCACGACGTGTCCCTCCGCGCGCAAGTCCGCGACGATCGCCCGCAGCTCGCGCTGGCCGAGCGGATCGAGCCCGATCATCGGCTCGTCGAGCAGCAGCACCGGCGCGCCGCCGAGCACGGTCGCCGCGAGCAGCGTCTTCTGGCGCATCCCTTTCGAGAGCGCGTTGCCGAGCGTGTTGCGCTCCGCGCTGAGCGCGAGCCGCTCGAGCAGCGTCTCGGCGCGCGCTTCCCACCCGGGCGGCTGCTTCGTCAGCGCCGCGACGAACGCGAGATGTTCCCACACCGAGAGCATCGGATAGACGTCGGGCGTCTCCGGGATCAGCGCGATCGTGCGCCCGCGCTCGGGGCCGAGCAGCTCGCCGTCGAACGCGATCGTCCCGGCGTCCGGGCGCACCAGGCCGGCGAGGCACAGAAACGTCGTCGATTTGCCGGCGCCGTTCGGCCCCGCGACGGCGACGACCTCACCGCGCGCGACGTCGAACGACAGCCCGCCGACCGCGGTCTTGCCGTCGAAGCGCTTCGTCAGCCCGCGAACCGACAGGCTCACGGCGCTTACGTTCCGACGGCTTCGGTCGCCGCGCGGTCGCGGAACTGCTTCCAGTACAGATGCGCATACCCGCCGTTGCGCGCGAGCAGCTCGGCGTGCGTGCCGTGCTCGGTGACGCGACCGTGCTCCACCACGAAGATCACATCGGCGTTCAGGATCGTCGAGAGGCGGTGCGCGATCACCAGGCTCGTACGCCCTTCCATCAGCGGGACGAGCGCGGCTTGTATCGCCGCCTCGTTCGCCGAGTCGAGCGCGCTGGTCGCCTCGTCGAGGATCAGGATGCGCGGGTTCTTCAGCAGCACGCGCGCGATCGCGAGCCGCTGGCGCTCGCCGCCCGACAGCTTGTGGCCGCGCTCGCCGACCACCGTCTCGTACCCGTCGGGAAGCGAGGCGATGAACTCGTGGATGTTCGCGGCCCGCGCGGCGGCGCTCAGCGCGTCATCGGTCGCGTCCGGGCGCGCGTAGCGCAGATTCGCTGCGATCGTGTCGTGGAAGAGGTACGTCTCCTGCGTGACGATCCCGATGTTCTCGCGCAGCGAGGCCAGCGTCACGTCGCGCACGTCGAGGCCGTCGACGCGCACCGCGCCGGACTGCGGATCGTAGAAGCGCGGAACGAGCTGCGTGATCGTCGTCTTTCCCGCGCCCGAGGGTCCGACGAAGGCCGCCATCTGCCCCGGCTCGATTCGGAAGCTGACCCCGTTCAGCGCGCTGCGCTCCGGCGAGTACGAGAACTGCACGTCCTCGAACGCGATCTCGCCGCGCACGTCGTGCAATGCGAGCGCGCCCGGCTTCTCGGCCCCTTCGGGCTGCATGTCGAGGTATTCGAAGATGCGCTCGAAGACGGCCAGCGCCGAGACGATCTGCACCTGCACGCCGGCGAGCGCCGAAGCGGGGCCGTAGAGCCGCGCCAGGTAGGCGACGAACGCGACGATCGTTCCCACGGTGAGCGCGCCTTGAATCGCCAGCCAGCTGCCGACGAGCCACACGACGGCGGGACCGACGATCACCATCGCCGTGATCGCCGCGATGAACCACCGGCCGACCATCGCCAGCCGGATCTCGAGCTTCATCAGATCCGTGCCGGCCTGGTAGAAGCGCGAGCGCTCCCAGGCCTCGCGCACGAACGACTTGATCAGCGTGATCCCCGAGATCGAGAGCGTCTCCTGGGTGATCGATTCGATCTCGTCGCGCTTCTCCCGCGTGCGCTTCCGAATGATGAACATCCGGCGCCCGACCGGCGAGAGCGGAAAGATCATCAGCGGGATGATGGCGAGTGCGACCAGCGCGAGCTGCCAGCTCATGACGAAGATGGTGATGACGGTCGTGAGCATCAGGAAGACGTTGGTCACAATGGAGACCAGCGTTCCGGTGACGATGTTGTCGATGTTGTCGACGTCGTTCGAGACGCGGTTCATGATCTCGCCGGTCTTCGTGCCGGTGAAGAACGAGAGCGGCATCCGGTGCAGGTGCGCGACCAGGCTGGTGCGGATGTCGCGCATGATCCCTTCACCGACCAGCGAGTTCAGATAGCCCTGGTAGACGCCGATCACACCGGCGACGATCGCGACGGCGACCATCCCGCCGATGTTGAGCCACACGGCGTGCATGTCGTGCGCGGGGATCGCGTGGTCGATCAGCGACTTCGTAAAGAGCGGGGGAAGCAGGCCGAGCACCGAGATGACGAAGATGCAGACCAGCACGAGCGCCTGCTCGACCGTGTACGGCCGGAAAAACGCGAGGATGCGGCGCAGGTCGACCCGCTTCGTCACCTTCGGACGGTTGGGGTCGAACACGTTGGACCACATCAAGTGAAGCGGGCCCCCGCCCATGCCGCCTAACATCGCTCGCTAGAACCCCTGTTCTACCGCTTGCCGTTGCGAATCGTGGCCAGCTCGCGGAAGAGCTTGTGCTCTTTGTCGGTCAGGTTCGTCGGGAGCTGGCCGATCAGGCGGACGTACTCGTCGCCGTAGCCGCCGTCCTTGAGCTTCGGCATCCCCTTTCCGGTGAGCCGCAGCATCTTGTTGTTCTGCGTTCCGGCCGGGATCGTCATCGTCACGTCGCCAGTCATGGTCGGAACGCGCACCTCACCGCCGAGGATCAGCTCATAGATGCTCACCGGCAGATCGACGTACAGGTCGTCGCCCTTGCGCTCGTAGTGGCCGTCGTTCGCGAGGTGCACGACCAGGTACAGGTCGCCGCGCGGGCCGCCGCCGGTTCCGCTCGCGCCTTGCCCGGCGAGGCGGATGCGCTGCCCGTCGCGCACGCCGCGCGGGATGGTCACGTCGAAGCGCTTCGTCTCGCGCACGCGCCCGGTGCCGTGGCACTGCGGGCAGATGCGGTTGCGCTCGGTCCCGCTGCCCTGGCAGCGCGGGCAGATGTCCTCGACCTGCAGCGTGACGGACTTCTTTCCGCCTTCGAACGCGTCGTGCAGCGAGAGCTCGATCGTCGACTCCAAATCTTCACCTCGCGTGCGCGACGGCCCGAATCCGGCCGGGCCGGGCGTGCGCTGCCGGCCGATCCCGGAGAAGAACATGTCGAAGAAATCGGAGAAGCCGCTCGCCCCGCCGCCGGCGTTGGTGAAGCCGGAAAAGCCGCCGAAGTCGGCGCCTTGCGCTTGGCGGTACGAGCGCGCCGAATCGGCCTCGCGCGCGGCGCGCTGCCAATCCGAGCCCAGGTAGTCGTACTTCTTGCGTTTCTCGGGATCGCCGAGAACCTCGTACGCCTCCTGGATGTCCTTGAACTTCTCTTCCGCCTCGCGCGCGTTGTTCGGGTTCGCGTCGGGATGCCACTTGCGAGCCAGCTTGCGGTACGCGCTCTTGACGTCTTTCTCGGCGGCCGTTTTCGGCACGCCGAGAATACTGTAGTAGTCTTTGTAGTTCACGGAGTCTTGGCGACGACCACTTGCGCGGGGCGCAGCACCTCGTCGCCGATCGTGTAGGCCTTGTGCGCTTCGTCGAGGACGGTCCCTTCGTCGACGCCCTCGGGCGCCGTCTGCGTCGCGATCGCCTCGGCGAGCCGCGGGTCGAACGGCATCCCCTTGAGCGAGACGCCTTTGACGCCTTCGCCGGAGAGGGCGGTCTCGAACATGCGGAGCGTCGCCTGCAGCCCGTCGCGCAAGCCTTCGGAGTCCTCGAACGTCACCGCGCGCTCGAGGTTGTCGAGCACGGGGAGGATCTTGGTCAGCACCGACTTCTTGCCGGCCAGCGAGATCTCGGCCAGCTGCCGCTCGATGCGCTTCTTGTAGTTCTCGAAGTCGGCCATCGCGTAGAGGAACTTGTTGTAGTTCTCCTCCGCTTTGGCGCGCGCCGCGGTGAGCTCGGCGGCGAGATCGCTCTCGCCGCCCGGCTGCTCTCCCGCCGCGCCGTTCTGCGGCGCCGCCGTCTCGTCGGCCGCCGCTCCCGTCGCGGTGTCCTCGTTCACGGCAGCGTTACTTCGCTTCCTTGAACTCGGCGTCGATCACGTCTTCGTTCGACGCGCTCGCTCCGCTCGCCGCGGTCTCGTCGTGCTCGGCGCCGGCGCCGTTCGCCGACGCGCCGTCGGTGGCCGCGCCCGTCGACTTGTACAGCAGCTCCGCCATCTTGTACGACGCCTGCTGCAGCTTGTCGGTCGCCGCCTTCACTTCGGCCGCGCTACCGTTCTCCGAGATCGTCTTGAGCTCGGCGAGCGCCGACTCGACCTCGCCCTTGACGGTCGCGTCGGCCTTGTCGCCGACTTCCTTCAACGACTTCTCGGTCGAGTAGATCAGCGAGGACGCGGTGTTGCGGATCTCGGCCTCTTCCTTCTTGGCCTTGTCCTGCGCCGCGAACGCCTCGGCGTCGCGCACCATGCGCTCGACTTCGTCCTTGTTGAGGTTGGTCGAAGCGGTGATCGTGATCGCCTGCTCCTTGCCGGTCCCGAGGTCTTTCGCCGAGACGTTCACGATGCCGTTGGCGTCGATGTTGAACGTCACTTCGACCTGCGGGATGCCGCGCGGAGCCGCCGGGATCCCCTCGAGCCGGAAGCGCCCGAGCTCCTTGTTGTCGTTCGCCATCTCGCGCTCGCCTTGCAGCACGCGGATGTCGACCGAGGTCTGGCCGTCTTCGGCGGTGGTGAAGACCTGCGTCTTGCGGGTCGGGATCGTCGTGTTGCGCTCGATCAGCTTGGTGTTCACGCCGCCGAGCGTCTCCAGACCCAGCGAGAGCGGGGTCACGTCGAGCAGCACGACGTCGCGCACTTCACCGGCGAGGACGCCGGCCTGGATCGCCGCGCCGACCGCGACGACTTCGTCGGGGTTGACGGACTGGTTCAGCTCTTTGCCGGTCAGCTTCTTGACCAGCTCCTGAATCACCGGCATGCGCGTCGCGCCGCCGACCATCACGATCTCGTCGATCTTCGAGACGTCGAGCTTCGCGTCGGCCAGCGCGTTCTTGAACGGCTGCACGCAGCGGTCGGTCAGATCTTGCGTGAGCTCCTCGAACTTCGCGCGGGTCAGCGTGACGTCGAGATGCTTCGGACCGTTCTGGTCCGCGGTGATGAACGGCAGGTTGATCGAGGTTTGGACCGTGCCCGAGAGCTCGATCTTCGCCTTCTCCGCCGCTTCGGTGAGCCGCTGCAGCGCCTGGCGGTCGCCGCTCAGGTCGATCCCCTGCTCCTTGCGGAACTCGGAGACGATCCAGTCGCGGATCCGCTGGTCGTAGTCGTCGCCGCCCAGGTGCGTGTCACCGTTGGTCGCTTTGACTTCGAAGACGCCGTCGCCGACCTCGAGGATCGAGACGTCGAACGTCCCGCCGCCGAGGTCCCACACGAGGATCGTCTCGTTGCCCTTTTTGTCGAGCCCGTACGCCAGCGCGGCGGCGGTCGGCTCGTTGATGATGCGCAAGACTTCGAGGCCGGCGATCTTGCCGGCGTCCTTCGTCGCCTGCCGCTGCGCGTCGTTGAAGTACGCCGGCACGGTGACGACTGCTTTCGTGACCCGCTCGCCGAGGTACGAAGAAGCGTCGTTGACGAGCTTCTGCAGGATCATCGAGCTGATCTCTTGCGGCGTGTAATCCTTGCCGTCGATCTTGACCTTGTGATCGGTCCCCATCTCGCGCTTGATCGAGCTGATCGTGCGGTCCGGGTTGGTGACGGCCTGGCGCTTCGCAAGCTGACCGACGAGCCGTTCGCCGGTCTTCGTGAACGCCACGACCGAAGGAGTCGTTCTCGATCCTTCGGAGTTGGCGATGACGGTCGGGCTCTGCCCTTCCATCACGGCGACGACCGAATTGGTCGTGCCGAGGTCGATTCCGACCACTTTTGCCATGGAGTTGTATGTCTCGCTTTCCGAGCCGCGTGGACCAGCCCTCAGGGCTCGCGCCCGTCCGGCCTTGCCGCTTACCGCAGCTCAAGGGTGGTGAGAGAAGAGTTCGCCCGCGGGCGACCACCGCCTATGATACGAGGTCCGGCGGTTCTTGTTCCACTCCTTCGCTGTGACATTATTTCTGTCACTTTGGTTGCGGCCGGGGCTGAAAATGAGGAAGGGCGCCACGGTGGGCGCCCTTCGAGCTTGCCTGCCGGCCGCGTCGGCTTACGGCTGCGGCTGTTGCTGCTGCAGGTAGAGGTCAGCCGGCTGCTCGCCGACCTTGACCTGGACGTTCTTCTTCACGCCTTGGCTCCAGACGCGCATCGAGACGACCTGTCCGGGCTTGGTTCCTTTGATCACGTTGGTCACGTCGGCGGGCTGGTTCACCGGCTTGCCGTTGATCGTCTGGATGACGTCGCCCGGCTCGATGCCGGCCTGGTCGGCGGCCTGGCCGCTCTGCACCTGCTGCACGACGGCGCCGCCCTGGTCGTGGTAGCCGGTCTGAGTGCGAATGCTGTTGTCGATCGGCCGCATCAAGACCCCGAGGTAGCCGACGCCCGTGCCGGTACCGTTTGCGTTGACCGTCTGGCCCGGTGACTTCGCGAGGGCGACGGCCGTCTGGGTGATGGTCGCGGACGGGATCGCGAAGCCGATGCCTTGCGCGGACGCCGGGTTGGCGGTCGACTGGTTCATCCCCATGACGCGGCCGTCGTAGTCGATCAGCGGGCCGCCTGAGTTGCCGGGATTGATCGGAGCCGACGTCTGGAGCAGGCCCTTGAAGAGGTGGACTTGCTGGTCGTCGCCTTGGATCGGCTCGTCGCGGTTGAAGCCCGAGACGACGCCGACGGTCACCGAGCGCTGCAGCCCCTGCGGCTCACCGATCGCGATCGCCCACTGGCCCGCTTGAACCTTGGAGCTGTCGACGAACTGCACCGGCGGCGGAAGCTTCGCGTAGTTGTCGACCTTGACGAGCGCCACGTCCGCGCCGGGGTTCGACGAATAGAGATGGCCCGGGATGCGGTCGCCGTTGGCGAACAGGACGGTGATTTTCGTCGTCCCCTTCGGCACGACGTGCGCGTTGGTCAGGATGAGCCCGTCGCGTGAATAGACAAAGCCGGACCCCGACGCGCGCTCGACCACGCGCTGCCGCTGGAGCGGGCCGGCGCCGCCTCCGAAGAACTGCGAGAACGGATCCGCCGGCGTGTAGATCGTGCCGTTGACGGTCACTTGCAGGGCGACGACGGAAGGCTCGACGCGCTTGACGGCGTTCACGATCCGTTCCTGGTCGGTCGTGCCGCCGCCGACGAGCGGGGCGGCTTGGACGGCGGGCGGCGTGTTGCCGGGCCCGGCGACGCCCGCGAAATGGGTGCTCGCATAGAGCATCATCGAGAAGCTCCCGATGATCGCGCCGATCAGCCCGACGACCGCCATCCCGAAGATGCTGGTTCGTGATTTCACGATGTACGAATACTCCTTGGGGGGACGGATCGATTCTACCGGACGGGTTCGCCGGCGGTAGCGGTCTCGGCCGTACTTTTCCCCGGTTTTTAACCTCGCGCCGTCGGCTGGTCGTCGACGATCCGGCCGTCGCGCAGCCGGATGATCCGCCGAGCGTGGCCGGCGACGTCCTCGTCGTGGGTGACCATGATGATCGTTCGGCCGCCTTCGTTCAAGTGCTCGAACAGAGCCATGATCTCTTCGCTCGTCTGCGAGTCCAGGTTCCCGGTCGGCTCGTCGGCGAGGAGAACCGCCGGATCGTTCACCAGCGCGCGCGCGATCGCGACGCGTTGCTGCTGGCCGCCGGAGAGCTCGCTGGGTTTGTGATCCATCCGGTCGCCGAGGCCTACTTCGGTCAGCCGCCCCGAGGCCTGCTCGTTGCGCGCGCGCGACCCGACGCCGGCGTAGAACAGTGGCAAGGCGACGTTTTTGAGCGCGCTCGTGCGCGCCAGCAGGTTGAAGCCTTGAAAGACGAAGCCCAGCTTCTTGAGCCTGATCGCGGCGAGCTGATCGTCGCTCAGGGTCGAGACGTCGGTGCCGTCGAGAAGATAGCGTCCCGACGTCGGGCGGTCCAGACAGCCGAGCAGGTTCATGAGCGTCGACTTGCCGGAGCCCGAGGGCCCCATGATCGCGACGTACTCGCCGCGCTCGATCGAGAACGTCACGCCGCGCAGCGCCTCGACCTTCACGTCGCCGAGCGAGTAGGTCTTGGTCACGGCGAACACGTCGATCGCGCGCTGCGCGTCATTCATACCGGAGCGCCTCGATAGGATCCAGCGTGGCCGCGCGCCACGCCGGGTAGGTGCCGAACGCGACGGTCACGACGGTGGTGAAGATCGTCGCGATCAAGATGCTGCGCAGCCACGGGATCGGGGCGACGACACCCGAGAACTTCACGATCACCAGGTCGTTGACGAGCGCGCCGATGGTGACGCCGAGAACGAGCCCCACCAGACAGCCGAACCCCGAGAGCGCCAGCGCTTCGATGAAGAACTGCAGCAGCACCTGGAAGCGAGTCGCGCCGATCGCTTTGCGCAGCCCGATCTCGCGCGTGCGCTCCGCCACGCTCACCAGCATGATGTTCAGGATCCCGATTCCGGCGACCAGCAGCGAAACCGCGCCGATCAGCGCGACGACGAACGTGATGACGGTGAAGACGCCGTCGACGCCTTTGCTGAACGCCTTGCGGTCGAAGGTCTGATAGTCGATGTGCGCGCCTTTGAGGTTGCGCAGCCAATTCACCGTGTCCGCTTCCGTCTGCTCCGTTTTCGACGGATCGTCCATCAGGAACCGCGCGAACGGCACGGAGTCGCCTCGAACGAAGAACCGCTCGAACGTCGTGTACGGGATGGTGACACCGAGGTTGAAGTTGAGCGGCAGGATTCCGGCTTTGTCGCTGCCCAGCACGCCGACGATCGTGAACCTTCGGTCACCGACGCGGATCGAGCTCCCCGTCGGGTCACCCACCATTCCGAACTTCGCGTAGGCCTGGTCGGAGAGGACGCACACCGAACGTCCCTGCGCGATGTCGTCCTCGCTGAGCTTGCGGCCGTAGCGCAGCGGCGTCGAGGTGGCGAACCGCTCGTCGGCGGCCGGCCCAAAGGTGATGCGGCGCTGCGCGTGAGCGTACGACGCGACCACGCGCTGACCCGCGGCCGGCATCGCGCCGACGATGTTCGGGATCTCGTCCTTGGCGCGCTGCAAGTCGGCGAGCCGAATCGTCGCGCGGCCGAAATTCGCCTGCTGGCTCGGAAAGACGACGAAGGTCCGTTCGCTGATCGCGCCCAGGATGCCGCCGACCGCGCCGGCCATTCCGGCGCCCAGGACCTGGATCGCGATCACCGCGGTGACGCCGATGATCAGTCCGAGCACGGTCAGGATGCTGCGGATTCGATTCGCCGCGAGGACCGAGACCGCTTCGAGAAGATATTGCGTCGGGTTCATCGCGCCGGCCTCACGTGCGAAGCGCCGCGATCGGGTCCATCCGCGAGGCGCGAATCGCCGGATAGGTTCCGAACACGCAGCCGACGACCATCGAGAAGCCGACCGCGATCGACATCACCAGCAGCCACGGGATCGGCGCCTCCCCGACGAACGACTTGACCGCCGCATAGCCGCCGACCGTCGCGGCGAACCCGATCGCCATCCCCAAGCCGCCACCGATCAGCGAGAGCAGGATCGCCTCGAGCAAGAACTGCAGCGCGACGTCCGCGCGCCGCGCGCCGATCGCTTTGCGCAAACCGATCTCGCGCGTCCGCTCGGTGACGGAGACGAGCATGATGTTCATCACGCCGATCCCGGCGACCAGCAGCGAGACGCCGCCGATCGCCGCGAGGCCGACGCCGATGACGCCGAGCGCCGCGCTGAACGAGCCGAGCTGAGCCGTCGTGTCCTGCGTGATGTAGGCCGCGCGCGGCCCGTGCAGCCGGCGCAGGACCGCGTCGATCGCGTCCGACGCGTCACCGGCGGTGACCCCGGGGGCGGTGTAGACGGTCAAGCTGTCGACCGGCCCCGGAACGATCTGGTGAAACGCCGTGTACGGGATGAGCGCGAAGTCGCTCGCGCCGATCGAGCTGAAGAGGCTGCTCTTGAGCTCGCTGTACTCGCCGACGACCGCGCAGCGCATCGGACCGAGGTCGATCACCTCGCCGATCGGGTTCGCGTCCTTGAACAGCTTCGCGGCGAGCTCGGCGGTGAGGAGGCACACGTGGGCGCCGGAGGTGACGTCGCCGTCCTGCATCTTGCGCCCGGCCGCGATCGTGGACGCGAACTGCGAGTGCGGGCTCGCCGAGGCGACCGTCGTCGTCGTTTTCTTGCCGTTCCAGCGCAGCGTGTAGGTGCGCTGGTACGACGGCTCGATCGACGAGAGCAGCGGACCGAGGTCGGTCGCGATCGCGCGCACGTCGCGGTACTGGATCGCGGCCGACCGCGGGTCGTCCTGATTGGGATCGGAGGCGATCGTGATCCCCGGATCGCCGAGCGTGCTCAGGGTCGAGGTGATCCCGTTCGACGCCGCTTTGCTCACGCCGAGGACGGTGATGATCGAAGACGTGCCGATGATCATCCCGAGCATCGTCAGAATGGAGCGCGTGCGGTTGCGCCAGATCGCGGCGAACGCCTCCGCGAGGTAGGCGCCGAGACGGCTCACTGGCCCGGCGTCGGGCCGGCCGACGGAGCGCTGGTAGGCTTGACCGCGATCCCCGGAAGAATCCCGACGTTGCGGTCGGAGACGACGACCTCGCCCGGCTTGACGCCTGAGAGCACGACGCTCTGCGCGTCGTTCGTGGTGCCGAGCCGAACGCTGCGCTTGGTGGTGCGGCCCTTCTCGACGACGAGCACGAACGGCTTTCCGTTCGGATCGCGGCGGATCGCGTCGGACGGCAGCGCAAGGACGTGCGCGCGGTCGTCGGTGACGATGTCGACGTCGACGCTCATGCCGTCGCGCAGGTACGGAACGGTCTTGTCCAGCGCAACGGTCGTGAGGACTTGCCGCGCGGTGTTCGAAGGGTCGTCGCTCTTCTGCGCGACCGCGCCGATCTGCGCGATGTGGCCGCGCAGCTTCGTCGAGCCGAGATCTTCGCCCGAGACGATCGCCGCCTGGCCGGGGCGCAGGTTCGCGACGTCCTGCTCGTCGACTTTGGTGCGCACGATGAAGCCGCCCTCGGTCGACATCGTGACGACGGCTTGTCCCGCGGTGACGGGGTCGCCGGGCTGCAGCGGACGGAGCGTGTCGCCGGTTTCGGTCGCGATCGTCTGGATCACGCCGGGGTAGGGCGCGACGACGCGCAGCCGCGCCACCTGGTCCGAGGCGTAGCGCCAGTCTTCGTACGCCTTCTGCGCGTCGGCCTGCGCCGCTTGGACGTCGCCGCTCTTGTCTTCGGCTGCGTTCGCGCGCGCGGCCGCCAGCGCCGCCTCTGCTTGCGCGACGGCGTCGCGGTCGGCGCGAACACGGTCCGCGAGGACCGGCGACTGCCGCGCGATCGCGGAGTACGTCTCGTTGCGGTCGCGCACGGCTTGGTCGTAAGCGACCTGCGCCTGCTGCAGCTTCGCGACGTCGGCGTCGAGCGTGGTCTTCGCGATGGCCTTCTGCGCGTACAGGTCGCGGTCGGCGTCGGCGATGCGGCGCGCCTCGCGCAGATCGGTGTCGCGCTGCGCGACGGTCGCGTCGGCGGCGGCGCGCTGCTGCGCGGCCGACGTTCCGCCGTAGCCCAGACCCGACTGCGCGCCGGCGCGCTGGTCTTGGATCGCCTGGCTGAGGTTGAAGCGCGCCTGCTCGAGGCTCGCCTGCGCTTGCACGACGGCCGAGCGGTTCTGCGCCGGCAGCGCGCTGTTCGTCGACTGGGCGGTGCGCGCGCGGCCTTGCGCCGCTTGGTAAGCGGCTTGCGCGGTCGCCGCCGCGTCGAGCAGCTGCGGGTTCGAGATCGTCGCGAGCAGCTGGCCCGCGGAGACGTGCTGGCCGGGATGAACGTAGATCTGGCCGACGTTGCCCGCGACCATCGCCGTCAGCGTCTGCGTCTGCGGCCGCTGCACGATCCCCGTCTCGGGCAGCTTCGTCTGAAAGCGCGTGTACGCAACGGTGACCGTGCGAACGGTGAGCGCGTCGCCGTGCGGCCGCGCCAAGGCGGCGCCGAGGACGACGATCGCGAGCAAGCCGACGATCAGGATGATGACGTTGCGACGACGGTTCACGGGGCCCCCGCTTCCACGATGGCGATCGGATCGGCGACGCCGACCGAGGAGCGCAAGTGCACGAGCGCGTTGAGATAGTTGACGCGCGCGACGACCAGATCGTTCGCCGCCGAGAGCGCGCTCTGCTGCGCGGCGGCGGCGTCGGTCAGCGAGATCAAGCCGTTGCGGTACTGCAATTGCGCGATCCGCGCCGACTCGGCCCCCAAGCGCTCCGCCTCGCGCGACGTCACGACCACCGCGTTCGTCGTCTGCACCGCGCGCAACGCCTGCCGGACGTCGACCTCGACCTGCGACTGCGTCGACGCGAGCGTCCCTTCGGCGGCATCGAGCTCCGCGTGCGCGGCGCGGTGCAGCGCGCGCCGCGCGCCGTACTCGACGAACGGCAAGGTGAAGGTCGAGGTCGCGCCGATCTGCCAGAATCCCGGCCGGTTGACCGTCGTCCCGGGGATCACGCCGAAGCCGGGGATCACTTGCGCCGCGGTCGTGCGCGTCGTCGGCGTCTCGGTGTTGCCGAACGAGCCGGTGAGCTGAATCTGCGGCCGGCGGTCGGACTCGATCGCGGCGTCGGCGAGCCGCGCGACGGCGACCTGCGCGCGCGCGCTCGCGACGTCGGCGCGCGCGCCGAGCGCCGCCGCGACGAGCGCGTCGAGCGGCGTCTGCGGCAGCGGCGGCTCGGGGAGCGCGGCCGGGAGCGCGAACGCCGTGTCGGGCGGCGCGCCGATCCGCTGCGCGAGCGACTCGCGCGCGTTCGCCTCGCTCGCGCGCGCGGTAGTCAGATTGGCTTCGCTGCGCAGCTCGTTGACCTGCGCGCGCAGCACGTCGACGCCCGCGACGCGCCCGACGCGCTCCTGCGCGCGGGCCGCGTCGAGGAGCTGCTGCTGGTATGCGCGATCGCCTTCGTTCAGGCGCACGGCTTCACGCTGCTGCACGACGTTGTACCAGGCGGCGGCGACGTCGCTCGCGAGCTGCTGCTCGGCGCGCCGCAGGTCGCTGCGCGAGGCCTCGGTTTGGCGCTTCGCCTGCTGCGCTTGAATCTGGCTGAGCGAGCCGGTGTAGAGGTTCCACGTCGAGCCGATCTGGGCGACGTTCTGCGAGAAGACTTGTGCTTGCGAAAGCCCGAACTGCGAGAACGAGCCGCCGTTGTTGCCGTTCGTCTTCGCCATCTGGTTCTGCAGCGTTCCGGCGAGCGTCGGAAACTCGGCGGCGTGGTCTTTGGCGTAGGTCGCCTCGTTCTGCGCCAGCGTCGCGCGGCGGTTCAGCACCGCCGGATCGTGGTCGAGCGCGTAGCGCACGGCGGCGCGCAGATCGAGCGGCCTCGGCGGCGGAATGGGTTCGGAACTCTGCGCGAGCGCGGGCGTGCCGAACAGGGCGACCGCCACCAGCGCGGCGCCGGCGATGAGCGAGCGCACGATCAGCCGTTTCGCGCCCCGCTCCAGGCCGCGAAGCCGGCGGTGCAGACCAGCATGAAGATCGCGGCGATCCACGCGACCACCGGCGAGACCCGGCCAAGCCGCTGCATCCCGAGCGCCAGCAGTACCGTCGCCCAGATCGCGAAGACGTTCAGCGCCCCGAGCAGGCCCGCCGTTCCGCCTTTCGCGCCCGGCATGACGAGCGCCAAGCTGGGCAGCGACCCCTGCACCGCGGTGGCGGTCTCGAACGAGCTCGCGCCGCGCACCAGCACGATGATCCCGAGGACGATGGAGTTCAGCCCGACGCCGATGACCGCGACGTTGACGCTGAGCGCGAAATACTTCCCGAACGTCCCGTCGCCGCGGCCGGCCGCGTTCGCGATCAGCATGACGATCGCTTGGATCAGTGCGATGACGAGGATCCCGATCGGGACGAACAGGAACGAAATCTGCGTGATGATCCGCGCGAACGACATCGACATCTCGATCGTCTTCTGCTGCTGGTCGGGCGGAAGCTTCGCGATCCCCGGGCTGGCCGCAAGCTGCGCCGGCATCGAGGTCTGCAGCGCGTGCAGAATCGCCGGCGCGACCAGCAGGGAGCCGATGGCCCCGAGCACGGTCGCGACGGCGAACGCCCAGCCCCAGGTCGGAACCCGGCGGAGGCGGTCGAACGCGGAGTTCGGCGCGACGACGATGTCGACGACGTTGCTGAGGCCGGGGCGCGGGCCGATCGCGGTTTCGGACGTGCTCAAAGGTCTCTCCCGGAAAAAACAGGCGATGACGCCCGTTGCTACCGGGCAGACGGTGGCGGTGTTTCGCCGAGCAGCGCGCGAATCCCGAGCTTGCGCTCGACCACCTTGCGCGCGCGCTCGAGGTCGACCTCGCGCATCTCGAGGAGCTTGAGCCGCAGGTACGACTGGACCAGCCGGCGCGAGCGCCGGGCGTAGAGCGCGCTTGCCGTCAGGCGATGGGCGGCGCGCGCCGGGGGCGAGGGGGTGGGGCGGGGCGAAGGGTGCGGCGCTGGAACCGGCCGCGCCCCCGCCGGGGTCGCGAGCGTCGAACAGAAAAGCACCAGCGCGGCGCCGGGGACGAGTGCGTGTCTCATGCCCGTCCCATCACACCTCGCGCGTCTTCCGACTAGGACCCTCCTTGAACCCCGACACCTTCGTGATCCCGGCTCCGCCCGGCGAGCCCTACCTGCGCGTCGTCCCGCTCGGCGGCTGCGGCGAGATCGGCCGCAACATGACGATCGTCGAGACGAACGACGACCTGGTCGTCGTCGACTGCGGCCTGATGTTTCCCGACGAAGAGATGTTCGGGGTCGACATCGTCATCAACGACTTCACCTACCTGCGCGAGCGGGAGGAAAAGTTTCGCGCGCTGCTCGTCACCCACGGCCACGAAGACCATATCGGCGGAATCCCGTACCTGCTGCGCGACTTCCCGAAGATTCCGGTCGTCGGTACGCCGCTCTCGCTGGCGCTGATCCGCGCGAAGCTCAAAGAGCACAAGCCCGGCGAGTGGAACGCGCGCGAGGTCGAGCCCGGCGACCGCGTGCAGTACGGCCGGATTGAGACGCAGTTCGTCCACATCAACCACTCGCTGGCCGGCGCGTGCGCGCTGGCGATTCGCACCCCGCTCGGGACCGTGTTCCACACCGGCGACTTCAAGTTCGACCAGACGCCGATCGACGGCGACCCGGCCGACTTCGCCTCGATCGCGAAAGTCGGCGACGAGGGCGTGCTGGTGATGCTCTCCGACTCGACGAACTCCGAGCGCCCGGGCCACACGCTTTCGGAGCGCATCGTGGGCGAAGCGTTCTCGAACATCTTCGCGCGCGCGAAAGGCCGGCTGATCGTCACCTCGTTCGCCTCCAACGTGCCGCGCATCCAGCAGGTCGTCGACCAGTCGAAGCGCTACGGCCGCAAGGTCGCCTTTCTCGGCCGCTCGCTGCAGAACGTCGTGCAGTACGCGCGCCAGCTGGGCTACCTCGACATCCCCGAAGGGCTCGTGATCCGGCTCGAGGACGTCGACGAGCATCCGCCCGAGCAGATCTGCGTGATGACGACCGGCTCGCAGGGCGAGCCGATGTCGGCGCTCACCCGGCTCTCGGTGCGCGACCACAAGCACTTCAAGATCGTCCCCGGCGACACGGTCGTCATCTCCGCGACGCCGATCCCCGGCAACGAGAAAGCCGTCTCGCGCACGATCAACAACCTCTACCGCTTGGGCGCGCACGTGATCCACGGCAGCAGCGGAAACGCGCACGTCAGCGGCCACGCCTCGCAAGAAGAGCTGCTGCTGATGCTGAACCTCGTGCGGCCGCGGTACTTCATCCCGGTCCACGGCGAGTACCGGATGCTGGTGATGCACGGGCGGCTCGCGCAGCAGACCGGGGTCGCGGGCGACAACGTCTTCATCGCCGAGAACGGTGACGTGCTGGAGTTCACCAAGGAGAGCGCCGAGAAAGTCGGCCGCACCTACGGCGGAAACGTGATGGTCGACGGGAGCGGCGTCGGCGACGTCGGCGAAGCCGTGCTGCGCGACCGCAAGCACCTCGCCGGCGACGGGATCATGATGGTGGTGGTGACCGTCGACGCGGAAGAAGCGCGCGTCGTCGCCGGGCCGGATTTGATCTCGCGCGGCGTCTTCTACCTGCCGGAGTCAGGCGAGCTGGTCGACGAGCTCAAAGCGAAGCTGACCGCGATCCTGCAAGACTGCAGCGTCGAAGGCATCCGCGACATCGGCAACGTCAAAGAGCACATCCGCTCGGGGCTCTCGAAAGCGGTGTTCGAAAAGTCACGGCGCCGGCCCATCGTCATTCCCGTCGTGATGGAAGTCTAGCCCCCGCGAAGTCACCCTGAGCGCTGTCGAAGGGTGAGAGACGATCTCGCCTTTTTGAGCAACGGCGAGGTGAGGTATTGCCGAGCGCGCGGGTGCGCGTGATAGGCTGGGCGTGAGCCCATGTCGTTGCACGAGATCGTCCTCCCCGAAACCAAGCCGGAGACCGAGTGGGTCCGCGGCCGGGCGCTTCGAAAAGTGAGCCCGACCTACAAGCACGCGGCGCTCCAGCTCGAGCTCGGATCGGCCATGCGCCGCTGGGCCAGCGAGGGACACGGCCGCGTCGGCTCGGAGTGGCGGTTTCGCATCGCGCCGCCCGGGAAGATCGTTCGTCCGCTTGTTCCCGATCTCGCCTACCTCTCGTATGAGGCGCTGCCGCGGCACGCTTCCGACGACGACGTGGCGGCGCCGCTCGGGGCGCCAACCGTCGCCGTCGAGATACTTTCACCGGACGACCGGCGCCGCGACGTCGACGACAAGATCGCGACGTATCTGGCCTCCGGGACCGCCGCCGTCGTCGTCGTCGACCCGCAGGACGAAACGATCGTCGTCCATGACCCCGGCGGCGTCCACGTTCGCCGGCGCGGCGAGACGCTTCGCCACCCGTCGATGCCAGGACTCGCAATCGACGTGGACGACGTCTTCCGCCGTGCAATGGGCTGACGCTATCCGCGCGCCCGAAGCTCGATGGTGACGATCGAGCTGGAGACGTTCGTTCACGCGCCGCCCGAGCGCGTGTTCGACCTGTCTCGGAGCGTCGATCTGCACCTGCGCGCGAGCGGTGAGACGGGCGAAGAAGCGGTCGGCGGACGCGCGTCGGGGTTGATGGAGCTGGGTGAGACGGTGACGTGGCGGGCACGGCACTTCGGGATACGACAGCACCTCACCAGCCGGATCACCGGGTACGAGCGGCCGCGCTGGTTTCGCGACGAGATGGTGCGCGGTGCATTCGCCTCGCTGGTGCACGACCATTGGTTCGACGACGAAAACGGCGGCACGCGCATGCGCGACCGCTTCGTCTTCGGCGCGCCGCTGGGCCCGCTCGGCCGTCTCGCGGAGCGGCTGTTCCTGCGCCGCTACATGACGCGCCTGTTGCAGACCCGCAACGCCAGCCTGGCCCGAATCGCCGAATCCGAGGAATGGCGCGCTCTCCTCGCGCGGGGTTCATGACCGCAGCTTAGCCGTTCTGTTCGGTATTGCCGAGCCTCGCCGCAGGCGTGATAGACTCGGCGTGAAGCCATGTCCGTCCACGAGATCGTCCTTCCCGAAACGAAACCGGAGACCGAATGGGTCCGCGGCCGTGCGCTGCAAAAAGCGAGCCCGACCTACGATCATTCGGCCCTGCAGTCCGAGCTCGTCATCGCGCTGCGAAAGTGGGCCGAGACCGGCGCGCGCGGCCGCGTCGGAGCCGAGTGGCGCTTTCGGGTCGCTCCCCCGCGCGCCGTCGTGCGACCGCTGGTGCCGGACGTGGCCTTCCTTTCGTATGACGTCTTGCCGCCGGCGGCGCGCGCCGAGGCGCAGGTGCCGCTCGGTGCGCCGACCGTCGCGTTCGAAGTGCTCTCGCCGGACGATCGGCGCCGCGACGTCGAAGACAAGGTTGCGACCTATCTTGCGGCCGGAACCGCGGCGGTGGTGATCGTCGACCCCCGCGAGGCGACGATCACCGTTCACGACCACGGCGGTATGCGCGTTTTGCAGCGCGGCGATACTCTGACGCATTTCGCGTTGCAGGGCTTTGCCCTCGGCGTCGACGAGTTGTTCGAACGCGCGATGCGCTGACAATCCGCGAGCCGGGAACTATCCTCTGAAGCCGCCGCGGTCGGCGCCCGCGTCGAGAAATGCGGCGAGCAGCATGTCGCCGCCGCGCCGCCGATCATGTCGACGTACGCGATCCTCGTCATCGCCACGGAGTCTCCATGTCATCTCCGTACCCCGCCCGTTGCGGGGACGCCTCGGCGGGCGTCCAATCCCTCGCACCCTATGGCTGACCGACGTTCGTTCCTAGGCGCCGCCGTTTCCGGCGTCGCTGCCTCCGTCTTGCTCGCTTCGAAAGCCGGCGCGCAGGCCGGCGCGCCGGAGCCGGCGCCGGCGAGCTCGCCGCGGCCCGCGCCCTCACCCTCGCCGAAGCCGAGCGCGTCGCCGAAGCCGCCCTCGCCGCTCGCCGCGGCGCTCGCGCTCTCGATGCGGCGCTTCGACACGAACCTCGCCGACAAAGACCTCGACACGATCGCGCTTGCGATCGACGATAACCGCAAAGGGGCCGCGCGGCTCAACCCCAACAAGGCGACCACGCTGAAGAACGGCGACGAGCCGGTGACGCGCTTCGCCGTGGAACGGTCGCGATGAACCACGACGACCTCGCCTTCGCCGACGCGACCGAACTGCAACGGCTGCTGAGCGCGAAAACCGTCTCGTCGCTCGAGCTCACCGAGCTGTACCTGAAACGGCTCGAAACCTACGGACCGGTCTACAACGCGGTGGTGACGGTCCTGCACGACCGCGCGCGGCGCGAAGCGAAGCGCGCCGACCGCGAGCGCGCGCGCGGAACCGTCCGTGGGCCGCTGCACGGAATCCCGTACGGCGTGAAGGATCTGCTCGCGACGCCGGACGCGCCGACGACCTGGGGCGCGCAGCCGTACCGCACGCAGCACTTCCGTTACGACGCGACCGTGGTGAAGAAGCTGAGCGACGCCGGCGCGGTGCTGCTGGCGAAGCTCGCGATGGTCGAGCTCGCCGGCGGATTCGGCTACGGTGACGCCGACGCGTCGTTCACCGGCCCCGGCCGCACGCCGTGGAACGCGAAGTACTGGAGCGGCGGCTCCTCGAGCGGCTCGGGGATCGCGGCGGCGGCCGGACTCGCCGGCTTCGCGATCGGCTCGGAAACCTCGGGCTCGATTCTCTTTCCCGCGACGGCTTGTGGGGTGACCGGGCTGCGCCCGACCTACGGGCGCGTCTCGCGGCACGGCGCGATGGCGCTCTGCTGGACCCTCGACAAGCTGGGCCCGCTGACCCGCAGCGCGCGCGACGCGGAGACGGTGCTCGCCGTCATCGCCGGCGCCGATCCGAACGATCCGACGGCGGTCGACGCGCCGCTCGCCGCGCCGCGCCGCCGCCCGCGCATCGCGGTGCTGAAGGACGCGGCGAAGGGTTCGATGCCCGAGGTCGCCGCGAACTTCCGCGCCTCGCTGAAGGTGTTGGAGAGGTTCGCCGACCTCGCGGGTGAGGTCGCGCTGCCGAAAGGGCCGTGGGGGCCGGTCGTCGGGACGATCGTCGACGCCGAAGGCGCGGCGGCGTTTCGCGATCTGATCGAGTCGGGACGCTCGCACGAGCTGCGCAACGCCGACGACAAGCTGGGCGGCTACGTCGCGTACGCGACGCCGGCGGTCGACTACATCGACGCGCTGCGCCGCCGCGCGCAGCTGAATGCCGCGTTGGTGAAGGCGATGCGCGGTTACGACGCGGTCGTCTCGCCGACGCTCTCGACGGTCACCTATCCGGTCGGAATCGGGTTCGACAAGGTGTACACGAAGTTTCCGGGCGGACCGTCGCTGATCGCGCCCGGCAACTTGGCGGGTTTGCCGGCGCTCGCGCTGCCGAACGGGATGGGACCGAACGGGCTGCCGACGTCGCTCTCGTTCTTGGGCCAGGCGTGGGGCGAAGCGGCGCTGACCGCGATCGGCCGGCGCTTTCAGAGCGAGACCGCGTTCCACACCCGCCGCCCGCCGCTCGTGACGCACGTTCCCGCGTAGAACCGAAGAAGGCCCGGCGCTTTCGCACCGGGCCTTTTCGCAAGCCGCGCTAACGCGCCCTCAGAGCTTGATGCTGATCGAGCCGAAGACTTGGAACGGATCCGCCTGTCCGGCCGTCGTCGACTGGAAGACGTTGCTGAACAGCGGCCCGTAGGGCTGTGCGACGCGCGCTTGGATCACGTCGCCCGGGTTGTAGAAGTTTCCGACGTACGGGCTGCGCGTGTAGTCGCAGCCTGCCGCGCCGCTGATCTTCCACGGGACGTTGCTGCCGCCGAAGCAGGTCGACACGACGTTGACGAAGTCGAGCCGGGCCGTGACGCGGCGCGAGAGGTCGTACGACAGAGACAGGTTCGCGCTCAGCTTGTTGGGCTCGGTGAAGGCGCCGTACGGATCGTACTGATGCGTCACCGGGTTGGGAATCGGGATCGCGCCGGTGCAGGACGAGGCGTCGTACGGCCGGGCGGCGATCGGCGCGCCGGGATACCGCGGGTCGTTCGCGGTCGTAGCGGCGGAGCCGACCAGCGGGGCGCAGCCGCGTGCCGGATCGATGCCCTCCGTCCCGAGCGGAATGCCGTACTGCGCGCCGCCCTGGAACTGCGCGGTCGGCGTGACGTTCAGCCGGCCGTGCTTCCAGTTCCCGATGAACGTGAGGATGTGCGGCGGGATGTACGACTGGTTCGAGCCGCTGGCGAACGTGCTGCCCGAGTACGTGTTGTACAGCGGGTAGCTCGCATTCGGATCGAACAGCCCTTGCGGCGCGGCGTTCCAATACGGGTTGGCGATGTCACCGGCCGCGCACGCCGCGTCCGCCGTGCCGTTCGGTTTGTAGCAAGCAGCGCTCGCGAGACCCGTCGACGTCGTGCCGCAGCGCGCGTCGGTCGGGTTGGAGGCGCAGAACGAGGTGTAGCCGTTGTAGGTCTTGATCGCGTTGTTCAAGCCGTCGACGACGGTCGTCCCTTTCGGCGTGCGGTCGAAGGTGATCCGCGCGAAGGTGTACGTGTACGACATCAACCCGAAGAAGCCGTCCCGGTTCAGATCGCCCTTTTGGATCTGGAACTCCAGCCCCTTGACGTTCTTGCGGCCGATGTTGATGCCGCCCACGAAGTTCGTCTTCGGATCGAGCAGCACGGTCGATATCTCGTTCTTCGTCGTGCGCACGTACGGCGTGAACTTGAACGAGGCGTCGGTGCCGTTGAACTGGTGTTCCCACGACGCGTCGTAGTTGTACGACTCTTCCGGCAGGATGTGGTGGCTCGGGGTGGTGAAGCCGAGGTTGTAGTACGACGTGTTCGGGCCGGGGATCAGGTTCGGCTGGATGGTGTTGTACTGCTGGAACGCCGAGCTCGAGGGCTGAGCGAACTTGCCGGCGCTCGCGCGGATGACGTTGTTCCGGTTGACGCTGTAGGTCAGCCCGAAGCGCGGTTGCAGCTCGGGATAATCCTCGACCGCAAGGCTCGTCGCCGAGAACGACGCCGACGTGTAGCGCGGTACGACGCCGCAGTTGATCCCGTTCGCCGTCGTCGGCAGCGGCTTCCCGCTCAGGTCCGTGGTAGTAAGCGTCTGCGTGACGGGGTCGTAACAGTTGAACTTGTTGAAGTTGTTCACGAACAGCTGCCGGGCGAGGTCGCCCGTCGTGTCGGGCAGACCGTACTTGAAGTCGTCGTAGCGCAGGCCGAGATCGAGCGAGAGCCGTTCGTTGACCTGGAACTTGTCGCTCAGCGCGACGGTCGTGAACTTCGGCACGACGGTGTTGTAGGTCGCGGCGTTGCCCGTAGCGACGACGAAGTACTGGCACGGCCCGCTCCCGCAGGTCTTCCCGGCTAGCGAGGTGATCGGAACGCCGCCGGCGCTCAACACGAGCGCGGCAGGGCCGGGGCTCGCTCCCGGCAGCGTGTACCGGGACGTTGCTGCGGCGGTGCAGCTCACGGGCGCCAGCGCGCCGGAGTAGCACACGCCCGAGGTCGGATTGGTCGAATCGACGAGATACGCGACCGCAGCTCCCTGCGAGACGTAGCCGGAGTCGTTGTTGCGGAACGTGTTCGAGGTAACGTACGCGAGCGTGAAGTTGAGCAGGTGCTTGTCGCTCAGCTGGTTGGCGTAGTTGAAGTCGACGCCGTGCGTCTTCGAACCGAGCTTGTAGTCGGGCGAGATCGAGCCGTTGAAACGCGGGTTGAGGCCGCCTTCGCCGTACTGCAGCCAGTCCGAGTACTCGGTGTAGCCCGCGATGCGCGCATACGAACGGGAGTTGATCGTATGCGTGTACTGCAGCTTGGTGATCGCGCCGTTCTGATTGTAGCTGTCACGCTCGTTGAGGAGCTGGTTCGAGTTCAGCGGGCGATTCGCCGGCGAGTTCGGAAAATACGCGAACGTCGTGTTCGTGAGGTCGCCGGGTGTCAAGAACACGCCGGTCCGGCCCAGATAGTACTGCTTGTCGTTGTAGATCAGCGGGTTCGCGCCGTACCGGTTGCAGTTCTGCGCAGTCGTCAGGTTGGGGCAGACGACGTTTCCGCCGGCCGTGCCCTTGACGACTTGGCTGAGATACGGCCCCCAGTCGCTGGGCGCCGAGGCAAAGTACGTCTGCGTCAGGACCGCGTTGTAGAGGAACTGCACGTCGTCCTTGAGCCCCTCCGTGCTGTTGCGATGCGGGATCGCCAAGTGCAGGTTGACGATGTTGTCGCGGTCCTGCAGATACGTCGAATAGCCGTAGAACAACGGTCCGAGCTCGTATCCGTTCGGGCCTAAGATGCTGCTGCCGGGCCCGGCGCTCGGGCCTTTGTAGCAGCCGGCGGTCGGATGCGCGGTGCCGCAGCCGTTGCGGTAGACGTTGATCGGCGGGGCGTACTGCGCGAACTCGGGGCGGTCGCCGTACGCGATGTCCTGGTTGTAGCCGGCCGCGCCGACGTAGTACGAGAAGCTGCGGCTCGGCGTCGCGCCGCCGCCTTCGAAATGGAGGTTCGTGTAGCCGGCCGGCGATCCGGCGCCGAGAGAGAGGGTTGCCGAACCCGGATAGGTGCCGGCGCGGATGACCTCGTTGACGAAGCCCGCGAGCGCGGTCGAGCCCGCATTGGTCGGCGCGGAACCGGTGTACACCTGGACTTCCTGCGTGCCGAGGTTCGACAAGTTGCCGCCGGGATATTGGTCGAACGCGCGCTGAATCGGCACGCCGTCGTACTCGTAGCCGACCTGCGTGTAGTTCGCGCCGCGCACGAAGATCGACTGGTACTGGCCGACCTGGCCTTGCGGCACGAACACCCCGGGGACCGACGCCACCGCCGAGTACGCGTTGTTGAGCCCGCCGCCGCCGCCGAGCGTCGCGGCCGCGCTCTGCTGCGCCGCCGAGACGTTGTAGACGTCGGTGCTGATGCCGGGCTGGATCAGCGAGGCGTTCGAGCGCGAGCGCACCCGGCCGATCTGCTTGAGCGTCTTCGCCAGCGCGACGTTGAACGTCGCGGTCTGGTCGGCCTGAACCGTGATCCCGCTCAGCGTCGCGGCGTCGTAGCCGGCGCCGGTGACGCTCAGGACGTACGTGTCGGGCGAAAGCGAGAGGAACTGGAACGAGCCGGTCTTGTCGGTGCTGGCCGTCGCCGAGCCCGACGGGCTCGCGGCGGTCACCTTGGCGCCCGCGACGGGCCGCTGCGTCTCCGTGTCGACGACTCTGCCGCTGAGCGCGCCGGTGGTCCCGGCGAGCGCGGCGGTGAGGCCGGCACAGAGGAAGGCGGCGACGAGCGCAAGCGTGGCGATCGAGCGCGAAAGCTGTTGTTTCATGCGGCTTTTCCTCGTGCGCAAAAGGTGGGCGCCAACGCCGCGGCCCCGGTCCTCGGATAGGACCCCGGATCCTGACGGCGGGAGAACCTTAAATTTTCCTTAGAGAACCTTAAACCGGTCGCCTGCCGCTGCAGGGAAGAAAACCGAGCCTTAACCGAAGATTTTTCGGCTGACAGCGGATACCACGCTGAACGAATCAGGCGTCGCGGTACTCAGGAACCCCGCGCTGGCGCAATTCGTGCGGGGCTGGCCGCTAGGCGACGGCGCGAGCGCGCAGCGCGTCGCGGGCTGCCGAGGCAAGCGCGAGCGCCGTCACGGCGAGCAGCATCCCGCCGATCAGGTCGGTGACGAAGTGCGCCCCGAGCGCGAGCCGCGACCAGAGGACGCCGCAGCCCCACAGCACGAGCAGCGGCGTGACGACCGCGCGCACGCGCGCCGGCAGGTCGCTCTTCCAGATGAACCACGCCCAGAGCCAGTAGACGAGCACCGCGAACATCGCGTGCCCGCTCGAGTACGCGAACGACGGCTCGTGGATCAGGCTCCAGTAGCCGGGCCGCGGGCGGCGGAAGACGTTCTTGAGCGCGTCGCTGACCTGCCAGGTGATCAGCGTCGTCGGAAGCGCGAAGATCACCCGCTCGCGCCACCGGGGAAAGCGAATCGCAACCCCGATCGCGACGAGCGCGAAGGTGACGAGCGCCGGCCACCAGCACGACGCGGTGAAGAGCAGCGCGAGCCGCGGCGCTTCGCCGGCGAGCGCGCGCGCGGCGAGATCGAGCCCGCGCGGCGGCGCGTGCGAGACGGCGTTGCCGAGCAGCACGTACGCCGCCGCCGCGACGACGGCGACCGCGAGAGAGCGAAGCGCGCTCACCCCGCGAAGAGATCCGTTTGCGCGGGCCGGCCGATGCGGTCGGCGAGGCGCTCGAGCTCGGCGGGGGACTCGACGATCACGTTGCGCGGCTTCGTTCCTTCGTTGGGGCCGACGATCCCGAGCTCTTCGAGCTGGCGCATCAAGCGCACCGCGCGCGGGTGCCCGATCGCGAAGCGCGCCTGCAGCGCGGCCGTCGAGCCGACGCCGGTCTCGCCCTTCGCGACGCGCGCGTCGAGCAAGAACTTCGCCGCGTCGTACCACAGCTCGTCGGTCTTGCGGTCGCCGGAGCGCTCGTCGTCCTCGCGGATCGGCGTGATCTCCATCGCGGGCGCCGTGTCGGGCTTCGCCTGGCGTTTCCAGAACCCGACGAGCCGCTCGATCTCATGTCCGGTGACGAGCGCGCCTTGCGCGCGGATCGGCTTCGGCGCGTCGATCGGCAAGTACAGCATGTCGCCGCGGCCGAGCAGCCGCTCCGCGCCGCCCATGTCGAGGATCGTGCGCGAGTCCACCTGCGAGGAGACCGCGAACGCGATCCGCGAGGGGATGTTGGCCTTGATCAAGCCGGTGATGACGTCGACCGACGGCCGCTGCGTCGCGACGACGAGATGGATGCCGGTCGCGCGCGCGAGCTGCGCGAGCCGCATGATCAGCATCTCGACCTTCGCCGGCGCGATGAGCATCAGGTCGGCGAGCTCGTCGATGACGACGACGACGTAGGGCAGCTTCTCGGTCGGGAACTTCGCGTTGTACTCTTCGATCTTGCGCACGCCCGCTTTCGCGAAGCGCGTATACCGCTCGTCCATCTCGCGCGTGATCGCGGCCAGCGCGCCGGCCGCCATCGAGGGCTCGGTGATCACCTCGTTCTTGAGGTGCGGGATCCCGTTGTAGACCGTGAGCTCGACGCGCTTGGGGTCGATCATCACCAGCTGCAGCTCCTCCGGCGTCGCGGTGACGAGCAGCGAAGCGATGATGCAGTTCAGGCAGACCGATTTGCCGGCGCCGGTCGCGCCGGCGACGAGGAGGTGCGGCATCTTGCCGAGGTCGCCGAAGACCGGCTGGCCGGTGATGTCCTGGCCGAGCGCCATCTGCAGCGGCGCGCCGCCGCGCGGGATGCGTTCGAGGATCTCGCGGATCGCGACGATCGAGACGGTGGTGTTCGGCACCTCGATCCCGACCGCCGACTTGCCCGGGATCGGCGCCTCGATGCGAACCGAGGTGGCGGCGAGCGCGAGCGCGAGGTCGTCGGCGAGCGAGGAGATGCGCGAGATCTTCACGCCGCGCTCGGGGCGCAGCAGATAGCGCGTGATCGACGGTCCGCGCTCGATGTGCGTCACCTTCGCGCCGACGCCGAACGAGGCCAGCGTGTCTTCGAGCACGTGCGCGCGGCTCGCGTCGTCGGTCTTCTGCGCCTGCGGCGCATCGAAGATCGCGCCGACGTCCGGCAGCACGTACGCCGGACGCGAAGGCTCGTACTCTCCGCTGACCGCCGCGAGCGCGCGCTGCCGCGCGCGGTCTTGCACGCCCGACTCGACGTCGCCCGGCGCGTCGTCGCCGGGCTCGCCGACGACGTCGTCGTCCTCGCCCGCGTCGTCTTCGTCCTCGTCGTACTCCTCGTCGTCGTACGCTGCGTCGTCTTCGTCGTACTCGTCGTACTCGTCGTCGGCGTACTCGTCGCCGGCGAGCTCGTCTTCTTCCTCGCCGGTCTCGGCGTCGCCGAGCTCTTCGTCGTAGAAGCGAACCGGTTCGCGTTCGACGACCGTGTGCGTCGGCGCCGGAATCTCGGTCGCCGCGGCCGCGCTCGCACCGGCCCCGGCGGCCGCCGGTTGCGGCGCGCGCGGAAGCAGTGCCGGCAGATGAAACGCTTCGCGCAGCGAGGCCGGGCGCGAGGGCAGCGCGGCGCCGGCGGCGCTCTCGCGCGGCGGCGGGCGCAGCGCGGCGAGCCGCGTCACGCACCAGCCGATCACCTTCTTCAGCGAGACGCCGGTGATCGCGACGGTGACGGCCAACGCTGCGACGATCAGCACGATCCAGGTGCCGGCGTCGCCGACGAGCGCGTGCAGCGCGCGCGCTAGGCCGCCGCCCAGCATTCCGCCGGGGCGACCGGACGCCGCCAGGCCGGCGTCGAGGACGACGAAGTACGCGCACGCCGCGCCGCCCAGCGTCGCGATCATCCGCGGCACGTTGATCTCGAGGAAGACGATCGCGCCGACCAGCGCGATCAGCGCGACGAAGAACGCCGCTGCCGACCCGAACAGCGCGTGCAGCGCGAACGCGGTCGCGCCGCCGACCGCGCCGGTGCGCGCCGGCGGCGCGACGAGCGCGACGGCGAGCAGCAAGGCGAAGCCGAGCGCAACGATTCCGGCGATCTCGAGGTTCCAGCGGGTCTTCGTGCTCGGCTTCCGTCGGACGCGAGCCATTGCGCCTACACTTCCCGTTACGAGGGGCTGCTCACCTGTGCGCGAACCCCCGCAAGCCGTGCCGAAGCCCACGATCGTCGTTCTCGAAGGCGACCAGACCGGTCAAGAGCTGCTCGTCGAATCGCTGCGCCTGCTCGAGCCGGACGTGATCGGCTTCGAGGTCGAGCTCGAGCGCTACGACCTCTCGCTCGAGAAGCGGCGGCAGAGCGACAACGGGATCGTGCTGGAAGCCGCGGCGGCGATGAAGCGCACGAAGCTCGGACTGAAGGCCGCGACGATCACGCCGGAGACGAAGGGCGACGTCGGCTCGCCGAACCGAATCCTGCGCGAGGCGATCGACGGCAAGGTGATCGTGCGCACCGGCCGCCGCATCCCGGGCGTCCGCCCGGTGGCGGGGATCCACGCGCCGATCTCGGTGGTGCGCATGGCCGTGGGCGACGCGTACGGCGCCAAGGAGTGGCGCGAGCGCACCGACGGCGACGAGGTCGCGTTCCGCACCGAGCGCATCGAGCGCTCCGTCTGCCGCGTCGTCGCGGAGTACGCGTTCCTGCACGCGCGCAAGACCGGCGCGAAGGTGTTCGGCGGCCCGAAATACACCGTCAGCCCGGTGTACGAAGGGATGCTCAAGGAAGAGATGGACGCCGCCGCCGCGCGCCATCCCGACGTGGAATACGACCCGCAGCTGATCGACGCGACCTACGCGCTGTTGATCTCGACGACCGGCGATCCGATGGTGATCCCCTCGCTCAACCGCGACGGCGACTGCCTCTCGGATCTGGTGATGCAGCTGTTCGGCTCGATCGCCGGCGCCGAGTCGACGCTGATGTCGTTCACGCCCGACGGCAAGCCCGACGTCGTGATGACGGAGGCGCCGCACGGCACCGCGCCGCGGCTGTTCGGGAAGAACGTCGCGAACCCGATGGCGATGATCCTGGCCGTCGCCGCGCTGTTGACGTTCGTCGACGACCGCCGTGCGACGAGCGCCTCGCGCGCGATCTACGAGGCGGTGCTCGAAACCGTGCGCGAGGGAACCGCGACCAGCGACCTCGGCGGCCACGCGTCGACGACCGAGTTCACCGACGCCGTCATCGCCAAAGTGAAGACGAAGCTCGACGTCTGGGCGACGATCTGATCACGTCGTCACCGGCGCGGCGCGCTGTTCACCGTTGCCGAAGCGCTCCGACCAGCGAATCCGTCCGGTGAGCTGCATCATGACGAAGAGCGTGACGATCGCGCCGATCGTGATCGAAAGGCCGCTGTAGCCTTCGTCGAAGAGCGCGAGCGAGAACAGGATCAAGTAGAAGAACTGCGCGGCGGCGGCTTCGACGGCGGCGAAGCGCAGCCCGACCACCAGCCGCAGGTACGAGATCGTCAGCGCCATCGAGACCGCCGCGCACAGCACGAACGCCCACTCGACCCGGATGCGGTCGACGGTGTACGCGAAGAGCAAGTGGAACGCGAAGAACGCCGCGGCCAGAAAGAGGTAGTTGATCGGGTGCAGCTCGATCCGGCGCAGCGTGGTGATCACCAGCATCACGAAGACGTAGAAGCCCAGCGAGAGCGGCGCCCAGAACGTGATCCGCTGCGCGAGCGGACCCGGCTGCAGCGGCAAAGGGAACGTCATCCCGATCCCCGCGCCGGTGACGAGCTCGCGATCCGCCCAGGTCAGATCCCAGCCGCGGGCGGTTCGGCGCTCCGCGCTCGGCGCGAGCGTGTGCGGCGGGAAGTCGATCGCCTCGAAGTTCGTGTGCATCGTGACGAGGAGATCGCGCACGGTCGTGACGTTCTGGCCGAACGTGTACGTCCAGGTTCCGAGCCCGCGCGTGCGGTACGCGACGGCGACCGTCCGCGTTCGGGCCGAGCCGGGCGGCAGCTGGGCGAGCAGCCATCCGCCGGTGCTCTCGGCGGCGACCCGTTTGCCGTCGAGGCTTACGGTCACGTCGTCGTACGTCGCGCCGTCGGCCGGAAGCGGAAACGAGACTCGTATCGCGCGCCCGGGCTGGTTCGGGACGCCGTACGCCCCCGTGAACGCGACGGCGTAGGTGTTGTACCAGAGCAGTCCCTTGCGCCGCAGGTCGAGCGCCAAGTCGACGTCGATCCGCGAGGACGACGGCGCGACGTCGTACTGTTGGCGGTGCGTCTTCGGATCCGCGACGGCCGTGAAGATCGGCTGGCGCTGCTCGAGCGCCGCCCCCCACAGCCCCGCAAGCGCGGCGCGCTGGACGGTGTCGGACTGCTCGGTCCGAAGCGTGATCGTCCCGCCCAGGATGAGCCAGCCCACGGTCGCCGCGGCGTTGACGAGCGAGATCCCGACGAGGTACCTGGCGCTGAGCATTTCTTTGCCTCACAAAGCTAGGTGCTTTGCGAAACTTTGTACCACAAAGATAAGCCGGCGCGCAACGCTACCGCTGCTGCGGGTCGAGGGCGTCGCGGAGGCCGTCGCCGAGCAGGTTGAAGCCGAGGACCAGCACGGTGATCGAGACGCCGGGAAAGATCAGCGCCCAAGGCGCGCCCAGCCAGTAGTCGCGGGCGTCGTTCAGCATCGCGCCCCACTCGGGCACCGGCGGGCGCGCGCCCAGCCCGAGGTACGAGAGCCCCGCGGCTTCCAGCTCGGCGGTCGCGATCCCGAGCGTCGCCTGGACCAGCAGCGGGGCCAGGATGTTCGGCAGGACGTGCCGCCGCAGAATCGCCGGGACGCCGGCCCCGATCGCACGCGCCGCCTCGACGTAGTCGTGCTCCTTCACCGCCAGGACCGAGGAGCGCGCCAGCCGCGCGTACTGCGGGACGTAGACGATCCCGACCGCCAGCATGAGGTTGTTGATGCTCGGCCCCAGGATCGTCGTGATCCCGATCGCCAGAATGATCGAGGGGAACGCCAGCATCACGTCCATCGCCCCCATCAGCACGGCCTCGACCCGCTTTCCGGCGTAGCCTGCGATCAGCCCGATCAGCGTCCCGGCGGTGATCGCCAGGCCGACCGCGACGAACCCGATCCGGATCGAGATGCGCGCCCCGTAGAGGATGCGCGCGAAGAGGTCGCGGCCGAGCTTGTCGGTCCCGAACCAGTGCGCCGGCGAGGGCGGCTGCGCGCCCTGGGCGACGTTCTGGGCGAGCGGATCGGTGCCCGCGATCAGCGGCGCGAACACCGCGACCAGGACGATGAGGCCGACGACGGCGGCGCCGGCGAGCGCCCCCGGCGCCCGGCGGAACCGGCGCCACACGTCGAGGGCGAAGGTGCGGACGGGCAGCTCTCCGGCGGCGGTCACCGGCCCGGTCTTACGAACGGTCCCGTTCAATGCCTTTGCGGCCAAAAGACCCGGGTCGGCAAGTATTAGGAGGAGATTGGAACGGCCGGAAAGCAGGGATTCCCGGCAGCCTTTAAGGTTGCGTTCACATTCCTCTACAATAAGGAAGCGCGTGCTACAACGAATCGCACACGCCCTCAAGCAATCCCGGCGCGGCATCATCGGAATGGCGCTGGCGGTTGCTTTTGCGGCGTCCATCGCGGCTCCGGCGCTCGCCGACACGACGACGGGCAACATCTCGGGGACGGTCACGACCTCCACCGGTCAGCCGGTCCCGAACGTCAACGTCGTCGCGGCAGCTCCCTCGGCCCGCTACACTGCAAAAACCGACGCCAAGGGCTTTTACAGCATCGTCGGCGTCATCCCCGACACGTATAGCATCACCTTCTCGGGGTCGGGGTACCAAGGCGCCACGATCAACGGCGTCACGGTCAATCCGACGATTACATCGACGGTCAACCAAACGCTGACGACCCAGCTGAAGACGATCGGCTCCACGACGAGCCGCGCCTCGGGCGTGAGCGCCTTCCAGCCGCAACAGGCGGAAGACACGTACAGCGTCAACGCCAACCAGATCAACACGATCCTGGGCAAGTCGCATGCGACCAGCGAGACGCAGCTCATCATCTCGCTGCCGGGCGCCTCGCTCGACCGCAGCGGCTATCCCGTCCTGCGGGGCGGCCGCGAGAACGATGAGGGCTTCCAGTTCGAAGGGATCGACTACACCGACGCGTTCACCCACCAGTTCGTCAATACGCTCTCGCTGAACGGCGTCTCGAATTTCCAGCTCAGCCCGGGCGCGGGCGACGCCTCGGTCGGGAACGTCGGGACCGGGCAGATCAACGCCTCGGTGAAGCGCGGCGCGCATCCGTCGTTCGGCAACGCCGAGCTGGACGTGCGCGGACCGACATACTACCACCAGGCGAGCACCGAGTTCGGCTGGGCAACGCCGACCGGTAACCTGTCGAGCTACACGTCCTTCGTCGGCAGCGACAACAACAACCAGTGCGGCCGGACGGGCCAGGACTGCAACCTCGTCGGCCAGCAGCTCTTCAACGACTACGTGAAAGGCCGCGATTTCATCGAGAACGCGGTCTACAAGTTCGGTGCGAACAAGAACCAGTCGCTGCAGGCGTTCTACCAGAACCAGATCTTCAACTTCTACAACAACGTCATGTTCGCGAACCAGCACACCCTCCCGTACGAGATGGGCTCACCGGATTGGCTGTTCTTCTCGGCGAACACGCTCGGGATCACGCCCGCCGAATGGGCCGGGATCACGCCGTTCGAATACGGACAGCATTCGCTGAACCAGCCGCTGGGCCGGCCGGCCGCGACAAGCAACCAGCCGAACGAGACGATCAAGCTGCAGTACAGCAACACCTTGAACCAGTCGACGTTCATGACGATCAAGGCCTACAAGGTCAACTCCTCGACCATTTTCGACTATCCCTACCTCGCACTGTGCAGCGGCGTCGGGCTGAATTGCGACTCGTACGCCATTCAAGGCGGGCAGCGCACCGGATTCGCCGCCGACTTCACCAAGCAGGTCGGCCAGAAGCACCTCCTCGGCTTCGGCGGCAAGTACGAGTTGGTCCACCCGATCGACACGTTCCAAAGCGGGTCGCTCGGCGCGTTGGCGGCCGTGTTTACGCCCGAAAACACGTACGACTTCCTGCCGGCCAGCTCGCCGTCGTGCACCGGTGTCCTCAGCGCGGCATTCGGCTTCAACCCATGCGGGTATCTGCCGACCGCCGTCGGCGCGCCGGGCACGCCGATCCGCATCCCGGACTACAACCAGTCGCCGAGCGCGAACCGGCACGACACCGGGTTCTATCTGCAAGATCAGTTCCAAGCGACGGACCGGCTGAAGATTACCGCCGGCGCCCGCGTCGACAACGCGAGCTTCGACTATCCGTCGAACCCGTTGGTCGCCGGCTTCAACGATCCGGGCGGGGTGGGGTACTCGTCGGGGCTATTCTTGCCGATTAAGACCGGCGTCTACACCAGCGGTCCGCTGGCGACCGCGTGCGGCGGCGGGCCGTGCCCCGATCCGGCGAAGGATGTCTACGGTGACACGCACCGGACCTCGAGCACGCTCCAGCCGCGGTTCTCGTTCGCTTACCAGTTCAACCCCCGGAACAGCGTCACGTTCAGCTACGGCCGGTCGGTGGTGCTGCCGCCGATCGCGTTCGTCGACGACCGCATCCCGCGCGCGCAGTACGCCGGGTTCGCCGGGATTCCGGCCAACCTCGCCGTTTGCGGCCCGACCGGGGATCGCACGTGCCGCGACTACGCCGACCAGCTGTACTGGCTGAACCAGAACACGCTGGGTGGCGTGCCGATCGCGCCGGCCAAGCCCAGCACGCTCAACAACTACGACGCCTCGCTGCAGCACGACTTCGGCAACGGCCTCTCGGCGAAACTCACGCCGTTCTACCGCCGCGGCTACGACGTGCTGGCGCAGTTCGCGTTCCCGTTGGTCGTCAACGGCCAGCCGGTGTTCGATCAGAACGGCAACGCGATCAACGGCCCCACGACTACGTCGAACCTCGGTACCTCGTACACGACGGGCGTGGAGTTCTACATGACCAAGACCGCGACGTACGGACTCTCCGGAACGCTCTCGCTGACCTACATCAACGAGTTCACGAACGTGATTCCGCTCTCCGGCAACGAGGACTTCTTCCCGGCGATCCCGCCGGCGTCGTTGTTCCAGGGGAACATCTACCGTGTCGGCTTCATCTCGCCGTTCAACGGCGTGGCGGCGCTGCAGTACAAGTGGCGCAGCGGCTGGCGCGTGAACCCGATCATCGGCTTCAACATCGGCTACCCGATCGGAACTGGGCTCATCACGGCGTACGGGCTCAACGGAAAGTACTACAACTTGCCGGCGACCAACGTGACGAACGGTTCGACGTCGGCCAACCAGTACGTCGATCCGGCGAACCCTGGCACGGTCTTCCATCCGAACGTCGCCGCCTCGCGCGGGACGCCGGAGAAGAACAGCGCCGGCGGCGTGCTCAGCGCGCCGCGCATCAACATCGCGAACCTTGATGTCGAGTACAACAAGCCGGGGTCGCGGAGCACGGTGGGTCTGCTGGTCTCGAACCTGTTCAACCAGATCTACAGCGAGCCGAGCTTCAACGGCCGGTATCAGCCGGTGGCAACCGGGATCTCCGGTCCGAAGTCGGGGACGACGTCGGGCCAGGTTCTCTTCCCGGGGCAAGGATACCGTAACTACGCGAGCTACCGGTTCAACAACCAGCCGTACATCCTCTCGCCGAGCGGCACTCCGACGGAGTTCCGCCTCTACTATCAGCTCTCGCTATAAGGACCGCTGTGCACAAACGAATCCTCGCTCTTGCAGCGCTGGGAGGGCTCATCGCCCTCCCGGCCTGCACGTCCGGAAATGCGGCGGTCGAGCCGCCGAAGACGATCGCGAACACGACAGCCGATCAGCTGCAGTTCCAGGTCGGCACGGCGAACCTGCAAGGCGTCGCTGGACTCAACACCGTCGTGACGTTCCGCCAGCCCAACGGGCTCTCGGCGCTGCTCGACAACACCCCCAACATCACGCTGCCGTTCACGAACACGGCGCCGGCGTCGGTGGCGGCCAACGACTCCGGGACCAACCGGATCAGCGGCACGCCGCAGACCAACAACGGTCAGCCCTCGACCGACCCGCGCACGTTCTCGCAGAGCGTGGGCGCGTTCGCGTACGGGTTCCTGGCCTCGAACTCGACCACGACCGGGGCGA
>Ga0213878_10000075_pt1 | contig 57538 bp, 55 predicted proteins | sample VelepicoBEBS_R02_FD_161053 | JGI IMG/M metagenome (GOLD analysis project Ga0213878, IMG submission 161053) | Vellozia epidendroides bulk soil microbial communities from rupestrian grasslands, the National Park of Serra do Cipo, Brazil - BS_R02 | ecosystem: Environmental > Terrestrial > Soil >... | reverse complement strand
TGCTGCTGTGCCTCGCGTTGCTGTTGCTGCTGCTGTGCCTCGCGTTGCTGTTGCTGCTGCTGTGCCTCGCGTTGCTGCTGCTGCAGGGCTTCACGCTGTTGCTGTTGCTGTTGCTGTTGCTGTTGCTGTTGCTGCGCGTCGCGTTGCTGCTGCGCGCGCCAGGGCATGTTGTCGCCGCCACGCTGCGGCTCAAAGCCGGGCCGCGCCTGCGGAAGCTGGACGGCCGGCTGCGCCGTCTGCGGTTGCTGGGCCTCCGGGCCGCGGGGGTCGCGACGCAACGGCAGTTGGCCGTCGCTGCGCCAGCCCGTGCCGGCGTCGGGAGCGCGCGGCATGCGACGCGGCAGATCGGCCTCGGCCGGACGCGTCGGCGCGGCGGGCAGCACGGCGGCCAGATCGTTGCGGCCGGGCGCGACTGGCAGCGGGCGGGCCCAGCCGGGATCGCCCCTGCGATCAGAGCCGCGCACCGGCATGGGCTGGATCGCTGCGCCCGGCGCGGGCAGCATGCTGATGGCGGCCGGCACGTCGCGGTAGCGGTTCGGGCGCTGCACGGTGACGGGGTCGCGCAGGTCGCGTGGGTCGTTGATGCGGTTCACGTAGCGCGGGCTGTGGTGGTACGCCGGCACGTAGACCTCGCGCGGCGCCAGCGGATACCAGCCGAAGCGCGGGGGCGCGGGCCGGCTGCCTATGCTGATGCCCACGCTGACCGCGCCACCGCCCACCCAGCCCACCAGGGCTGGCGCGTAGACGGGGCGATGGACATAGGGCCCCGGTGCCCAGCACCAGCGCCCGCCCCAGCTGACCCAACGGCCGTAGTGGAAGGGCGCGAAGCCCCAGGGCGCGTCGTCCACCCAGGTCCAGCCCCACAGGCGCGACCAGGCCCAGTGGCCATAGCGGTAGGGCGCCCAGTCGGCGACGATCAGCGTGGTCGGCACCCACACGGCGCCGTAGTCTGGCGCGGTCTCCCAGCGGCCGTAGCGGTCCAGGTCCTCGGCGCCGGTCATCTCGGGCGAGACATAGCGGGCCACGGGGCGGTCGCCCTCTTCGCGGTTCTCCGATAGCACCCAGTCACCGAAGCCGTCGCTGTACAGAGGCGAGCGCTCGGCGCGCGGGCCGTCGGGCCACCACAACTCCACCTGCTCGCCGGTGCCCAGAACCACGGGCGAGGCGGCGCGCGCCCATTCGAAGCGCATGCGCCCCTGCCAGACGTAGACCTTGCTGCCACGGTCGAGCTGCTCGACTCGGTAGAGCCCTTCGCGCTCGGGCCGGGCCGTGCCCTCGCGGGTACGCAGTTGCGTCTCGGCCGCGTTCTCGGGGGAACGCAGGCGCAGCGCCACGTCGCCACGATCCAGCTGCAACAGGGTCTGGCCTTCGTCGAGCTGGCTCAGTTCCAGATCGCTGCGCTCGTCCACCCAGATCGTCGTCGAGCCGACGCGCAGGCTGACGCGGGCGCGCTCGTCGGTGCGCAGGCGGTCGCCCTCGCCCACCGTCTGGTTGCGGTTGATGCGCGTCCACTCGCGACTGTCCTGGTCGAACAGCCAGGCATCACCGACGACGCTGACGACGCGGGCGGCCCGCGTCGGCGGATCGCGGTCGGCGTCCTGGGCCTTGGCGCCGGGGGCGATGGCGACCAGCAGGGTCAGCGCGAGGATGCGCCAGGTACGACGGTTCAGGACGAGCTTGGGGGCGGCGGGCGTGACCATGTGCTTGAGGCTCCTTTGCGGCACCCTAACGTGCCGCTGGCGCAGCCGGTGCACGGCGCTTACAAACGTTTCAATCATCGGCGTTGGCATCCAGCTCCGGAAACAGCACCGACGTGAAGCCGAAGCGCGTGAAGTCCTTGACCCGCATCGGGTAGAGGACGCCGTCCAGGTGGTCGCACTCATGCTGAACGACGCGGGCGTGGAAGCCCTCGGCGATGCGATCCATGGCGTTGCCGTCGGCATCGAAGCCGGTGTAGCGGATGCGCTCGTCGCGTTCGACGACGCCACGCAGCCCCGGCACCGACAAGCAGCCCTCCCAACCCTCGGCGCGCCCGCCGTCCAGCACCTCGATGACCGGGTTGATCAGCACGGTGGGCGGCACGGGCGGCGCGTCCGGGTAGCGCACATTCCTCGTGTAACCAAAGATGACCAGACGCAGGTCGACGCCGATCTGTGGCGCCGCCAGGCCCGCGCCACTGGCTGCTGCCATCGTCTCGAACATGTCGGCAATCAAGGCCTTGAGTGCCGGCGTGCCGAACTCGGTGACCGGCTTGGCGACGCGCAGCAGGCGCGGATCGCCCATCTTCAGAATCTCGTACACCGCCACCGCGGCCTCCTTCGGCTATCGTGAGCGGCGATTCTAGGAAGCCCCTCTCCCCCCATGCTTGATTTCATCGAAGACCTCGGCCACGGCATCTATGCCATCGACACCGGCTTCCAGCGCCCGCGCTTCGACGCGGCCTATCTGATGGTGGAGGACGGCCGAGCCGCCTTCATCGATACCGGCACCAACCATGCGGTGCCGCGCCTGCTGGCGGCGCTGAGCGCGCTAGGCCTGGCGCCAGACGCCGTCGACTGGGTCATCCCGACCCATGTCCACCTCGACCATGCCGGCGGCGTTGGCCTGCTGATGGAGTCCTTGCCCCGCGCCCGGGCCCTCATCCACCCGCGCGGGCTGCGCCACATGGTGGACCCCAAGGTACTGTGGCTGGGGGCGCTGGCCGTCTATGGCGAGGAGGAGATGCAGCGCAGCTACGGCAAGTTGGTGCCGGTGCCGGCCGAGCGCGCCGAGGCGACGCATGACGAGCAGATCGTCCATCTGGCCGGCCGGCCGCTGCGCTTCATCGACAGCCCCGGCCACGCCAAGCACCACCATGCGATCTGGGATGCGAGGAGCCGCAGCTGGTTCACTGGCGACACCTTCGGCCTGTCCTATCGTGTCTTCGACGTGGACGGACGCGCCTGGGTGCTGCCCACGTCGACGCCGGTGCAGTTCGAGCCCGACGCGCTGAAGGTCACCGTCGCGCGGCTGCTCGAGGCCGAGCCGGTGGCCATGCAGGTCACGCACTACGGCCGCATCGGCGGCTCGGTCGAGGAGGTGCGGCGCCTGGCCGCGCTGCTGCTGAGCCAGGTGGACGAGATGGTGGCGCTGGCCGAGTCACTGCGAGACGCGCCGGACCGCCACACCCACCTGAAGACCGGGCTGCTGGGCGGCTACCTCGGGCGGCTGCAAGCCCACGGTTACCAAGGCGGCGCGGCGCACGACTGGCTAGCGCTGGACGCCGAGCTGAACGCTCAGGGGCTGGAGGTGTGGCTGGACAAGGCGAGCGCTCAGCGGGCCTGAGCGAGCGGTAGCGCCGCGGCGTAGCTGCGCGGCGAGACCTGCCCGTACAGCCAAGCGACGACGGCGACGCAGCCAAGGTGCATCAGCCAGCCGGCCAGGAAGCCGCCGCCCTGCATCAGCGCCGACAGCGCGCCGGCTCGCGCCGGGTCGCCCAGGTGCTCCAGCGCGACGACCATGGACAGCGCGAAGCAGCCCCCCAGCCCCGCGCCCAGCAGCAGCGCCGACACAACGGGCGCCGCGCCGGGCCTCCAGGCCAGCGCGGCGAAGCCGGCCGCCTGCAGCGCCGACGTCAGCCATAGCCAGGGGCGGCGGTCTCCGTCCCGGCCGGCGAGCACCGGCAGCAGCAGCGCCGCGCAGGCCTGGGCCGCCGCCAGGCTGGCGAGCAGGCCGCCGCTGGCCGTGGCCGTCCAGCCCTGCTCGCGATAGAAGGGGGCGAGCCAGGCCACGACGCTGGAATAGCCGCCGTTCACGAGGCCGAAGCAGGCCATCAGCAGCCAGACACGTGGCCGCCCGAGCAGGCCGGCGGCGGCATCGGCGCTGCGCCGCGCGGCGCCATCGCGTGGCAGGTAGCGCGCAGCCAGCACGAGGGCGAGCGCGGCCGGCAGCGCCGTCCAGGCCAGGCCTTGTCGCCAATCCCCGGTGGCGCCGGCGACGACCGGCGCCAACTGTGCGCCGAGCGCACCGCCGCCCATCAGCATGGCCGAATACAGCCCCGTGACCATGCCGGCGCGGTGGGGAAACTGGCGCTTGATGACGCCGGGCAGCAGCGCCTGCACCAGCGCCGCGCCCAGGCCCAGCAGCACCGCCGTGCCCACCATCTGCCAGCCCCGTGCAGCGAACAGGCGCAGCGCGCCCCCCAGAACGAGCAGGGCCAGCGCGGCCACGGCCGTGCGCCGCGCGCCGAAGCGCGCCTGCAGCGACGGCCCGGCGAAGGCGAACAGGCCCATCAGCAGCATGGGCACCAGCGTCAGCAGCGCCAGGCCCTTCAGGCCCAGCCCGGTCTGCGCGCCGATGTCGACCGCCAGAGGACCTATGCCGGTCATGAAGGGCCGCAGGCTCAGCCCCGCCAGCACGACGACGGCCAGCAGCCGCGCCTGGGCGGCCCATGAAGACGTCCCGCTCACCGCGCGCTAACCAAGCTTCTTGGCGGCGTCGACCCACTCGGCGTAGAGCTCCGGCAGGCCTTGCTGCCGCACCGGCAGGTGGCAGATCGACATGGACTGCTGGGCCTGGGGCCTGGCGAGGTCCTCGTAGATGGCGGCCGTCGACAGGCCGAACGGCGCGGCGTCGTCATTGGAATGGGCGTAGGCGACCCTCACCACGCCGGACATCCGCATCGCGGCCATGCACATCGGGCAGGGGTGGCCACTGGCATAGACGGCGCAGCCGCTCAGGTCGGGCGAGCCGAGCCGGCGGCTGGCCGCGCGTATTGCCACCATTTCGGCATGCGCTGTCGGGTCATGGCTGGCATGGATCTCATTGACGCCGGCGGCGATCAACGCACCGCCGCGGACCACCACCGCACCAAAGGGGCGCCCGCCGGCGCCGATGTTCGCGCGGGCCAGTGCCATGGCTTCGCGCAGCCAATGGTTCTCGTCGTTCATGGGGCTTCTCTGTCAGCAAGGCGTGACCCACGGCCACGGTCGCCCAATACTAGGGAGCGCCCCGTGTATTTGGAAATTAAATATCGACATGAAGTCCATTCCAACAATGAATGGAAAATGGCGCGATGCTCGACCCCCGCCTGCTGCGCTCCTTCACCGCCATCGTGGATGCGCGCAGCTTCACGCTGGCGGCGCAGCGCCTGGCGATGACGCAGTCCACCATCAGCCAGCAACTGGCCCGGCTGGAGGACGCGGTCGGCACAGCACTGGTGGACCGCGCGGCGCGGCCGGTCGCGCCGACGGCGGCCGGCGAACGGCTGCTGGGCTATGCGCGGCGTCTGCTGACGCTGCAGCAGGAGGCCGAGGCGGCCCTCGGCGACCCGGCCGGCACGGCGTCCCTGCGCATCGGGCTGCCCGAGGACCTCGTCAGCGGCGAGATGGCGACGGTGTTCGGCGCCTTCGCGCAGCGTCATCGCGAGATCAGACTGGACGTCACCGCCGGGCTCAGCCGCGAGCTGACACGGCGCTATCGCGCCGGCGAATTCGACATCGCGATCGTCAAGGAGGCTCAGGCCAGCCCTGACTGCCGCGCCAGCTTCCCGGAGGCGATGGCCTGGTTCGAGAGTGCCGCCGCGCCGCATGCCTGGCCCCAGCCGCTGCCGCTGGTCACCTTCCCGCCGGGCGGCCTCTACCGCGACGCGATGTTCGAACGCATCGAGCAGGAGCAGCTGCGCTGGTACGTCGCCTTCGTCGGCAGCAGCCTGCACAACGTCGGCGTCGCCGTGGAGGCCGGGCTGGGCCTGTCGCTGCTGCCCAGGCATGCAGCGGCGGCCTATCGGCTGCGGCCCTACGCGCCGTTCGGCACGGCGCCTTCGATGGCCGTGTCGATCTACGCCTGGGAGGGCGCGGGGCCGATCGCTGAGCTGGTCGAGCGGATGCGCGCCGTGCTCGCAGCCCGATGCGGCCTCGGCGACCCCGCCTGAGTCCTCAGACGTCCAGGCCCAGCTCCTGGATCTTGCGTGTGATGGTGTTGCGGCCTATGCCCAGCTTCTGCGCGGCCTCGATGCGGCGCCCGCGCGTGACGTCCAGCGCAGTCAGGATGAGCCGGGCCTCCAAGCGCCTGGTGAGCACGTCCCACACGTCCGCCTCGCCGGCCAGAAGGCGGGCGCGGGCATCAGCGGCCATGTCGGCCAGCCAGCCCTCGCCGCTGCTGGTGCTGGTGCTGGCAGGCGCGCCGGCCGGCGATGCAACGGCGAGCTGGGTCGGCGACATGCCCGTCGTCGGTGCGGGGGCATGGCCCGGCTGCAGCTCGTCCGGCAAGTCCTTGGACTCGACGACCTGGCCGGGCGCCATGACGCTGAGCCAGTGGCAGATGTTCTCCAGCTGGCGCACGTTGCCGGGGAAATCGAAATGGGTCAGCTGGGCCAGCGCCGCGTCCGACAGGCGCTTGGGCTCCACGCCCAGTTCGGTGGCGCTGCGCTGCAGAAAATGGCGGGCCAGCGCGGGCACGTCCTCGCGGCGCTCGCGCAACGGCGGCAGGCGAAGGCGGATGACGTTGAGGCGGTGGAACAGGTCCTCGCGGAACACGCCCTGGCGCACGCGCTCCTCCAGGTTCTGGTGCGTCGCCGCAATGACGCGCACATTGCTGCGCAGCGGGCTGTGGCCACCGACGCGGTAGAACTGGCCATCGGACAGCACGCGCAGCAGCCGGGTCTGCAACTCGAACGGCATGTCGCCGATCTCGTCGAGGAACAGCGTGCCTCCGTCGGCCTGCTCGAAGCGGCCGCGCCGCGAGGCCTGGGCACCGGTGAAGGCGCCGCGCTCGTGGCCGAACAGCTCGCTCTCCAGCAGGTCCTTGGGGATGGCCGCCGTGTTGATGGCAACAAAGGGACCGTCGCCGCGTGGGCTGTGCTTGTGCAGCGCGCGGGCCACCAGCTCCTTGCCCGAGCCGCTCTCGCCCGTGATCATCACGGTGACGTTGCTCTGCGACAGCCGGCCAATGGCGCGGAACACGTCCTGCATGGCCGGCGCCTGGCCCAGCATCTCGGGCACCTGCGCGGCGGCCTCCTGCTCGCCGGCCTCGCGCTGGCTCTCCTCCTGCGCACGGCGGATCAGCTCCACGGCGCGCGGCAGGTCGAAGGGCTTGGGCAGGTACTCGAAGGCGCCGCCCTGGAAGGCCGAGACGGCGCTGTCGAGGTCCGAGTAGGCCGTCATGATGATGACGGGCAGCGCCGGCAGCCTGGCCTTGACCTTGGCCAGCAGCTCCAGACCGGAGCCGCCCGGCATGCGAATGTCGGAGACCAGCACCTGCGGGACATCGTCGTCGAGCGCGGCGAGCATGTCGCGCGCATTGCTGAAGCTGCGCACCGGCAGCCCCTCGCGGGCCAGGGCCTTCTCGAGCACGAAGCGGATCGAGTGGTCGTCGTCAACAACCCAGATGGATTTCATGAGATTCCTCGGCCCGTCCCGTCGGCTTGTGGCGTCAAGGCAGGGGCAGCGTGATACGGAAATTGGTCAGGCCAGGCTCGCTCTCGCAATCGATCATGCCCTGGTGCTGTTGCGCGATCGTCTGCGCGAGCGTGAGTCCGAGCCCCGAGCCGCCCTCACGCCCCGACACCAGCGGGAAGAAGATGCGGTCACGGATCTCGACGGGGACGCCGGGACCGTTGTCCTCGATATGCAATTCCAATGCCAGGCGCCAGCGCTGCTTGCCTATCGTGACCTGCCGCGCCACTCGCGTGCGCAGCACGATCTGGGCGTCGCCGGCGGCCATGCGCGCCGCAAGCGACTGGGCGGCGTTCTGCACGATGTTCAACACCATCTGGATCAGCTGCTCGCGGTCGCCGCGGAAGTCGGGCAGCGAGGTGTCGTAGTCGCGCTGGATCCGGAGTCCCCTGGGATGCTCGACGAGCACCAGCGCCCTCACCCGCTCGCAGATCTCGTGGATGTTGACGTCGCCGACGACCGGTGCCTTGCGGTGCGGCGCCAGCAGCCGGTCGACCAGGCTCTGCAGCCGGTCCACCTCATGGACGATGACCTGGGTGTACTCCGTCAGCTCGGGGTTGCCGTCCTGCAACTCCAGCGCCAGCAACTGGGCAGCGCCGCGGATGCCGCCCAAGGGGTTCTTGATCTCGTGGGCCAGGTTGCGGGTCAGCTCCTTGGTGGCCTGCACCTGGTCGAGGCTGCGCTCATCGCGGTCCTGGCGCGCCTGCTGGGCGATCTCGATGAGCTCCACCAGCACGCGCGGCGCGCCGTCCTCGGCGGCGTCCATCTGCGACACGATGACGTGCACCGGCAGCCCGTCCTCGTGGGCCCACGTGCCGCGGCGCAGCAGCGCATCGAAGCGGCTGCTGGAATAGTGGTTGGCTGCGACGCCGGCCAGCGTCTCCCTCAGCCGCTGGGCGTCATCGAACCAGTCGGGCAACTGGGCCTTCTGCACCGTGCGGCGCGACAGCCGCATGCCGTTCTCGAAGGCCGCGTTGGCGAACAGGCATTCGCCGTCGGCGCCGACGACGACCACCATGGTGGCCAGCAGGTCCAGGCCGGCGAACTCGGCCGGCAGCAAGGAGGCTTCAGTCATGGCGCGCAACGGCGCCGGGCCGATGCTCAGGGAAGTTTTGAGATCTCGCGCTTGAGCGCCTGCACATCGGCCTCATAGCGGGCGATGCTGTCCTTGAGCTCGGCCATGCGGTCCAGGTACTTCTGATAGTTGCGCTCGTCACCGCGGCGCTCGCCCTGGCCGTTGCCGAATTCCTTCTGCGCGTTCGCCAGCCGCTCCTCGGCCTGGCGCAGTTCGGCCTGCAGCACCTGGCGGCGCTGGTCGTCGCGCGCGCGCTGCTGGCCGGCGTCGACGCGGCTGTCACCACCGCGCACGCCTTCCGCGGCGGGCGCCGCGGCCATGCTGGGGCGCGGCTTGGGCGCCTGCAGCACCGTGATGGGCGTGCCCTCTATCGTGCGGCAGCCCTTCTCGTGCGCCTCCTTGGCGGACAGCGCATCGGTGTAGAGCACCGGCGGGCCGGGACAGCGGTAAACCGTGCCCTGGGCTTGAGCGCCCAGGCAGACCAGGACGAGCAACGGTGCCAACAGTCGATTCAACATGCGGAGATTGTGGCGCAGACCCGCGAACAAAGAAGGGGCCGCATGGGCGGCCCCTCCGCGGGGATTGAGAGCGGGCCGACGACGTGCAGCTCGCCCTGAGCAGGGCGGCAGCGTGCATGCCGCCCGCGCCCATCACAGCGCGTAGTACATGTCGAACTCGACCGGGTGGGTCGCCATGCGGAAGCGGGTCACCTCCTGCATCTTCAGCTCGATGTAGGCATCAATGTAAGCGTCGGTGAACACGCCGCCCTTGGTCAGGAAGGCACGGTCCTTGTCCAGGTACTCCAGCGCCTGGTCCAGGCTGTGGCAGACGGTCGGGATCTTCGCGTCTTCCTCGGGCGGCAGGTGGTACAGGTCCTTGGTGGCGGCTTCGCCCGGATGGATCTTGTTCTCCACGCCGTCCAGGCCGGCCATCAGCAGCGCGGCGAAGGCCAGGTAGGGGTTGGCGGAGGGGTCCGGGAAGCGCGCCTCGACGCGGCGACCCTTGGGATTGGCCACGTAGGGGATGCGGATCGAGGCCGAGCGGTTCTTGGCAGAGTAGGCCAGCTTGACCGGCGCCTCGAAGCCGGGCACCAGGCGCTTGTACGAGTTCGTGCCGGGGTTGGTGATGGCGTTCAGCGCACGGGCATGCTTGATGATGCCGCCGATGTAGTACAGCGCGAACTCGGAGAGGCCGGCATAGCCATCGCCTGCGAACAGGTTCTTGCCGTCCTTCCACACGGACTGGTGCACGTGCATGCCGCTGCCGTTGTCGCCGACCAGGGGCTTGGGCATGAAGGTGGCCGTCTTGCCGTAGGCATGGGCCACGTTGGCGATGATGTACTTCTGCAGCTGTGTCCAGTCGGCGCGCTCGACGAGCGAGCTGAACTTGGTGCCGATTTCCATCTGGCCGGCGTTCGCCACTTCATGGTGGTGGACTTCGACCGGGATGCCCATCTGCTCGAGGATCAGGCACATCTCCGAGCGCATGTCCTGGCCGCTGTCGACCGGCGGCACGGGGAAATAGCCGCCCTTGACGGTGGGGCGGTAGCCGCTGTTGCCGTGCTCGTACTCCTTGGAGGAGTTCCAGGCGCCCTCTTCCGACTCGATCTTGAAGAACGAGCCCGACATCTCATTGCCCCAGCGCACGCTGTCGAAGATGAAGAACTCGGGTTCCGGGCCGAAGTAGGCGGTGTCGCCCAGGCCGGACGCCTTCAGGTAGGCCTCGGCGCGCTTGGCCAGCGAGCGCGGGTCGCGCTCGTAGGCCTTGCCGTCGGCGGGATCGACGACGTCGCAAGACAGGATCAGCGTCGGCTCTTCGAAGAAGGGGTCGATGTTGGCCGTGCTGGGATCGGGCATGAGCAGCATGTCCGAGGCCTCGATGCCCTTCCAGCCGGCGATCGAGGAGCCGTCGAAGGCGTGGCCCGACGTGAACTTGTCTTCGTCAAAGTGGGAGACGGGCACGGACACATGGTGTTCCTTGCCACGGGTGTCGGTGAAGCGGAAGTCGACGAACTTGACTTCGTTCTCCTTCACCATGTTCATCACGTCGGCGACGGTCTTGGCCATCAAATACTCCTAGCGGGATCGAGAGGGTGGATGCCGCCGCCAGCACCTGCGCGCCGGCGGCTACAGGGGATTCAAAGCAGGTTGCATGCCAGATGCACCGACATGGGTTGTCGCCCGCAACGCCGGGCATTATGTGGCGACACCCGGGAGGGCGTGGGAACTATCGCACCAACTCGGTGCTGATCAATGCACCAGACAGGATCACGCCCTGTTTCAGGGCGTCGTAGGCCGCATCGAGCCGTTCCACGCTGCCTTTGACGCCGAGCTCTATGCAGCGGCCCCAGCGGGGATGGTCCACGCTGGGCAGGCTGAAGACCTTGATGCCGCCAAACTGGGCCTCGATGGCCTCCATCAACGGCGTCAGGCTGGCCTCCATCGCGCCCTGCACGATGAGGGAGCGCTCCAGCACACCCACCTGACGATGCAGCTGGGGATAGCGGTCCAGCACCCAGGCCATCATCGGATGGGCCATGACCGGGAAGCCGGGCACGAAGTGCATGGAGCCGACGAAGAAGCCGGGGATCCTGTTGTAGGGGTTGGGGATGAGGCCGGCACCCTCGGGGAAGACGCCCATCTGGAAGCGGCGCAACGTGTCCGGGTGGTCGGGGTCGGCCGTCGTGCCCTGCTCGGCCGCCGTCTGCTGCACGCGCTGCCAGATCAGTTCACGCGCCTCGGGGTGCAGGGCCAGCGGGCGACCCAGCGCCGCAGCGGCGGCCTGGCGGGTGTGGTCGTCGGGCGTGGCGCCGATGCCGCCGCAGCTCACCACCAGGTCGCCGCCAGCGAAGGCCTCGCGCAGCCGCGCCGTCAGCAGCTCGCGATCGTCGCCCAGGTACTGCGCCCAGGCGAGTTGCATGCCGCGCCGGGACAGCAGCTCGATGAACGTGGCCAGGTGCGCATCCTGGCGCTTGCCGGACAGGATTTCGTCGCCAATGATGAAGAGACCTACCTTCATGGCTTCAGACGTCCATGACAACGGCCGACTCGACCACCGGCTCGGCCGCCCGCCGGGCCTGCAGGGCGGCCAGCGCGTAATGCGTGAACCAGGCGGTGGAGAAGGCAAACACCAGCGTGTAGAGCCAGATCGCCAGCAGCACGACAAAGGGCGCGAAGACGATGGTCATCGCGCTGACGGCCCAGATCAGCGATGGCGCGGCGCCGAGGTAGCCGCAGATGACGCCCATGGTCAGCATGGGGATGCGGTGCTCCTTCAGCAGTGCACGGCGCTCGTCGGCCGAGGCATGCTCGGCCAGCACGTCGAAGCCGAAGACGCGGTAGGCCAGCCAGCCCCAGATCAGCGGTGGCAGCACCATGACCAGCGGCGGGATCAGCCACAGCGGCATGGACAGGACGATGAGCACCAGCGCGATCAGCATGGCGCCGACCGAGGCCGCGACGCTTTGCAGCAGCGTGCCGCCGCGCTTGCGCTCCAGCAGCGGGAAGCGCCGCTGCGCGACCAGGCCCACGATGGCCGGCGTCATGCACAGCGCCACCAGCAGCAGGCTCAGCAGGATGACGACGGGCAGCACACCGGCCAGCACGACGAGCGCCGACAGCGCGCTGCGGAAGGACTGCAGGCCCATCGCGTCCAGCCATTGCAGCAGGCTCTCGATGAGGCGCCAGCTCTCCAGCGTCGCTCGCACGCCGGCGATGGCGTCCTCCCAGAAGAAGAACATGAAGCCAAACACCCCCACGCCGGCGATCAGCAGCGGCAGCAGCGACAGCGCGATGACGCGCGGGTGCAGGCAGTAGGCGACGGCGCGCCAGAAGGAGTCGGCCAGACCTTGCATCAGGCGGGCTTTCGGAAGGAGGTGGCCAGCCGCGTCAGCCCCAGCCATTGCTGGCGCCAGAAGCCACGGCCGTAGTCGCGTCCGCCCTCCTCGGGCAGCTGGTCACGCACGCCGGTGGCGTCGAAGCGGTTCTCGAAATTGCTGGTGCGAAACAGCATGTCCCACAACGGCAGCAGCACGCCGAAGTTGTGCCCGCCCAGAGTGCCGCGACCCTCGGATTCATGGCCTATGCCAATGCTGTGGTGCAGGCGGTGGAAGCGCGGGCTGATCAGCAACCGCTCACCGAGGCGGCCGAAGCTGATGCGGGCGTTGGCATGCTGCAGGCTCTCGTGCAACTGCGTGACGACGACGATGGCGACAAACTGCCCCGGCTCGATGCCGATGAGGCGAGCCAGCAACGCGAAGGCGGTGGCGAGGATGATGTCGTCGAGCAGGTGGACGCGGTTGTCGCTCCACATCGTCATCTGGCGCTGGCTGTGATGCAGGCTGTGCAGGGCCCACCACCAGTTGAACTGGTGCTGGGCGCGGTGCAGCCAGTAGTTCACGAAGTCGAAGACGACGAGGTAGAGCAGGAAGCTCACCCAGGCGACGTCGGTCACGCCGGGCCACAAGGCGTCGAGCTGCCAGGTCGGCAGGCCCGCCAGGCGCAGCCGACCGGCGATGCCGTCCCACAGCGGCTCGATGCTGAAGAACATCACCAGCCGCACCAGCCCCAGGCGGTGGATCAGCGTGTAGATGACGTCGGTGCGCACGGCGGCGCGGTCGGTCACGGGCTCGACGGGCCAGCGGCGCTCCAGCAGGCCTATGCCCAGCAGGATGACGGCGATCTGCACCAGGCCCCACAGCAGCCAGCCGGTCGCGTCAAAGGCGTCTTCCAGCAAGTTGCCCAGGCCCAGGCCGAAGACCAGCGGCTGCACCAGGCTCTCGTACAAGGCCAGCTGCAGGCTGTCGAAGATGTTGGATATCCAGTCGATCACGGCTTGGCGAACAAGGGCGCGTAGCGGGGATGCTCGCGCAACGGAGCGAAGCATAGGCCGCGTTGCTCCAGCCCGGTCATCAGCGGCTCCAGCACCGCCGGCGCCCAGGGGTCTTGACGCTCCCAGATGCCGAGGTGGGCGAGCAGGATGTCGCCGGGCCGGATGTCGCGCAGCGCCTTCTCCAGCAACTGGGCGTTGGGGTGGCTCTGGCTGGGCAGCTCGTCGCCCAGGAAGCCCGCACGACTCCAGCCCACATGCGTGAAGCCGCAGGCCTTGGCCGCGTTCAGCAGCGCCGGCGAGGTGCGCCCGGCCGGCGCGCGAAAGATCGGCGAAAGCGGCTTGCCGGTCATGGCCGCGAAGCGCGCGCCGACCTTTCTGAGGCTGTCGCAGTACTGCTCGGCCGTCAGCTCGCGCACCACCGGCGGGTTGATGCCGGCCTGGGTGCGGAACCTGAAGCGCGTGACCTTGCCGTCGGCGTCGGGCAGGTCCTGCAGAAAGACATCGTGGTCCCAGGTGTGCGCGCCGAAATCATGCCCCTCGGCCGCACGCTCGCGCCACCACGGCGCCCAGGTTTCGTCCAGCGTCGTGCCACCGGTCTTCGTCGGCTCGCTGGCGAGGAAGAAGGTGACGCGCGCGTTGTGCCTCTTCAGCGTCTCGGCGACCAGCGGCGCCACGCCCATGTGACCCGTGTCGAAGGTGAGGTAGACCGGCTTGTCGCAAGCCGGCTGCGCCGTGGCCACCGTGGCAGCCAACAAAAGGATCAAGGCTCTCATGTCATGAACTTCACGGGCGAACGCCGGGGCGCCCCAGGCCGGCCCGTCCTGGCTGGGCACGCCCGCGTTCAGCTGGGCGGGACCGGACGAGGGGCTTCACAGCCGCGGCTGATGGTCCAGCGTCCAGATGCCGTGCGGCGACTTGCCCACCTTCACCTGGCGCACCACCTTGTGCGTGGTGGTGTCGACCTGCGTGAGCTTGCCGGCCCAGCGCGACGTGAACAGCAGCGTGCGGCCGTCAGTCAGCAGCTCCATGTCGTCGGGGCCGGCCGGGCCGGGGAACTGGTCCACGACGCTCAGCGTCGTCAGGTCGATCTTGCTGATGGTGTTGGCCGCGCGGTTGCTGACGAGCACGTGGCGCTTGTCGCCCCAGGCGCGGAATGAATGAGCCCCGTCGCCGGTCGGGATGCGCTTGACCAGCCTGGGCGCGGCGGCGCTGACGTCCCAGACCTCGACGAAACGGTCGCCCGTCAGGCCCACGAGCAGGAAGCGGTCGTCCGGCGTCAGGTAGATGTCGGCCGGCATCTTGCCGACGGGCTGCTTCCACTTGACCGCCTGCGTCGCCAGGTCGACGGCCAGCAGTTCGTCGCTGTCCTGCAGGCTGACGTAGAGCGTCGTGCTCTTGGTGTCGATGTTCAGGTGGCTGGGCGTCTTGGGCGCGGGGATGCGCTTGACGAGCTGCAGCGGCTCCTGGGCAGCGCTGCCCTGCCAGCGGTAGAGGTCGACGCGGTCCAGTCGGTTGGACGCCGTGACAAACCACTTCATGTCGGGCGAGAAACGCAGGTGGTAGGGGTCGGGGATGCCGCGCACCACGCGCTGCACCTCGGCCGTGCGCGGGTCGATGAAGGTCAGCGAGTCGCCCAGCGCGTTCGCGACGATGAGGGAGCGCTCGTCAGGCGACAGGTAGAGGTGGTGGGGTTCCTTGCCGGTCGGGATGCGCTTGACGACGCTGAAGCTGGCCGGATCGACGACCGCGATGTCGGCCGCCAGCGAATTGAGCACGAAGATCGGCGGCCGCGCCGGCTGGGCCTGTGCCCCCAGTGCCACCACCCATCCCAAGGCCAATGCCCAACTGCGCAACATTCCAGCACTCCAATGAAAAGGGCGGCTTCATGCCGCCCTGACCATCTGAGTTTACCCGGGGGGTCTGTCCAGACTCTGTCCCAGGTCAAGGCCCGCGCGGCCTAGCCCATGTGCAGGCCGCCGTTGCAGGAGAAGTCCGCACCGGTCGTGAAGCCGCTGTCATCGCCCGCCAGCCAGGCCACCACGGAGCCGATCTCCTCCGGCGTGCCCAGGCGCCTGACAGGGATGGTCGCGACGATCTTGTCCAGGATCTCCGGCTTGATGGCCTTGACCATGTCGGTGCCGATATAGCCCGGGCTCACCGTGTTGACGGTGACGCCCTTGGCGGCCAGCTCCTGCGCCAGCGCCATCGTGAAGCCGTGCATACCCGCCTTGGCAGCCGAGTAGTTGGTCTGGCCGGCCTGGCCCTTCTCGCCGTTGACGGACGAGATCTGGATGATGCGGCCCCAGCCCTTCTCCACCATGCCCGGCACGACCTGCTTGGTCACGTTGAACATGGAGTTCAGGTTGGTGTCGATGACGGCCTTCCAGTCCTCGGGCGTCATCTTCAGGAACATGCGGTCCTTGGTGATGCCGGCGTTGTTGACCAGCACGTCGATGGCCCCATGCTCGGTGATGGCCTTCTGGAAGGCCTCCACCGTGGAGCCCCAGTCGGCCACATTGCCGACCGAGGCGTGGAAGCTGAAGCCCAGGGCCTTCTGCTCATCCAGCCACTTCTGGTAGTCGCGGCTGGGGCCGCAACCGGCGATGACCTTGAAGCCCGCCTTGGCCAGCTTCTGGCAGATGGCGGTGCCGATACCGCCCATGCCACCGGTCACGTAGGCAATCTTTTGGCTCATTGGATGTCTCCTGTCGTGGTGTGTGATTGTCGTTTCAGCGCTCGACGGTCAGGGCGACGCCCATGCCGCCGCCTATGCACAGCGAGGCAATGCCCTTCCTGGCACCGCGCCTGGCCATCTCGTGCAGCAGCGTGACGAGCACGCGGCAGCCACTGGCACCAATGGGATGGCCCAGCGCGATGGCGCCGCCGTTGACGTTGACCTTGCTCAGGTCCCAGCCCATTTCGTTGTGCACGGCGCAGGCCTGGGCCGCGAAGGCCTCGTTGATCTCCAGCAGGTCCAGGTCGGCGGGCTTCCAGCCGGCGCGCTCCAGCGCGCGGCGCGCGGCGGGCACCGGGCCCATGCCCATGTAGGCCGGGTCCAGGCCGGCCGAGGCGTAGGAGGCGATGCGCGCCAGCGGCGTCAGGCCCAGGGCCGCCGCCTTGGCGGCAGTCATGACGACCACGCCGGCCGCACCGTCGTTGAGGCCCGAGGCATTGCCGGCCGTCACGCTGCCGGCCTTGTCGAAGGCCGGGCGCAGGCCGGCCAGGGCTTCGGCGTTGCTCTTGCGGTTGATGAACTCGTCGGCGGCGAAGACGACGGGGTCGCCCTTCTTCTGCGCGATGCTGAAGGGCACGATCTCGTCCTTGAAGCGGCCGGCGTCCTGCGCCGCGGCGGCCTTCTGCTGGCTGCCCAGCGCCAGCGCGTCCTGCTGCTCGCGCGTGACGCCGTACTTCTTGGCGACGTTCTCGGCCGTGATGCCCATGTGGTACTGGTTGTACACATCCCACAAGCCGTCGGTGATCATGGTGTCGACCATCTTCCAGTCACCCATGCGCTGGCCGTCGCGCGAGCCGTTGAGCACATGGGGGCTCATGCTCATGCTCTCCTGGCCGCCGGCGATGACGATGTCGCTGTCGCCGTCGCGGATGGCCTGGGCCGCCAGCATCACGGCCTTCAGGCCCGAACCGCAGACCTTGTTGATGGTCATGGCCGGCACCGCATGCGGCAGGCCTGCCTTGATGACGGCCTGGCGCGCCGGGTTCTGCCCGACGCCGGCCGTCAGCACCTGGCCGAGGATGACCTCGCCGACCTGGTCGCCGGCCAGGCCGGTGCGGCGCAGCAAGTCCTGGATGACGGCGGCGCCCAGCTCGCTGGCGGGCGTCTTGGCCAGTGTGCCGCCGAACTTGCCGATGGCGGTGCGGGCCGCGGCGACGATGACGATGTCTTGCTTGCTCATGGCTGTGCTTCCTTTCAGGCCTTGACCTTGACGTACCGGCCCGGTGCCGGCTCTATGGGTTTGTACTGGCGGTTGCCCGGCGCCTTGGGCGCGGCCTTGCGGGCGCCGGCATGCGCGGCCAGCCAGCTGGACCAGTCGGTCCACCAGCTGCCTGGGTGTTCGGTCGCGCCCTTGAGCCAGGCCTCGGGGTCGGCCGGCAGCGCGCTGCTCTTGGCGATCCAGTGGCTGCGCTTGCCCTTGGCCGGCGGGTTGATGACGCCGGCGATATGGCCCGAGGCGCCCATGACGAAGCGCCTCTTGCCCTTGAGGATCTGCGTGTTCCGGTAGGCGGCCTGCCAGGGCACGATGTGGTCCTCGCGGGAACCGTAGATGTAGACCGGCGCCTGGATGGCGCCCAGGTCCAGCTTCTCGCCGCAGACGGTCAGCCGGCCCGGCTGCTTCAACTCGTTCTGCAGATAGGCGTGGCGCAGGTACCAGCAGTACATCGGCCCAGGCAGGTTGGTCGAGTCGCCGTTCCAGTACAGCAGGTCGAAGGCCGGCGGCGCCTCTCCCTTCAGGTAGTTGCCGACGACGTAGTTCCAGACCAGGTCGTTGGGGCGCAGGAAGCTGAAGGTCGTGGCCAGCTCCTGGCCGTGCAGCAGCTGCGGGCCCTGCGGTGCGTCCGCGCCCAGCGTGGCCTCGCGCAGGCGCACACTGGCCTCGTCGACGAAGATGTCCAGGATGCCGTTGTCGGCGAAATCCAGCAGCGTCGTCAGCAGCGTGAGGCTGGCCGCCGCCTGCTCGCCGCGCGCGGCCAGCACGGCGAGCGCCGTCGCGAGGATGGTGCCCCCGACGCAGAATCCCAGGGCGTTGACCTGTTGCTCGCCCGAGATGGCCTGCACGACGCGGATGGCCTGGATGACGCCGTCCGCGATGTAGTCGTCCCAGCCCAGGTGCTTGACCGACTCGTCGGGGTTGCGCCAGCTGACGACGAAGACGCGGTGCCCCTCGGCGACGGCGTAGCGGATCAGCGAGTTGTCCGGCTGCAGGTCCAGGATGTAGAACTTGTTGATGCAGGGCGGCACCAGCAAGAAGGGCCGCGCGTGCACCTCCCTGGTCAGCGGCGCGTACTCGATGAGCTGGAACAGCGCGTTCTCGAACACGACGCTGCCCGGCGTCGTCGCGACATTGCGGCCCACCTCGAAGGCGCTCTCGTCCGTCTGCGACACATGCCCACGCTGCACGTCGCCCCACAGGTGCTGCAGGCCGCGGGCCAGCGTCTCTCCGTGACTGTCCAGGGCCAGCTTCTGCGCCTCGGGATTGAGCGCCAGGAAGTTGCTCGGCGACGCCGCGTCGACAAACTGCTGCACGGCGAAGCGGATGCGCGCCTTGGTCTTGTCGTCGCCCTCGACCGCTGCAGCCATGCGGCCCAGCGTACGGCCGTTGAGCAGGTAGAGCTGGGTCATGAAGCTGGCTGCCGGGCTGGCCCGCCATTCGGGCGCCGCGAAGCGGCGGTCGCCGACGGCCGGCGCCTCGCCCTGACCCAGCGACGCATTCCACAGGGCCGCAGCCTGCTTCAGGTAGTCGACCTGCAGCTCGGCCAGGGCCGCCGGCGAGATCTGTGGCAGATGTGCCATCTGCTGCATCAGTTCCGCGAAAGGCTGCGCCTGCATCCCGGACGGCGAGTCGTTCTTCTTGCGAGTGGCCATATGTTCCTCGGATCTCCCGCCTCAGCGGTATTGTCTCGGTCCGCTGCAATAAGCTTGCCACATTCCGCAGGTCCAGTTTTGTAACCGCAGGCGCTGACGCGCCCATGACACGACACCACCATGTACCTCGTTGCGATCGCCTGGGCCTATGTGGCGCTGATGATGGCCGCCGCCGAAGCCACCAGCCCGCAGGGCTCGTGGTTCGGGGCCTTCGTCACGCTGATGCTCTACGGCGTCCTTCCCTTGGGTTTGCTGCTCTACATCCTCGGCACGCCAGGCCGCAAACGGCGCCGTCGTGCGGCCGAACTAGCGGCCGAATCCCCGTCCCAGGGCGATGCAGGCGGCCATGCGGCCGCGGGGCCGGCCCAGTGCCTCGCCGCGGAACGAGAAGAAGCGTGAATCATCGGTGAGCGTGCACCAGGAACCGCCGCTGATTTGGGTGACATTCACCGAAGCCAGCCGCTCGCGGGCCAGCGCGCCCAGGTCGGCACGCCAGCGCGGCTCGGGGTTGGGGCGATAGAGGAATCCGGGCTGGTCGCACGCCAGCGCCTCGCGGCCGAAGGCCCGCACGACCTCGGGCCCCACCTCGAAGGCCTCGGGGCCTATGCAGGCGCCCAGCCAGGCCTTCACGTCGCGCGGCGCGCAGCCGGTGGCGGCGCAGAGTTCCGCCACCGTGTTCTCCAGCACCCCGGCTGCCAGGCCGCGCCAGCCCGCATGCGCACCGGCAACGCCGCCGGGCGCCGCGAACAGCACCGGCAGGCAGTCGGCGACGAGGATGGCCACAGCCAGCTCCGGGTCGGTGGACACGGCCGCGTCGGCCCGGGGCGCGTTGTCGTCATGCCAGTCGGCGCGCAGGCGAACGACATCGGCGCCATGGACTTGATCGAGGAAGACGGGTCGTGCTCCCAGCCGCTCGGCCAGCCCCGCGCGGTTCGCCCGCACCTGCTCGGGGTCGCCCGCCTTGCGGCCGAAGTTGGGGCCACGCGTCGTCATGAACGCCGTCACGCCCGGCCCCAGCTCGTCGGGCCCGGGTCGCAGCCAGTCGCGGTCAGGTGGCATCGGGACAGGCGCTGGGATGGGTGTTCGCGAACGCCGGCAGGGCCAGGCAGGCGGCGTTGACGCGCATCACCGTCGGGTAGGCCTCCAGCGGGCATTCGAAGCGCTGGGCGTTATAGACCTGGGGCACCAGCACGCAGTCCGCCAGGCCCGGCGCGTCGCCGAAGCTGAACTGCCCGGCCGTACGTGCCAGCCGCTGCTCGACGACGGCCAGGCCTGTCGCCACCCAGTGGCGGTACCAGCGGTCCACCGTCTCCTGCTCCTGGCCGAGGTCGTTCTTCAGGTAGCGCAGCACGCGCAGGTTGTTGACGGGGTGGATGTCGCAGCCGATGTCCTGGGCCAGCGCCCGCACCTGCGCCCGCGCGACCGCGTCGCGCGGCAGCAGCGGCGGCTCGGGGTGTGTCTCGTCCAGGTACTCGAGAATGGCCATGGACTGGCTCAGCCAGCGGCCGTCGTCCAGCACCAGCGCCGGCACGAGGTGCGACACCTGCTGGTTGGCGAAGGGCTCGGCGAACTGCTCGTTCTTCTGCAGGTGGATGGACGCGTAGTCGTAGTCCAGGCCCTTGAGCGCGAGGCCGATGCGCACCCGCCAGGAGGCCGAAGAGCGGAAGTAGTTGTAGAGCTTCATGGCCTGCAATTCTGCGCCTCTAAACTGGCCCCATGCCCTTCCCCGTCCGCCTCAAGTACTGCCCCAACTGCGGCACCGCCGTGGACTACCGCATCCCGGCGGACGACAACCGCGAGCGCGCCGTCTGCCCGGCCTGCGCAAGCGTCCACTACCAGAACCCTCTGAACGTGGTTGGCACGCTGCCGGTGTGGGAGGCGGACGGCCGCGTGCTGCTGTGCCGCCGCGCCATCGAGCCGCGCCACGGCCTGTGGACGCTGCCGGCGGGCTTCATGGAACTGGGCGAGACGCTGGCCGAGGGTGCACTGCGCGAGACGCGGGAAGAGGCCGGCGCCGACATCGAGATGGGGCCGCTGTACACGGTGCTGAACGTCGTGCGCGTGGGCCAGATCCACCTCTTCTATCGCGCCCGGCTGCGCTCGCCGGACTTCAACCCGGGGCCGGAGTCGCTCGAGGCCAGGCTCTTCGCCGAGGACGATATCCCCTGGGACGACATCGCATTCAAGACGACGCGCGAGACGCTGCGCTGCTTCTTCGAGGACCGGCGTGGCGGCCGCGGCTACGCGCTGCACGAGATCGACATTCCTTGATCGCGGTGCGCCGCGCACGCATCATCGACGGCATCTGTCCGCGACACGGAGGCTGGACATGACGACGCGACGCCGCTGGTGCCAGGCGGGGCTGGGCTGGATGGCCTGCCCGGGGCTGGCCTCGCCGGCCCGCGCCGTGCCGTTGCGCGCCGTTGGCTCGCAGTTCGCGCGCATCTTCGAGGGTGCCGAGGGCCAGGCACCGCGGGGGCTGGCGGTGGACTTGCTGGGCCAGCTCTTTGGTGACAGCGTCCGCTGCGAATGGCTGCCCTGGTCACGCGCCCAGCTGATGCTGGAGCAAGGCGATGCCGACATCCTCATCGGCCCCTACCGCACGCCGGAGCGCGAGGCCCGCATGCTGTTCAGCGTGCGGGCCTTCTATTCGGACGCCATGGTCTGGTACGCCCGCCGCGGCGAGGAGGCACGCTGGAAGGGCGAGTTTGCCGACCTGGCCCGGACACCCGTGGCCGCCATGCGCGGGTGGGCCTATGGCAGCCGTTTCGAGCGCATGAAGACCGTCATGAGCCAGCTGACCTGGGTGCACAACGTCGACGCCGGCCTGCAGATGCTGATGAAGCGGCGCGTCGAGCTGTTCGCGGCCAATGACCGCAACTGCCGGCCAGTGCTGCAACGCCTGCGGCTGGAAGGCGCCGTGGCGCGCTGCTCGCCGCCGCTGGACGTCCTGCACGGCCACATGGCCTTCGCGCGCAGTGCCGCAGGCGAGACCCTGTCGCAGCGCTACGACCAGGCCTTCGAGCATTGGCTGCGCACGCCGCCGGCCGCCGACCTCTACCGCCTCTGGGGCGTGGACCGGCCCGCCACGCCACCCTGAGCGATCAACCCAGGCTGACGAGCAGCGCCGCCTGCAGGATGCTGCGGCGCTTGACCTGCCGCGTCGCGTCGACCTCCAGCGCCTCCACGAGCGTGGCCGTCGGATGCCCCGGCGTGGCCAGGCCGGCGAAGACGGGGATGCCGGCGCCGCGGGCGATGCGCCGCACCAGCTCGGCCGGCAGGTGCTGGCATTCCACCGCGTCGTAGAGCCGGCCCAGCACGCGCGCCGTGGCGTCGACCTGCCGCGCGCTGCTCGCCTCGTCCAGGCCGGCCCGCACGAAGGACACATGGGCGCCCAGCGCCTGCGCCGCCTGGATGAACTCGAGCGCACCCGCGTCGCCGCAGTCTGGCGACAGCAGCGCCAGTTGCTTTCCCGCCATCAGCTGCGGGCTCGCCGCGTCCGCCCGCGCAAGAACCCGGGCCTGCCGCAACAGCGCGGCCGCCTCGACGGGATTGGACAGGTCGGCGCCGGCGGCACCCTCGCGGTCTGCGAAACACATGCCCGGCAGCGTAGCGAAGCGAAATGCGTGGGCCTTGATGAAAGTCAACCCGGTGGGATCTGCTTTGTTGTGGCTCATCCGACACCGTCGGTTCACGCAGTGTTACGCAACGCGACCGAGCGATGCCGCGCATTGCTCATGCATTGCCAGGCCCTGCCTAGCATGCCCTGCATCCAACGCGCCCATCCAGGAGAAACGCATGCAAGCCCCGACCTCGCAGCTCGTCGCACCGCACATCACCCGCGGCGCCCTCGCCCGCCCGGTCGCCATCGACAGCCGGGGCGATGCCTGCGCCGACGAGGGCCGGCGCATCGCCGACACGCTCAAGCTGATCGACACCGTGCTGGCGCCCAAGCGCCGCATCGTGCACGCGGGCGAGATGATCTACCGGGCCGGCGAGCGATTCAACCAGTTGCACATCCTGAACTCGGGCTTCTTCAAGCTGATCAGCATGTCCTGCGATGGCCGCGAGCAGGTCGTGGGCCTGAGGTTCCGTGGCGACTGGCTGGGCTTCAGTGCCATCTCGCAGGGCAGCTATGGCTGCGACGCCATCGCGCTGGACACCGCCGAGGTCTGGACGCTGCGCTACGACGCGCTGCTTCAGGCATGCGCCGAGCACCCGGCGCTGATGGTCGTCGTCCACGAGGCCATGAGCCGCGAGATGATGCGCGACCGCGATTCGCTGATGGCCATCTGCACGCTGCCGGCCGACGCGCGGGTCGCGACCTTCCTCCATTACTGGGCAGGAGCGCTGGCCGTGCGCGGACTCAGGGCTGACCAGTTCAGCTTGCGCCTGACCCGGGCCGAGATCGGCAACTACCTGGGCCTGACGCTGGAAACGGTGAGCCGCGTGCTGTCGCGGCTCGCGCGGGCGGAGCTGATCGCCTTCAACGAGAAGAGCCGCCGCGACATCTGCATTCCCGACTTCCCGGCGCTCGCCGCCTACGTGGAGGACCGCGACGCCCGGGCCGGACTGCACTGAGGGCGGTGCGATGCCGAGCACAGCGCCCCGGGAGGCGACGTTGAATCCAGCCGGGTGCAGCGACCTCGAACCCGACTGGGACAACGCGGGAGGCCCGCGGCCGCGGCGCCTGACCGCCCCGTTGGCGCTCGCCCTGGCCTACGCAGCCCTGGGTATGGCGTGGATTCTGCTGTCCGACCGGCTGCTGCAGTCGATCACGGCCGACCCGAGAACGCTGGCGGCCCTGAGCCGCGGCAAGGGCATGGCCTTCGTGCTGGTGACGAGCGGGCTGGTCTACCTGGTGGCCGTGCGCCGCGGCCCCGGCATGGGCGAGCCGGCCCGTCAGGACCGATCGGCCGGCCTGATGTGGGTGTTCGCGCTGCTGTGCGCGGCCGTCGTCATCGCCAGCCTCGTCAGCTACTCGGGCGCGGCCCAGAAAGCCTATGAGCAGCAGGTCGGCCAACTGCGCCGCGAGGCCCAGCTCAGGGCCGGCATCGTCGGCCGCTGGACTGAACGGAGCCTGCAGGAGGCCAGGCAGCTGGGCGCCGACCCGACGCTACGCGCCGGTCTGCAGCGCTGGCGCCATCACCCCGACGCCGAGGCGACCAACCAGTTGCGCCGGCAGCTGCAGATGCTGCCGGCCGCCGGCCGCTACACCGACGCGCTGCTGCTCGACCCACAGGCTCGGCTGCTGCTGGGCCAGGACGACGACGCCGCAGACCTCGCGCCGGCGCTGGCCGAGGACGCCCTCGCCGCGCTGCGCCGCGGCGAGGTCGGCCACAGCGACTTCCAGGCCCGCGCGGACGACCCGGCCAGCCTGCACTTCAACCTCTTCGTCCCGCTGCCGGGCCCCGATGGCCGGCCCGACGCCGTGCTGGTGCTGCGCGCCGCGCCGCGCCGCACGCTGCTGCCCCAGTTGCTGGCGGGCTCGGCCGCCGGCAACCCCGAGACGCTGCTGCTGCGCCCCACTGCGCAGGGGCTGCTGGCCCTGGGCCTGGGCGCCTCCGACATGCCGGTGGCGCGGCCGAACGGCGCCCCCACGCCGGCGTCGCTGGCGTCACTGGCCGCCAACCCCGGCCTGGCCGGCCAGGTGCTGGCCGGTCTCGCCAGCGACCGCGAGGCGACGGCGGCCGTGGCCATGGCGCTGCCCGAGTCCGGCTGGTACGTCGCAGTGCAGTTGCCGCGCAGCACGCTGCACGGCGAGGGCGCGGCGGCCGGCGCGGCGACGCTCTCCCTCGTCAACGTGCTGGCCGTGCTGGTCACCGGAGCCGTGGTCTATGCCGCGCTGCGCCGCCGCGAACTGCAGGCGGCCTCCCGCCGGGCGGCCGACCGGCGGGAGATGGAGCGCGCCTGGAAGATCGCCGAGGTGATCGCCAACAGCTCGACCGACGCCATCTTCGCCAGGGACTTGCAGGGCCGCTACCTGCTCGCCAACGGCGCAATGTGCCGCCTGCTGGGGCGCGGCCCGGAGCAGCTGCTTGGCTCGGACGCGCGCGACCTGTTCCCGCCCGAGCAGGTGCGCCGCTTCCTCGCCGACGACGACGCCGTGCTGCGTTCGGCGGCGCCGATCAGCTTCGAGACGCGCTGCAGCACGGAGCAGGGCGAGCGCGTCGACGCCTGCACGCGGGGCCGGCTGCTCGACGGCGACGGCCGCGTCATCGGCGTCTACGGCGTTTCCAGCGACGTCACCGCGCGGCGCGCGCTGCAGCAGCGCATGCGCCAGTGGAGCACCGCCTTCGAGGACATGCGCGACGGTGTCATCGTCACCGACGCCCAGGGACGCATCCAGTCCGTCAACCGCGCCTTTACCGAGATCACGGGCTACGCGGCAGAGGAGGCCATAGGCACCGGCATGAAGCTGCTGCAGTCCGGCCGCCACGACAAGGCCTTCTACGAGCGGATGTGGACGCTGATCAACCAGACCGGCAGCTGGCAGGGCGAGATCTGGAACCGGCGCAAGAACGGCGACATCTTTCCCGAGTGGCTGACCGTACGCGCGATGCGCGACGAGGATGGCCCGGTCACGCATTACGTCGGCGTGTTCACCGACGTCAGCCGCATCAAGGACAGCGAGGCCCTGGCCGACTGGCTGCTCCACCACGACCCGCTGACTCGACTGCCGAATCGCGTGCAACTGCAGCGCCAGCTCGAGCAGGTGCTGGCATGCGCGCGCCGCCGCGAGACGCAGCCGGCGCTGATGGTGATCGCGCTGGACGGCTTCAAGACCGTGAACGACAGCCTCGGCCACCCGGCCGGCGACGAACTGCTCGTCTGCGTGGCCGAGCGGCTACGGGCCGGGCTGCACCACAAGGATTTGCTGGGCCGGCTCGGCGGCGACGAGTTCCTCCTCATCCTCGACAACGGCGCCGACGCCGACGAGGTCGGCGTCCTGGCGCAGCAGCTGCTGGCCGCGGTGTCCGAGCCAGTGGCGCTGTCGTGTGGCCAGGACGCCTACCTGACAGCCAGCATCGGCATCTGCCCTTATCCCGAGGCAGGCAGCCCCAGCGGGGTGGAGTTGCTGCGCAATGCCGATGCGGCCATGCACCGCGCCAAGGAGCTGGGGCGCAACCGCCTGTGCTTCTACGCCGGGGACATGCATGCCACGGCCATGGCCAAGCTGGAGGTGGAGGCGGCGCTGAGCCGGGCCATCGAGCGCGACGAGCTGCGGCTGCACTACCAGCCCAAGGTGGCCAGCCGCAGCGGCCGGGTCGTCGGCGCCGAGGCCTTGCTGCGCTGGCAGCGCGGCGGCATCGGCATGGTCCCGCCGGGCCAGTTCATCCCGCTGGCCGAGCAGAGCAGCCTGATCCTGGACATCGGCGCCTGGGTCATCGACGCGGCCTGCCGGCAGATCCGTGCCTGGATGGACGCCGGCCAGCCCGTCGTGCGCATCGCCGTCAACGTGGCAGCGCGGCAGTTCGCCGCCGGCGACCTGGATGCCGTCGTCGCCGACGCGCTGCGCCGCCACGCAGTGGCGGCCCACCACCTTGAGCTGGAGCTGACCGAGGGCATGCTGATGAGCAACCCGCAGGCCGGCACGGCCGCGCTGCACCGCCTGCGCGACCTGGGCGTCAAGATCGCGCTGGACGATTTCGGCACCGGCTACTCCAGCCTGGCCTATCTGCAGCAGTTCCCCATCGACACGCTGAAGATCGACCAGTCCTTCGTGCGACGCATCGGCGACGAGCCCGACGGCGCGGCCCTGGTGGACGCCATCATCGGCCTGGCCCATCGCCTGCACCTGCGCGTGGTGGCCGAGGGCGTCGAGACCGCCACGCAGCACCAGCACCTGCTGCGCCAGCGCTGCGACGAGATGCAGGGCTACCACTTCGGCCGCCCGGCACCCGCCGAAGCACTGCAGGCGCTGCTGGTGGCGCAGCCGGCCTCAGCCGCCGCCTGACAGCGCGCGGGCGATGGCCCGGGCCAGCTCGGCGCGCGAGTAGGGCTTTTGCAGCAGCTCCCAGCCGGCGGGGGCACTCCGGTCGGCCTCCAGCAGCTCGGCCGAGAAGCCCGACATCAACAGCACGGCCAGGCCCGGCAGGCGCTGCTGCGCCAGGCCGGCCAGCTCGGTGCCACGCATGCCCGCGCCCAGCGCGATGTCGGTCAGCAACAGGTCGAACCCGGCGTCCTCCGTCAGCAGCAGCACGGCCTGCTCGCCGCTGGCGCAGGCCGTGACCTCGCAGCCCAGCGTGTCCAGGAACTGCCGCGCCACCGCCCGCACCTCGGCGTCGTCCTCCACCATCAGCACCTTCAGGCCCGGCAACAGCGCACCGCCCTCCCCCGCCGGCTCGTCGCGGTCCGGCTGCGGCTGCCAGGGCCGCGGCAAGTACAGGGAGATCGTCGTGCCGGCGCCCGGTTCCGACTCGATGGCCACCGCCCCGCGCGACTGCTTGGCGAAGCCGTAGACGGTGCTCAGCCCCAGGCCCGTGCCGCGCCCGGCCTGCTTGGTCGTGAAGAAGGGCTCGAACGCGCGCTCCCGGACCTCCTCGGGCATGCCGGAGCCGGTGTCGGCGATGGCAATGCACAGGAAGCGCTCGTCCTGCGCGCTGGGGTCGTCGACTTCGCGCCTGACCTGGGCAGGCAGCGGGCCGGCCGGCCCGGCGATGAAGCGCAGCGTGCCGCCTTCGGGCATGGCGTCGCGCGCATTGATGGCGATGTTGAGCAGTGCCGCCTCCAACTGGCCCGGGTCGGCCAGCACGGCCAGCACGGCCAGCGCGTCGGGCGCATCGGCCGCCAGCTCCACGCAGATCGCAATGCGCTGGTCCAGCGTGCGACGCAGCATGTCGGCCAGCGAGTGCAGCAGCACGCCCACGTCCACCGCGGTCGGCTGCAACACCTGGCGCCGCGAGAAAGCCAGCAGCTTGCCGGTCAGCTCCGCGCCGCGCCGCGCCGCCCGCGTCGCGGCGCCGACGAGCTGCTGGCCGAACTCGTGGCCGGCCAGCGCGGGCAGCTCCTCCAGCACCTGCAGGTTGCCCTGGATGACCGTCAGCAGGTTATTGAAGTCGTGGGCGATGCCGCCCGTCAGCTGGCCCACGCTCTCCAGCCGCTGCGCGTGGTTGAGCGCCTCCTCGCTCTGGGCCCGCTGCAGGCAGGTCGCCAGCAGGTTGGCCAGCGACTGCAGGAAGCGGGTGTCGTCGTCGCCGAAATGAGCGGCGGCGCGCGAGCGCACGCACAGCACACCGGTCACTCGCCCGCGGTCGGACAGCGGCACGGCCAGCAGACTGACCATGCCGGCGTCCAGGTCGGCCCGAGGCACCTCGAAGCGCTCCTCGCTCGCCAGGTCAGCCACGACCAGGGGCCGGCCATGCGCCAGCACATGGCCAGCCGCCGTGCCGGGGTCGTTGGGCAGACGGGAGCCCAGCGGCGGCGACGCGACATCGCCAAAGCGGCTGACGACGCGCAGCTGCTGCCGATCGGGCTCCAGCAGCAGCACGCTGGAGAACTCGGCCTCCAGCGCCTGGGCGGCGAGCTCGGGCACCCACATCAGCAGCTTCTGCGGGTCGCGCTCGTCGACGGCCATGCGCCCCAGCTGGGCCAGGTGCTCGCTGTGGCGTGCGCGCTGCAGGGCCTGCTTGACGCGCGGGTAGGTGCCGATGTCGCGGATGGCCGCCACCACATAGGGCAGGCCGTGGCTTTGCAGCGGGCTCAGCGCGATCTCCACCATCACCTCGCTGCCGTCGCGGCGCTTGGCCACCAGCTCCATCTGCGTGCCCATGGGGCGCGGGCGCGGCGCCAGGCCATAGGCCTTGCGGTAGGAGGCGTGGCGGGGGCGGATGCTGTCGGGCACCAGCGCGTCGACGGCGGTTCCGACGAGTTCACCGGACGCGTAGCCCAGCAGCGCCTCGGCCGCCGGGTTGGCCAGCACGATCTGCCCCTCGGCGTCCACCAGCAGCAGCCCGTCCGCGGCGGCCGAGAACAACGAACGGTAGACGCCCAGGTCGTCGACGGCCTTGGGCATCTCGGCAGGCTCGCGGGGGAAGTCCATCTAGGGTGCCGGATCCACCGACGGGATGAAGATGTAGCCGGCGCCGCGCACCGACTTGATGATCTGCGGGTTCTCCGCGTTGGCCTCCAGCTTCCTGCGCAGGCGGCCGACCTGCACGTCTATCGTGCGGTCGAACGGCGCCGCCTCGCGGCCACGCGTGCGCTCCAGCAGGAAGTCGCGCGACAGCACCCGTCCGGCATGCTGGGCAAGAGTCGACAGCAACTCGAACTCGCCCGTCGTGAGCCTCACCTCGGCGCCGGCGGGGTCGTCCAGGCGGCGGGCCGCCAGGTCCAGCCGCCAACCCAGGAAGCCCAGGCAGGCGCCCGCGGGCGGCACGGGCGCGGCGGGGACGGCCGGCGCCACTGCGACGGGCGGCGCGGGCTCGATGCGCCGCAGCACGGCCTTGATGCGTGCCACCAGCTCGCGCAGGTCGAAGGGCTTGGTGACGTAGTCGTCGGCGCCCACCTCCAGGCCCACGACCTTGTCGACCGCGTCGCCGCGGCCGGTGATGATGACCAGGCCGCAGCGCCAGTGCTCGCGCAGTTGGCGCGCGATGGCGAAGCCGTCCTCGCCGGGCAGGCCCAGGTCCAGCAGCACCAGCTCGGGCGGGTCGACGGGCATGAGCTCCATCAACGCACGACCCGAGTGCAACTGGGTGGTTCTGAAGCCATGGGTACCGAGGTAGTGGGCCAGTAGCTCGGTGATGGCGAACTCGTCGTCGACTACGGCAATGTGCTGGGGCGTCACGGCGTCGGCGCGTCGGTTTCGTTGGGGAACGGCGCCATTTTTGCACCGTTCCACGACCCCGGTGGCCGGGGAGCTTCCTAACGCCCGCCCAGCACCCGCGCCGGCAGCATGACGATGGCTCGCAGCAGGCCGAACGCGCCGTCCACCGCGATGCCCAGCAGCCTGAAGGGCAGCGTGACCAGCCAGACCAGCGGCCACAGGACCAGGGCCAGCAGCGCCAGCGGCCAGCAGATCACGAACAGGATGCACCAGAGCAGGAAGCCAAACATCGCGGAACTCCTTACTTGGCCGGCTGGCTCACGCCTGGCTTCAGGTACCTGTCCAGGAACTCGACCATGCGGCGGTTGCCCTCCAGCGTATTCTTTTTCTTCGAGAAGCCATGGCCCTCGTCGTCGAACACCAGGTACTCGACCGGCACATTGTTCTTCTTGACCGCGGCGACGATGTCGTCGCTCTCGGCCTTGATGACGCGCGGGTCGTTAGCGCCCTGGATGACCATCAGCGGCTTCCTGATCTCGCTGGCGTGGAAGAGCGGCGACGTGGCTATCAGGCGCTCGCGGTCCTTCACCGGGTCGCCGATCTCCTGGTACAGCGCCTGGCGGAAGCTCTCCCAGTACGGCGGGATGCTCTCCAGAGTGCGTATCCAGTTCGAGACGCCGAAGATGTCGATGCCCACCTTGAAGGCCTCGGGCCGGAAGGCCATGGCCGCCAGCACCATGTAGCCGCCGTAGCTGCCGCCCACGATGCCGATGCGCTCGGGGTCGATGACGCCGGTGGAGGCAAGGAAGGTCTTGGCCTCGATGCAGTCCCACAGCGGCTCGCGGCCATGCTTGCCGTCGTCGGCCGTGAAAAAGCTCTTGCCGTAGCCCGAACTGCCGCGATTGTTGATGCCCAGCACCGCATAGCCGTTGTTGACGAAGTACTGCATCAGCGCCGAGTAGCCGCGGCTCGTCTGCCCGCCCGGGCCGCCATGCACCCACACGATGGCCGGCACCTTGTTCGTCGGCGATGCGTCCTTCGGAACCATGTAGACCGACGGAATGACCATGCCGTCGAAGCTCTTGAAACGCACGATGGAGGCGTCCACCAGGTCATTCGGGTCGAGGTCCTTGGACAGGCTCTGCGTGAGCTGCTTCGGCGCGACGTTGGTGCCGACGTCGGCGACGAAAAGGTTGCTGGGCGAGCGGTCGCCGTTCACGTAGAAGGCCATGCGCTTGCCGCTGGCCGAGAAGCGCACGCCGCGCACCTCGCCGCCGGGCAGCTTGGGCAGGGCGACGGGCTTGCCATCTCGGTACAGGCGCAGCTCGATGCTGGCGTCTGCATTGATGCCGGTGACGCGGTAGTGGCCGTCCTTGGAGAAGGCGGTGTAGGCCACGTCCCAGTCGGCCTTCTCGACCTCACGCGTCTGGCCCTTGGCGATGTCGTAGGCGACGACGCGGGTGAACTCGCCGCCGTCGTTGCTCGTCATCAGCAGCTCGCGGCTGTCGGGCGTGAAGTCTTCCGGCCCGTACTGCGCCACGCCCTGGTGGGGCGTGATGTGCTTGATCTCGCCGCTCTTCAGGTCGGCCAGGTGCACGTCGGTGTCGGCCGTCGTGTTGACCTTGGCGAGCGACAACCAGCGGCCATCGCGGCTGACCTGCGCGACCTCCCAGCCGGCCTCGTTCCTGAAGGCCAGCGTGCGGGCGTAGGTCTTGGCGTCGTAGCGGTAGAGGTCGAAGAAGCGCGGATCGCGCTCGTTGGTGGCGACGTAGAAGCCCGTGTCGTCACCACTCCAGCTGACGAAGCGTGCCTTCAACTTGTGATCCGGCTTGTCTCCGGGCGTCAGGTCGCGCTCGCTACCGTCCAGCTCGCGCACGTAGAGATGGTTGAGCTCGTTGCCGGCCTGGTCCCGGGTGTAGAGGAAGCGGTCGTCGCCGGGAAAGAAGCCCACGGCGTAGTGGCTGTCCGTCTTGGAGTCGGTCAGCTGCACCGGCTTGCCACCGCCAACGGGCATGGCGTAGACGTTGAAGATGCCCGTCTCGTTGCTGTGGAAGAGGATGCGGCTCTCGTCCGCCGAGAAGCTGGCGCCGCCGATGCTCACGCTCGCCATGAACTGCTGGATGCTGTAGCGCTTGGCGGCCTTGGGCGCCTGGGCGGCAGCGGCCGGCTTGTCGGCGGCGGTGGCGGTGGCGGCTCCCGCCAGCAAGGCCAGCGAAGCGACGAGGGTCAACAGGGGTCGGCTCATGGAGTCTCCGTATGAATAGGCAGTCAGACTCTAGCCAGCACCTTCGCCCTCTCCCGCCAGGTTCTGACGAAACGCCGGATTCGCGGGACAGGCTGCTCAGGCCACGGGACGGCCCGCGACGTAGCAGGCGGCGAGGTTGCGCTCGTCGGCCAGCGTCATCCAGGCGAACACGCGCTCGTGCAGCTCACGGGCAACGGCGTCGCGCGCCTCGGCGACCGGCCCGCGGGCCCAGTCCCAGACGCAGATGTCGGCCATCTGGCCCACCGACAACCCGCCAATCTCGTCGCCCAGCCGCAAGGCCTCGGCCGCGCCGCGCGTGGCCGCGTGCAGGGCGGCCCAGGCCGTCAGCCGCTCGCCGCGCAAGGCCTGCACCTTGTAGGCGTCCCCCATGTTGCGCGGCAGGCTCAGCGAGGTGCCTCCGCCCACGTCGGAGGCCAGGCTGACTTTGAAGGGCGCGCCCGGCCAGTCGAACAGGCCACTGCCGAGGAAGAGATTGCTGGAGGGGCAATGCGCCACCTGGGCGCCGCGATCGGCGATGACGGTGCGGTCCTGTGGATCCAGCCAGATGCCATGAGCCAGGACCGAACGCTCATGAAGGAGGCCCGCGCCGTCATAGACATCCAGGTAGCTGCGCGCCTGCGGGAACAACTCCGCCACCCAGGCCACCTCGGCGCGGTTCTCGGCCACATGGGTCTGCATGTAGAGGCTGGCGTCCGCCCGGCACAGCGCGCCGGCCATCGCGAGCTGCGCCGGCGTGCTGGTGGGCGCAAAGCGCACGGTCACCGCATAGGCATTGCGGCCACGGCCATGGAAGCGGTTGATCATGTCGATGCAGTCCCGCTCGGCCTGCACGACGTCGTCGCGCAGGCCGTCCGGCGCATGGCGGTCCATCAGCACCTTGCCGGTGACCAGTCGCATGCCGCGCGCCGCGGCACCGTCGAACAAGGCCTCGACCGAGACCTTGTGCACTGTCGGGAAGACGACGGCCGCGGTGGTGCCACTGGCCAGCAGCGCGTCCAGGAAGATCTCGGCGCCCGCGCGGCTGCGCGCCGCGTCGGCGAAGGCCCGCTCGGCCGGGAAGGTGTAGCGCTCCAGCCAGTCCAGCAGTTCGCTGCCGTAGGAGGCGATGACCTCCAGCTGCGGGCAGTGGACATGGGTGTCGATGAAGCCCGGCAGCACCAGCCGGCCGGCATGGTCGCGGCGTGCCCAGGTCTCGTCCGGCTCGGCGGCCTGGCGACCGACGATGCGGCCGTCCTCGATCAGCAGCCAGTGGTCGCGGTCGAAACGCACCGCGGCCGACTCGGTGTCACCCCAGCGCGGCGCTGCCGTGAAGTCCAGCAGGTCGCCGCGCAGCGCCCATCGGCGCGGGCTGTCGGCGAATTTTTCCTGGTTAGTAAAACTCATATGGCAATTCTGGGGCAACGCTCGACAATCGGACGCAGCATGAATATCCGACCCATACGCTTTTTCCACCGTGGCGCAGTTGTCGAGGTGACCGACCTCGCCCCGACGACGACGGTGCTGCAGTACTTGCGCGAGCAGGCCCATTGCACCGGCACCAAGGAAGGCTGCGCCGAGGGCGACTGCGGCGCCTGCACCGTCATCCAGGGCGAGCTGTCCGCCGACGGGCGGCTGGAGCTGCGCAATGTCAATGCCTGCACGCAGTTCCTGCCGACGCTGGACGGCCGCGCGCTGCTGACGGTGGAAGACCTGGGCGCCCCCGGCCAGCTCAACCCGGCCCAGCAGGCGCTGGTGGACTGCCACGGCTCGCAGTGCGGCTTCTGCACGCCCGGCTTCGTCATGACCATGACGGCCTGCTACGAGGCCCACCAGGCGGCCGGCACCAAGCCCACGCGCCAGCAGCTGGCCGACGCGCTGTCCGGCAACCTGTGCCGCTGCACCGGCTACCGGCCCATCCTGGATGCCGGCGAGCGGATGTTCGAGGGCCCCGCCCGCTGCCTGGATCGCGCGCCCATCGCCGCCGCGCTGCAGGCGCTGGCCGCCGACTCGCCGCTGGACTACAGCCATGCCGGCGCCCGCTTCCACGCACCGCAGAGCCTCTCCGACCTGGCGCTGCTGTGCGAGACCTACCCGCAGGCCACGCTGCTGGCCGGCTCCACCGATGTGGGCCTCTGGGTCAACAAGCAGTTCCGCGACCTGGGCGACGTCATCTACACCGGCCGCGTCGCGGCGCTGCGCGAGATCCGCCGCGAAGACTCGGCGTTGTGGATAGGCGCCGCCGCGTCGCTGGAAGACGGCTGGGCCGCGCTGAGCGCCGCCGTGCCGCGGCTGCGCGAGCTGTGGCTGCGCTTCGCCTCGCCGCCGGTGCGGCATGCCGGAACGCTGGGCGGCAACATCGCCAACGGCTCGCCCATCGGCGACGGCGCGCCGGCCCTGATCGCGCTGGGCGCCGACATCATCCTGCGCCGCGGCGCACGGCAGCGCCGCATCAAGCTGCGGGATTTCTATCTCGACTACATGAAGAAGGACCTGCAGCCCGGCGAGTTCGTCGAGGCGCTGCATGTGCCGCTGCCCTCCGGCGACTGGCAGTTCAGCGCGCACAAGATCGCCAAGCGGCACGACAGCGACATCTCGGCCGTCTGCGCCGTGCTGGCCCTGCGCCTGGCCGATGGCGTCGTGCGCGAGGCCCGCTTCGCCTTCGGCGGCATGGCCGCCATCGTCAAGCGGGCCGGCGCCGCGGAGGCCGCCGTCGTCGGCCGGCCCTGGAGCGAAGCCGCTGCCCGGGCCGCCGCCGCCGCCCTGGCGCAGGACTTCAAGCCCCTGACCGACATGCGCGCCTCGGCGAGCTACCGGCTCAAGGTCGCGCAGAACCTGTTCACCAAGCTGTGGCTGGAGACCGGCGGCGCCGCGCCCGTCGGCATCTGGCCTTCGCAGCAGGAGGTGCCGGCATGAACAAGCCCGAAGCCCTGCCCGCGCTGCACCCCGCCGTCGGCACGTCCACGCCGCATGAGTCGGCCCACCTGCACGTCAGCGGCACAGCGCCCTATACCGACGACCTGCCGGAACCCGCCGGCACGCTGCATGCAGCGCTGGGCCTGTCGCCCATCGCCCACGGCAAGCTGGTCGGCGTCGACCTGGAGCGCATCCGCCGCATGCCAGGCGTCGTTGCTGTGCTGAGCGCGGCCGACATCCCCGCCGAGAACAACTGCGGCCCGCTGCTGCACGACGACCCCATCCTGGCCGATGGCGAGCTGCGCTATGTCGGCCAGCCGGTGTTCGCGGTCATCGCGACGAATCGCGAACTGGCACGCCGTGCCGCAGGCCTGGCCAGGCAGGTCATCCAGGCCGAGCCGCTGCCGCCGGTACTGACGGCGCTGGAGGCCCATGCCAAGGGGCAGTACGTGCTGCCGCCCATGCACCTGACGCGCGGCGAGCCGGCCCAGCACCTCGCCAGCGCCCCGCACCGCCTGCAAGGCACGTGGAGCCTGGGCGGCCAGGAGCAGTTCTACCTGGAGGGCCAGATCAGCCTGGCCGTGCCGCAGGAAGGCGGCGAAGGCCTGCTGGTGCACTGCTCCACCCAGCACCCCAGCGAGATGCAGCAGCTTGTCGCGCATTGCCTGGGCTGGCATGCGCACAGCGTCGTCGTGCAATGCCGGCGCATGGGCGGCGGCTTCGGTGGCAAGGAATCGCAGTCGGCGCTGTTCGCCTGCGTGGCGGCCATCGCCGCGCTGCGGCTGAAGAAGCCGGTCAAGCTGCGCGTGGACCGCGACGACGACTTCCTCGTCACCGGCCGGCGCCACGGCTTCGACTACCACTGGGACGTGGGCTTCGACGACGAAGGCCGCATCCTGGCCGCCGAGATCGACCTGATCTCCAACGCCGGCCACAGCGCCGACCTGTCCGCGCCGGTGATGGCCCGCGCGCTGTGCCACTTCGACAACGCCTACTGGCTGCCCCACGTGGCCATGCACGGGTTCTGCGCCAGGACCAACACGCAGAGCAACACCGCCTTCCGCGGCTTTGGCGGGCCGCAGGGTGCCATCGCCATCGAGATGATCCTGGACGGCATCGCGCGCCGGCTGGGGCTGGACGGCACCGAGGTGCGCCGCCGCAACTTCTACGCGGCCAGCCGGGACGTGACTCCCTACGGCCAGCAGGTCGAGGAGCTGCACGCGCAAGCGCTGACGGCCCAACTGCTGGCCAGCAGCCGGTACCAGGAGCGCCGCGCCGAGATCGCCGCCTTCAACGCGGCCAGTCCGGTGCTGAAGAAGGGCCTGGCGTTCACGCCGGTCAAGTTCGGCATCTCCTTCAACGTGGCCCACCTGAACCAGGCCGGCGCGCTGGTGCATGTCTACACCGACGGCTCGGTGCTCGTGAACCATGGCGGCACGGAGATGGGCCAGGGGCTGAACACCAAGGTCGCCCAGGTCGTCGCCCATGAGTTTGGCCTGGCGCTGTCCAGCGTGCGCTGCTCGGCCACGGACACCAGCAAGGTCGCCAACACCTCGGCGACGGCTGCATCCACCGGCAGCGACCTGAACGGCAAGGCGGCGCAGGATGCGGCGCGCAAGATCAGGCAGCGGCTCGCCAGTTTCGCGGCCGAGCGCTTCGGCTGCGCGGCGGAGCTGGTTGCCTTCGACGGCGGGCAGGTCAGCGGCGGCGGCCAGAGCATCGCCTTCGGCGACCTCGTTGCCGCGGCCTATCTGAAGCGCATCCAGCTCTGGAGCGACGGCTTCTACGCCACGCCCGGCCTGCACTGGGACAAGACCCGGCTGCAGGGCCATCCCTTCTACTACTACGCCTGGGGCGGCGCCGTGTGCGAGGCGCTGGTCGACACGCTGACCGGCGAAAGCCGCATCACGCACGCCGACATCCTGCACGACGTGGGCCAGAGCCTGAACCCGGCCATAGACATCGGCCAGATCGAGGGCGGCTTCATCCAGGGCATGGGCTGGCTGACGATGGAGGAGCTGGTGTGGCACCCCACCACCGGCCTGCTGACGACACATGCGCCCAGCACCTACAAGATCCCGACCGCCAACGACTGCCCGACCGAGTTCCGGACCGGGCTGTTCGGCATCGCCAACGCCAGCGAGACCATCCACCGCAGCAAGGCCGTCGGCGAGCCACCGCTGCTGCTGGGCTTCGCGGCGCTGCTCGCGATCAAGGACGCCTGCGCCGCCTGCGGCCCCGAGAATTGCGACCCGCCGCTTCGCGCCCCCGCCACGGCCGAAGCCGTGCTGACCGCCATCGACGCCATCCGATGAAACCTGCCTGCACCCTCGCCCTGCTGCTGGCCCTGGCCGGCTGCGCCAACGCCCCCCCGAAAGCCCCGCAGATCGTCAGCGTCGAAGCGTGGGGCGGCAGCCCGCCGGCGGCGCGCGACGCGCCGCAGAACATCCACCACATCACCATCCACCACCAGGGCGAGATCTGGAAGGAAGGCACGGACCCCGAGGCCTACCTGCGTCGGCTGCAACAGTGGTCACGCCTGACCAAGCACTGGGCGGACATCCCCTACCACTACGTCATCGGGACCGATGGCCGCATCTACGCGGCGCGCCCCTTGCTCCAGGCCGGCGACACCAACACCGAATACGACCCGCGAGGCCACGCCCTCATCATGCTGGTGGGCAATTTCGAGGAGCAGCAGCCCACGCAGGCCCAGCTGGACGCAGCCGTAGAGCTGACCGCCTGGCTGGCCCGCGAGCACCACCTGGGGCTGGACGCGATCGCCAGCCACAAGGACTTCAGCAAGCAGACGGTGTGCCCCGGGAAGAACCTCTACGCCTACCTCGAATCGGGCTGGTTCAAGGCCGAGGTGGCGAAGAAGCTCTAACCGCGCTTCTGCGTCGCGGCGACTGCCGCCTGCGTGCGCGACGACACGCCCAGCGCCTTCAGCACGGCGGCGACATGGTCCTTGACCGTTTCGACGCTGACGCCCAGCTCGCGGGCAATCAGCTTGTTGGACAGACCTTGCGTCAGCAGGTGCAGCACATGCTTCTGCCGCGGCGTCAGCGGCAGCTCGGCCCATTCTCCCGGCGCCGGGCCGGCCGGCGGCTGCGCGGCGCGCTGCTTCAGCGGCGGCACATAGGTACCGCCGGCCAGCACCAGGCGCAGGGCCTGCACCAGCGTATCGAGGTCGCTGCGCTCGGGCACGTAGCCCATCGCGCCCGCGCCCAGCGCCTGCAGCGCGTCCTCGGTGTCGTCGCCGCCGGAGATGACGACGACGGGCAGCAGCAGGTGCTCCCGGTGGATCTGCTGCAGCAGCTCGAAGCCGCCGTCCACTTGCAGGTCCAGCAGCACGAGGCGGGGAATGCCCTGGGCCAGCGCGGCGCGCGCGGCGGCGACGCTGTCCACGCCCTGCACCCGGGCACCGGCGAAATGCTGCTCGATCAGGCCCGTGAGCGCGGCGCGCACCATCGGAAAAGCATCGACCAGCAGGACCTGCATCGCCACCCTCTGTTTGTGGTGCCGATGATAGTCACCGCAGCGCGGCCGCCAGCAATGGTTTCGCCCAGGCCGGGATGCTGCGCAGCGGCGCATGCGCGACGACGCGGCCGGCCTGCATGTGCAGCAGCAGCACCGGCTGCGGCCGGCGACCGGCACGCGGATCGGCCTCGAAGCTGTTGTCGTAGATGCGCAGGCTGGCGAGGTGGGGCATCAGCCTGACGAGATTGCCGCGGCTGGCGTCGAAGCGCTCGCGCACCTTGGTCTCGGGGATGTCGTGCCCACCGGCGGCCACGCGCGCCGCGATGCGGCGCAGGTGCAACTCGGGCGTGGCCAGGCCGGCGAACCAGACATGGACCTCGGCACCTTCGCGGGCGCCCTCCAGCAGCAGCTTGGCGATGCTGGCGCCGCCCAACGTCGTCTCGAACGCATAGATCAGGCCTTCGGCCAGCGCCTTCTCGAGGCCGCGCCGGCCCAGCGTCCAGGCCAAGCCGTTGGCCTGCTCGGCAGACAGTCCTGGCTGTTGCTCGCGCAAGCGCGCGGCAGCGATGTCGGGGTTGAAGAACTCGGCGCCACCGGCCTGGATGGCCGCACCGCCGATGGAGCTCTTGCCGGCGCCGTTGACGCCGGCGAGGACGTAGAGCTTGGCGGGCAAGGCTCAGGCGGCCTTGCGGCGCGAAGGCTTGGCGGCCTTCACGGCGGCCTGGCCGAGGTCTTCAGGCGCCATCGCGAAGGCCTCGGCGAGGACATCGCCCTGGCCCTGCATGCGCGCCAGCATCGCGTCGAACTCGCCGCCCAGCGCGCCCAGATCGGGCTCGGCGGCACGCTGGAGCTCGCGGTAACGCTCGACCGACATCAGCACGAAGGCGGGCTGGTCATGCTTGGTGATCAGTACCGCGCCATGCGCGGCCACGGCGCGACCCACCTTCTGGATGCCGGCCACGAGCTGGGTGGCCGACACGCTGGGCAGCCGGTCGGTGATGGCGGGTTCGAGGACAGCGGACATGAGCAGCCTCCGACATGTGCAATACCCATATTTTGCCCATTTTGTGAAAAATGGGGAATCAGTGGGCTTCCTCCCAGTTCGCGCCCACGCCCACCTCGGCCAGCAGCGGCACCTTGAGCTGGGCCACGCCGGCCATCAGCCGTGGCACCTCGGCGCGCATCCAGTCCAGCTCCGCCTCCGGCACCTCGAAGACCAGTTCGTCGTGCACCTGCATGACGATCTTGGACTGCTTGCCGGCACGATCCAGCTCGGCCTGCACGGCCAGCATGGCGAGCTTGATGAGGTCGGCCGCCGTGCCCTGCATGGGCGCGTTGATGGCCTGGCGCTCGGCGCCGGCGCGGCGCGGACCGTTGCCGCCGCGGATCTCGGGCAGGTAGATGCGCCGGCCGAACAGCGTCGACACGTAGCCACGCTCGGCCGCGCCGGCCTTGGTCTCGTCCATGTAGCGCTTCACACCGGCGAAGCGGGTGAAGTAGCGCTCGATGTAGTCCTTGGCGGCCTTCTGCTCGATGCCCAGCGCCGAGGCCAGGCCGAAGGCGCCCATGCCGTAGATGAGGCCGAAGTTGATGGTCTTGGCATAGCGGCGCTGCTCGGACGACACCTCGTCCAGCGCGATGCCGAACACCTCGCTGGCCGTGGCACGGTGCACGTCCTGGCCCTCCTGAAAGGCCTTGAGCAGGCCCGGGTCCTCGCTGATGTGGGCCATGATGCGCAGCTCGATCTGCGAGTAGTCGGCGCTGACGATGACATGCCCCGGCGGTGCGACAAAGGCCTCGCGCACGCGCCGGCCCTCGGCCGTGCGTATGGGGATGTTCTGCAGGTTGGGCTCGTTGCTGGACAGGCGCCCCGTCACCGCCACGGCCTGCGCGTAGTTGGTGTGCACGCGGCCCGTGTGGGCGTTGATCTGCAGCGGCAGCTTGTCGGTGTAGGTGCTCTTCAGCTTGGCCAGGCCGCGGTACTCGAGGATCTTGGCCGGCAGCGGGAAGTCCGCGGCAAGCTCGGTCAGCACCTCCTCGTCGGTGGAGGGCGCGCCGGTGGCCGTCTTCTTCACGACGGGCAGGCCCAGCTTGTTGAACAGGATCTCGCCGATCTGCTTGGGGCTGCCGATGTTGAAGGGCTGGCCCGCGATGTCGTAGCACTGCTGCTCCAGCAGCACCAGGCGCTGGGCGATCTCGTGGCTCTGGGCCTGCAGCCGTGCAGCATCGATGAGCACGCCCTGGCGCTCGATGCGGGCCAGCAGCTCGGCCGTGGGCATCTCGATGTCGCGATAGATGCGCGTCAGGCCTTCGTCGGACTCGATCTGCGGCCACAGCACATGGTGCAGGTGCAGGCACATCTCGGAGTCCTCGCCCGAATAGGTCGTCGCCCTGGCCACGTCCACCTGGGCGAACGGGATCTGATGCGCGCCCTTGCCGCACAAGTCCTCGTAGCTCAGGCCCCGGCGGCCCAGGTGGCGCTCGGCCAGAGCCTCGAGGTTGTGGGTCTTGTGGGCCTCCAGCACATAGCTTTGCAGCAGCGTGTCGTGCTGCACGCCCGCCAGGCTGACGCCATGGTTGGCAAGCACATGGCGGTCGTACTTCAGGTTCTGGCCGATCTTCTTCGCGGACGCATCCTCCAGCCAGGGCTTGAGCCGTGCCAGCACCTCGTCGAAGGGCAGCTGCTCCGGCGCATCCGGGCCGCTGTGGTGCAGCGGGACGTAGGCCGCCTCGCCGGGCTTGTCGGCGAAGGAAATGCCGACGATGTGGGCTGCCATCGGGTCCAGCGAATCGGTCTCGGTGTCCAGCGCACACAGGGGCGCGGCGTGCAGGCGGGCGATCCAGGCGTCGAGCTGCTCGAACGTGAGGATGGTGTCGTACTTGCGCGCGATGTCGACGGCCGGCGCGGCCGGCACCTCGTCGAACAGGCCGGGGCTGGCCGCCTTGGGCTTGGCCGGTGCCGGCGCCTCGCCGGTCAACTCCTTGAGCCAGGTCTTGAAGCCGTTGCGGGCGTAGAACTCCGCCAGGGCCGGCTGGTCCCGCTCGCGCAGCGCCAGTGGCTCCAGCGTCGGCCAGCCGGCGATGTGCTCGCCAAGGTCGCAGTCCAGCTTCACGGTGACGAGCTTGCGGCCCATGGGCAGCCAGTCCAGCGCCGCGCGCAGGTTCTCGCCAGCCTTGCCCTTCATCTCAGCTGCCGCGGCGATGACGCCGTCCAGCGAGCCATGCTCGGCAATCCACTTGGCCGCCGTCTTTGGGCCGACGCCGGACACGCCCGGCACGTTGTCCACCGTGTCGCCCATCAGCGTCAGGTAGTCGATGATGCGATCCGGCGCCACGCCGAACTTGGCCTGCACGCCGGCCTCGTCCAGGCGCTCGTTGCTCATCGTGTTGATGAGCTCCACGTCGGCGTTGACGAGCTGCGCCAGATCCTTGTCGCCCGTGGACACGATGACGCGATGACCCTGCGCCACGGCGACGCGGCTCAGCGTGCCGATGGCATCGTCCGCCTCGATGCCGGGCACCATCAGCACCGGCCAGCCCAGCAGCTTGACGACCTCGTGGATGGGCTCGATCTGGGCGCGCAGCTCCGGCGGCATGGGGGCGCGCTGGGCCTTGTACTCGGGATACCAGTCGTCGCGGAAGGTCTTGCCGGGCGCGTCGAAGACGCAGACGGCGTGCTCGGCGCCGATGTCGTTGCGCAGGCGCTGGAGCATGGCCACCATGCCGTGCACCGCCCCGGTGGGCTGGCCCTCGGGGCCGCGCAGGTCGGGCATGGCGTGGAAGGCGCGGTAGAGGTAGCTGGAGCCGTCGACCAGCAGCAGGATGGGTTTACTCATGGCGACGGATTCTCGGACAGGTCCAACCTAGAATCGGCAGCATGTCGCGCCTCGTCGTCCCCCTGCTGCTCGCCGCCCTCGCGGGCAGCGCCGCTCACGCCAACCCGCCGCCCGAGCCCAAGGTCGAGCGCACCGTGGCCGAGGACGACCAGGTCCGCATCGAGGAGCTCAAGGTGCGCGGCGAGGCCAAGAAGGTCACGGTCAAGAACAAAGTGACCAAGGCACCGGACTACGAAATCGTCGTCAACGACGCGGGCCGCGAATCGGCCGGCGGCACGGGCACCGGCATGCCCAAGAGCGGCTCGGGCACGCGGGTCTGGCGAGTCCTCAACTTCTGATCGTGCGCGGCCTGCTGGCCGCCCCCTCCATGGCCGTTTTCACCGAAGTCAGCCCCGCGCAGGCCCAGGCCCTGCTGGACCACCTCAAACTGGGGCAGCTCGCCTCGCTGCGCGGCATCGGCGCGGGCATAGAGAACACCAACTACTTTGTCGACTGCACGCTGGCCGATGGCCACCTGCACCGCTACGTGCTGACGCTGTTCGAGCGCCTGACCGCCGGGCAGCTGCCGTTCTACCTGCGGCTGATGCAGCACCTGGCCCAGCGCGGCGTGCCGGTGCCCGAGCCGCATGCCGACGCCAGCGGCGAGATCCTGTTCGAGGTTGCGGGCAAGCCCGCGGCCATCGTCGACCGCCTGCACGGCGGCCACCAGCTCGCGCCGGACGCCTTCCATTGCCAGCAGGTCGGCGCGACACTGGCCCGCATGCATCTGGCCGGCCAGGACTTCGCCCTCCACCAACCCAACCTGCGCGGCCTGGCCTGGTGGCGCGAGGTCGCGCCGCAGGTGCTGCCCTTCCTGGAAGCGGCCGAGGCAGAGCTGCTGCAGAGCGAGCTGGCCTACCAGGAACAGCTGGCCGCGTCGCCCCGCTACGCCGATTTGCCTTCGGGCCCCATCCACGCCGACCTGTTCCGCGACAACGTCATGTTCGAGCCCGGCGAGGGCCCGGGTCGGGAGCGCCTGACCGGCTTCTTCGACTTCTACTTCGCCGGCTGCGACACCTGGCTGTTCGACCTTGCCGTCTGCCTGAACGACTGGTGCATAGACCTGACCGACGGCCGCCTCATCGAGGAGCGCGCCAGCGTCTTCGTCGCCGCCTACGAGAGCGTACGGCCGCTGTCCGGCACCGAGCATCGGCTGCTGCCAGCCCTGCTGCGCGCAGCGGCGCTGCGCTTCTGGCTGTCGCGCCTGTACGACCTGCACCTGCCGCGGGAGGCCAGCTTGCTCAAGGCCCATGACCCCCGTCATTTCGAACGGGTGCTGCGCGCGCGCATCGCCGAGCCCTGGCATGCCATGCCGGACGGGAGCGACGCATGAGCACGACCATGCAACTGCACCTGCAGAGCGTGCCGGCGCGCAACGGCCGGCTGTGGATACGCCACGGCTTCAAGGTCTTCCAGCGCCAGCCTGTGGCGCTGGCCGGCCTGTTCGGCCTGTTCCTGTTCGCCGGCTTCGTGGCCATGTTGATCCCCGGCATCGGCCTGTTGCTGACCATGGCTTCGCTGCCGCTGCTGTCGCTGGGCTTCATGCTGGCCACGCACCTGGTGCTGCAGAAGAAGATGCCGACGGCCGGCGTCTTCGTCGCGCCGCTGAAACTGACCGCCGAGCGCCGGCGCAGCCAGCTGCTGCTGTGCCTGGGCTATGCCGGCGCCATGCTGGTCATCGGCCTGCTGTCCGACTGGATAGACGGCGGCAGCACGCGCGACCTGCAAAAGCTCATCGCCGAGAACGCCGACAACGAGGCCATAGCCAACGCGGCCACCGACCCGCGGCTGTTCTGGGGCCTGGCCACGCGCATGGGCCTGATGGGGCTGCTGTCGGTGCCCTACTGGCATGCGCCGGCGCTGGTGCACTGGGGCGGCCAGGGCGTGGCCCAGGCACTGTTCTCCAGCACGCTGGCGCTATGGCGCAACAAGGCGGCATTCGCCGTCAACATGCTGCTTTGGGGCGCCCTGCTGATGGGCGTGGCCAGCGCCGTCAGCCTGGTGTTCGCGCTGATCGGCCTGTCCCAGGTCGCGCCTATCGTGCTGATGGCCCTCGGCCTGATGCTGTCGACGGTGTTCTACGTGTCGCTCTACTTCAGCTTCGTCGACTGCTTCATGTTCGGCGCGCCGCAGGACGTACTCGACGAGCCCAAGTCGACCTCTCCGTCCTGAGCGCGGCTCAACGCGGTCGCGGGATCGAGTAGGTGCCGGTCGCATGGGCGACCGGTTCGTCCTCGCCCTCGGAGTAGATGTAGACCTCGCCTACGGCGAGCGACTTGCCCAGCTTCAGCAGCCGGCACCGCGCGACGACGCGCCGGTCCGCGCGCGGCTTGCGCAGGAAGTTGATCGACAGGTGGGTCGTGACCGCCAGCGGCACGATGCCGATCTGCGCCAGGATGGCGACGTACAGCGCCACGTCGGCCAGCGTCATCATGACCGGACCGGACACCGTGCCGCCCGGCCGCAGTTCGGCCTCGCCCACCGGGTGGGCGACGACGACGCTGCCGTCCCCGTCCAGTTCCTCCAGCGTGCAGCGCGTCTGAGGGAACTCGGCCCTCAGGAAGTTGGCCAGCTCGGCTTGGGTGGGGCGGGGGTCGGTCATGGCGATTTGCAAGGATTTGCGAGAAAAGCGGCGGCGAGCCTAGCACCGCCGCAGAATCGGCCCATGGAAGCAGCCGACCGGGGGTTCACGGGCTCCATCCCCCAGCTCTACGAGCGCTACATGGTGCCGCTGATCTTCAAACCCTATGCGGTCGACCTGGCCGCGCGAGCCGCCGCGCTGCGGCCAGCCGCGGTGCTGGAGATCGCCGCCGGCACCGGCATGCTGACGCGTCGCCTGGCGGCCGAGCTGCCGGCCGGGACGCGCATCGTCGCCAGCGACCTCAACCCCGCCATGCTGGACGTGGCCACCACGCTGGGCACCGCCCGGCCGGTGGAATGGCAGCTGGCCGACGCCATGGCCCTGCCCTTCGCCGACGCAAGCTTCGACCTGGTGGCCTGCCAGTTCGGTGCCATGTTCTTCCCCGTCCGGCCGCAGGCCTACGCCGAGATCCACCGCGTGCTGAAGCCGGGTGGCTTCTTTGTCTTCAACGTCTGGGATCACATCGACAGCAACGAGCTGGCCGCGACGGTGACGGATGCGCTGGCCCAGGCCTTCCCGGACGACCCGCCGCGCTTCCTGGCCCGCACGCCGCACGGCTATCACGACGTGGCGCAGTTGCGCGCCGACCTGGCTCAGGGCGGCTTCGAGCATGAGGCCGACATCATCACGCTTGCGCTGCGCGCGTGCGCCGAGTCGCCGTCCGGCCCGGCGCTGGGCTACTGCCAGGGCACGCCGCTGCGCGGCGAGATCGAGGCCCGCGCGCCCGGCCGCCTGCCGGAGCTGACGGCCCACATCGCCCAGGCCATGGGCGAGCGCTTCGGCGTCGGCCCTATCGACACGCTGATGCAGGCGCACGTCATCATCGTGGGACGCTGACGCCGGGCACCGGAAACGGCCCGAACGGCCTGCGCATGCTTGCCGTGCGGCACCAGCACCGCTATCCGGTGCACGGCGAGCGTCGGTGCTGGTTGCTCAATCAATCGGCTGCAGCTTGGCCACCGAAAGCGCCAGCCACTTGGTGCCATGGCGGCCGAAATTCACTTGCGCACGCGCATCGGTGCCCGAGCCCTCGAGCGTCAGCAGCACACCCTCGCCGAACTTGGTGTGGAACACACCCTTGCCGACGCGCAGGCCGCCATGCTCCTCGGAGACCTTCTGCCGCATGCTGGCCGGCACGGGCGGCTCTACCCAGGCCGCGCGCTGGCCAGAGTCCACGCGGCCCGCGCCCACCATGCCCTTCAGGCCGGTGCCGCGCTCCCAGGCCTGCTGGTACTCGCGCGCATAGCCCGAGCCGAAGCCCTGGTTGCGCGGCGTCAGCCACTTCAGCGCCTCCTCGGGCAGTTCGTCGAAGAAGCGGCTCTTGACGTGGTAACGCGTCTGCCCGTGCAGCATGCGCGTCTGGCAGAAGCTCAAAGAGAGCTTCTTGCGCGCCCGCGTGATGGCCACGTACATCAGGCGGCGCTCCTCCTCCAGCCCGTCGTGGTCGGACATCGCGTTCTCGTGCGGGAACAGGCCCTCTTCCAGGCCGGTGATGAAGACCGCGTCGAACTCCAGGCCCTTGGCCGAGTGCACCGTCATCAGCTGCACGGCGTCCTGGCCCGCCTGTGCCTGGTTGTCTCCGGCCTCCAGCGACGCGTGGGTCAGGAAGGCCACCAGCGGCGACATGATCTCGCCCGTCTCGGCATCGGGCACCGCACCGGGCGTACCCGTGGATTGAACACTCGGGGCCACCTCGTCCACCGGCAGGCCCACGGCGTTCTTGCCGAAGCCCTCCTGCATGACGAAGGCCTCGGCCGCGTTGACCAGTTCGTCCAGGTTCTCCAGCCGCTCGGCGCCGTCCTTGTCGGTGCGGTAGAAGTCCAGCAGGCCCGAGGTCTCCAGCACCTGCTCGATGATCTCGCGCAGCGTCATGCCCTGCGTCAGGTTGCGCGTGGAGTCGATGAGGCTGGTGAACGCGGCGAGGTTGGCACCGCCCTTGCCGGCGATGGCGCCCACGCTCTGGTAGAGGCTGCGGCCCGAGGCCTTGGCGGCGTCCTGCAGGCTCTCCAGCGTCTTGGCGCCAATGCCGCGGGTCGGGAAGTTGACGACTCGCAGGAAGCTGGTGTCGTCGTTGGGGTTCTCCAAGAGGCGCAGATAGGCCAGCGCATGCTTGACCTCCGCGCGCTCGAAGAAGCGCAGGCCGCCGTAGACGCGGTAGGGGATGCCCGAGTTGAACAGCGCCGACTCGATGACGCGCGACTGCGCATTGCTGCGGTAGAGGACTGCGATCTCCTGCCGGTCCAGCCCACCCCGATGGAGCTGCTGGATCTCCTCGATCAGCCACTGCGCCTCGGCGAAGTCGCTGGGCGCCTCCTGCACGCGGATGGGCTCGCCCAGCCCTGCGTCGGTGCGCAGCGTCTTGCCCAGGCGCTGGCTGTTGCGGCTGATCAGCTCGTTGGCCGCGTCCAGGATATGACCGAAGCTGCGGTAGTTCTGCTCCAGCTTGATGACCTTGCGCACGCGGTACTCGCGCTCGAAGTCGGCCATGTTGCCGACCCGCGCACCGCGGAAGGCGTAGATGCTCTGGTCGTCGTCGCCCACGGCCAGCAGGCTCTGGCCGTTGCCCGCGCCCGGCGGCGCGAACATCTTCAGCCAGGCGTACTGCAGCTTGTTGGTGTCCTGGAACTCGTCCACCAGGATGTGGCGGAAGCGCTGCTGGTAATGCTCGCGCACGGCCGGGTTGTCACGCAGCAGCTCGTAGGAGCGCAGCATCAGCTCGGCGAAGTCCACCACGCCCTCGCGCTGGCACTGGTCCTCGTAGTTGGCATAGATCTCGACGAGCTTCTTCGTCTGCTCGTCGCGCTGTTCCACGTCGCCCGGGCGCAGGCCGTCTTCCTTGCAGCCGGCGATGAACCAGCCGACCTGCTTGGGCACGAAACGCTCCTCGTCGAGCTTCATCGCCTTGATGACGCGCTTGACGGCCGAGGTCGTGTCGCTGGCGTCCAGGATCTGGAAGGCCTGCGGCAGGTGCGCCAGCTTCCAGTGCGCGCGCAGGAAGCGGTTGCACAGCCCGTGGAAGGTGCCTATCCACATGCCGCGCACGTTGAAGGGCAACATCGTGGAGAGCCGGGTCAGCATCTCCTTGGCAGCCTTGTTCGTGAACGTGACGGCCATGATGCCGCCGGGGCCGACCTGGCCCGTCTGCAACAGCCAGGCGATGCGGGTCGTCAGCACGCGGGTCTTGCCCGAGCCGGCGCCAGCCAGGATCAGCGCGGGTTCTGGCGCCGCCGTGACGGCGGCGAGTTGCTCGGAATTGAGGTGCTGGAGAAGGGGACTGTGCAGTGCAGCAGCGTCTGGCGCGAGGGTCATTGCCGCATTTTAAAGAGCCGCTCCTGACCCCCGATCTCGTTACCACCCGCCGGGCTTTACTTGGTGGAAACCCTAGATTTCGTGGCAGCATGGTTGCGTGACGGCCGCGTTAAAGGCGTGCGTCACAGTCATTCATCCCCAACGCTGGCCGTTGGGGTTTTTTCTTGCATTCAGGAGTAACTTCATGTTTCGAACCCCTCTCGCCATAGCCGCCGCGATCGCTCTCGCCGCCCCGCTGGCGGTCCAAGCCCAGGACAAGCTGGACGGTCAGTGGCATGGCGACGCGAGCCTGGGCGGTGCCCTGTCCAGCGGCAACAACGACAGCATGACGCTGTCGGTCAACGCCAACACCAGCCGCGCCACCACCCAGGACAAGATCAGCCTCTACGGCGTCGGCAACTACGGCCGCACCAAGGTGGATGGCGTGAAGACCACCTCCGCCGACCTGCTCCGCCTGGGCGGCCGCTATGACTTCAACCTGAGCCAGGACTGGTTCGCGTTCGGCGCCGCCGAAGGCGAGACCGACAAGGCCGGCGCCGGCGTGCGCGACCGCTACAACGTCAACGGCGGCATGGGCTACCACGTGCTGCGTGACGAGCGCAACACCTTCGACCTGTTCGGCGGCGTTGGCTACACCGACACCCGCTTCATCAACGACACGTCGGACAAGGGCGCACAAGCCCTGCTCGGCGAGGAGTCCAAGCACAAGCTCACCGACACGACCACCTTCAACCAGCGGCTGGCCTACTACCCCAAGAGCGGCGATCTCGGCACGCGCGTGAATTTCGACGCGGGCCTGGCCACGCAGATCAGCGGCGGCTGGACGCTCAACACCGGCCTGTCGAGCCGCTACAACAGCGAAGTCCCGGACGGCCTGAAGAAGACCGAGAACCTGCTGACCGTCGGCTTCGGCTACAAGTTCTGACGCGCCGCGGCGGAAATGGCGGCGGTGCTACCTGCGCCGCACCTTGCCGGCACGCCCGGCCTTGGACCATTCATAGGCCTCGCCGTCGGGCGTCCTGCCGCCTTCCACCGCCGCCACGCCAGGCTGGCCGACATGGTCCTCCAGCTCGGTGGAGATGCTGACGTGACGATGCCCCTGTCTGCGCCTGTCCTCGGCGCAGGCCAGGGCCTGCGTCAGTTCCGCACTGCCGAAGCATTGGCAGACCGGCTCGGCCGCCTCGCCCTGGCCTTCCAGCCAATACACCACGATGCCCAAAAGGCGTCTCCGTTGCGATGAAGTCTGCAGCGTAGCCGCATCGCCAGATAATTGCCAAAAGCAACCATCCTGGCGATGATCGAGGTCATGAGCACCGCTGCCCAGGCCCTCGACGTCCGCGCCTTCAACCGCTTCTACACGCGCCGCATCGGCGTGCTCGCGCCCAGGCTGTCGGGCAGCGACTTCAGCCTGCCCGAGGCGCGCGTGCTCTGGGAGCTGGCCCATCACGCACCGCTGAGCGCCACGACGCTGAGCAGGAGCCTTCAGCTCGACGCCGGCTATCTGAGCCGCCTGTTGCGTGGCCTCAAGGCCCGCGGCCTGCTGGTCGGCCAGGCCCATCCCAGCGACGGTCGCCAGACCCTGCTCAAGCTCAGCGCCGCCGGCAAGCGCGCCTTCGCGCCGCTGGACCGCGACAGCCAGGCCGAGACCGAGGCGCTGCTCGACACGCTGTCCGCGCCGCAGCGCCAGGCCCTGGTCGGCGCGATGACGCGCATCCAGGCCATGCTGGAACCCGAGGCGCAGCCGCCCGCCGAGCTGCGCCCGCAGCAGCCCGGCGACCTGGGCTGGATCATCGAGCGCCACGGCGCCATCTATGCCGCCGAGTACGGCCTGAACCCCGGCTTCGAGGCCTTTGTGGCGCGCGTCTGCGCCGACTTCGTCGACCGCCTCAAGCCCGGGCGCGAGGCCTGCTGGATCGCAGCGCGCGGGCCGGAGCGGCTGGGCAGCGTCATGCTCGTGCAGGCCCGCGACGAGACCACCGGCCGCGTGCGTCCCGGCATCGCGCAGTTGCGCCTGCTGCTGCTGGAGCCACATGCCCGCGGCCTGGGCGTCGGCAAGCGGCTGGTGCGCCAGTGCAGCGAGTTCGCCCGCGCCGCCGGCTACCGGCGCATCGTGCTGTGGACGCAAAGCGCCCTGACCGCAGCACGCGCCATCTACGCGGCCGAGGGCTACCGCCTCGTCGGCAGCGAGCCCCTCGACAGCTTCGGCCGGGCGGTCATCAGCGAGCACTGGGAGCTGGCCTTGTAGCGCGGACGCTAGAGTGCCGGGCATGGACAGCCCCATGCCCTGCCCCTGCGGCCACCCCGGCCCCTACTCCCGCTGCTGCGGCGCCCTGCACCAGGCCTTCGAGGCCGGCCAGGGCCTGACGGCGCCCACGCCGGAGGCGCTGATGCGCTCGCGCTACGCCGCCTTCGTGCGGGACCTGCGCCCTTACCTGCTTGCCAGCTGGCATGCCAGCACCCGCCCCGCCGAACTGGAGCCGCCCGAGCCCGGCCTCAAATGGCTCGGCCTGGACGTCAAGCGCGCCGCCATGCAGGATGCGGACCATGGCGGCGTCGAGTTCGTCGCGCGCAGCAAGCTGGGCGGGCGTGCGCACCGGCTGCACGAGGTCAGTCGCTTCGTGCGCGAGCACGGCGAATGGTTCTATGTCGACGGCGACCTGAGCACTTGACCCTCACCCTGCTTTACGCCGACGAGCACCTCGTCGCCATCGACAAGCCGCCGGGCCTGCTCGTGCACCGCACCCAGCTCGCGGCCCACGAGGACGAGGCCGCGCTGCAGCGGCTGCGCGACCAGCTCGGCCGGCCGGTCTGGCCCGTGCACCGGCTGGACCGCGGCACGTCGGGCGTGCTGCTGTTCGCACTGTCGCCCGAGGTGGCCTCGCGGCTGGGCGCGATGTTCGAGCAGGGCCAGATGCACAAGCGCTACCTCGCACTGGTGCGCGGCTGGCCGCCCGACGAGCAGGGCCTGGTCGACCACCCCCTGGCCCGCGACCCCGAGCGCCCCTCGGCCGGCCAGACGCTGCTGGACGCGCAGACGCGATGGCGCGTGCTCGAGCGCCGCGAATGGCTGCTCGCCACCGATCCGCGCTTCGCGACGACCCGCGTCGCGCTGCTGGAGGCCGAGCCGCTGCAGGGTCGCCGCCACCAGATCCGCCGCCACCTGAAGCACATCGCCCACCCCATCCTCGGCGATGCGACGCATGGCAAGGGTCCGCTGAACCGTGCCGTGGCGGCTTTCCTCGGCACGCAGCGCCTGTGGCTGCATGCCCACCGGCTGGCGTTCGAACACCCGCTGCTGGGCACGGCACTGGCGCTGGAGGCGCCCCCCGCCATCGAGTGGCGGCTGGGCCTCCAGGCCGGCTAGGCTCCGCCTGGTCAGCGTCGGGAGAGCCCCATGATGAAGATCGACACCCAACCCTACCGGGTCGAGCCGGGCCAGCAGGTCAGGCTCAAGCGTTGGCCCACGGTCGTCGCGCCGCTGTACAGCGACAAGGCCGACTACGAGGCCCAGCTCGCCGGCCACATCCAGCGCCTCAGCGAGTTGCAGAACCTGCTGTACGCGCACAACCGCTATGCGCTGCTGCTGATCTTCCAGGCCATGGATGCGGCGGGCAAGGACGGCGTCATCAAGCATGTGATGTCGGGCGTGAACCCGCAGGGCTGCCAGGTGTTCAGCTTCAAGCACCCGAGCGCGCAGGAGCTGGACCACGACTTCCTGTGGCGCACGACGCAATGCCTGCCCGAGCGCGGCCGCATCGGCATCTTCAACCGCCCCTACTACGAGGAGGTGCTGATCGTGCGCGTGCACCCCGAGATCCTGGCGGCCCAGTCGCTGCCCAGGGAGGCCACGCGCGCACCGAGGATATGGTCCGAGCGCTTCGAGTCCATCAACGGCATCGAGCGCCACCTGCACCGCAACGGCACGCGGGTGGTGAAGTTCTTCCTGCACCTGTCCAGGGAGGAGCAGCGCCAGCGCTTCCTCGCGCGGCTGGACGACCCTGCCAAGAACTGGAAGTTCACGGCCGACGACCTCAGCGAGCGCGAGCACTGGCCCGACTACATGAAGGCCTATGGCGAGATGCTGGGCGCCACCAGCAGTACGCACGCGCCCTGGCACGTGGTGCCGGCGGACGACAAGCGCAACGCGCGGCTCATCGTGTCGCAGGTCATCCTCGAGACCCTGGGCGCGCTGAAGCTGCGCTACCCTGAGCCGGGTTGCAGCGCGGCCGAGCTGGCGGCAATACGCAGGAAGCTCAGCCGAACTTGACGGCGTAGATGGGCGGCAGGTGGGCCGAAACGGTCTGCCAGCTGTCGCCCGCGTCGCCGCTGGCCCACAGGCCGCCGGTCGTCGAGCCCATCATCAGCTGCTCGCCGCTCTCGTCCACCGCCAGGCCGTGGCGGAAGACGAGGTCGTAGCAATGCTGCTGCGGCAGGCCGGCCCGCAGCACGTCAAAGGTCTCGCCGCCGTCGCGGGTGCGCGTCACGCACAAAGCGCCGTCGACGGGGATGCGGCGCTCGTCCTTGACGGCAGGCACGAACCAGGCCGTGCGTGGATCGGCCGGATGGGCGGCGACGGCGAAGCCGAAGCTGGAGGGCTGGGCCGTCAGCGCAGTCCAGCTCGCGCCGTTGTCCTCCGAACGGAAGATGCCGCAGTGGTGCTGGCACCAGAGCACGTCCGGCACGTCGCGGCAGCGGGCAATGAGGTGGGGATCCTGGGAGTTCTCGTCCCCCGCCAGCTCGGGCGGCATGAAGTCGGCGCGCATGCCCTTGGCGCGCAGGCCCCAGGTCCGGCCGCCGTCGGTGGTGCGCCATGCACCGCCGCAGGAGACGCCGATGAGCAGCTCCTGCGGCTGGCCGGGGTGGGGGCAGATGGAATGCAGGGCCGGCGCGGGGTTGCCGCCGCCCATCCACTGCACGCGCCGCGGGTCCAGCCACAGCGTCTCGTCCAGCCGCCAGGATTCACCGCCGTCACGGCTGACGAACAGGCCGCCCGGCACGCTGCCGCACCAGATGGCGTCGCCCGCGCGCTCCAGCGCGAACACCTGCTCCAGCTTCCACGCCGGTCCCTCGGCCTCGGGCGGCTGGGGCGGGAAGCTGGGCGCTGCCACCTCGCGCCAGCTGCGGCCGGCATCGTCGCTGACATGCAGCTTGGCGCCGAAATGGCCGAGGTTGAGGCCGGCCAACATGTGGCCCGAGTCGTCGGGCGGCAGCAGCATGGTGACGGGGTCGGCCACGAAGCTGAGGTTCTCGATCTGCCAGCCGCCCGCGCGGCGGCGCAGCTCGAACAGTCCTTTGCGGGTCGCGGCCCAGGCGCGGTCATTCATGGTTTCAACCTCCGGACAAAGCTTGCAGCACATGGATGCGGCTGTCGGACCGCAAGGGGTCGCTCAGGCCACGCGGGTCGCGCGCACGCCGGCCGTCGATGAAGACGGCCACGTTGACGCGCAGATGGCCCTGCTCGTCGAGGATGTAGCCGCGCAGGCGCGGCTGGGCTGCAAACGCCGCATCCAGTGCCTCGCGAAGCGTGGACGCCTCGCATTGGCAGGACGACGCGTCGACAAAGCGGCGCAGCTGGGGGGTGAATTCGACAAGGGCCATGAAAGGACGACGAACGAGCCCGGGAGCATTCGACGCGGACGTCCCTACGTCAGCACCCGGACAAACCCTCAATGAGAATGCCGGCCATGAACTCCGGCATCCTCTTCGCCCTCGGCGCCTACCTCAGCTGGGGGCTGTTCCCACTGTACTTCCGCCAGATCGCCACCATCCCGGCGCTGCAGATCGTGGCCCATCGCACGTTGTGGTCCCTGGCTTTTGTCGCCATCGTGCTGCTGGCGACGGGTCATCTGAAATGGCTGCGCGGGGTGAGCGCGGCGACCTGGCGGCGCTTCGCGCTGTCCGCCGCGCTGATCGCCGTCAACTGGCTGACCTATGTCTGGGCCGTGGGCCACGGCCACGTGCTGGATGCCAGCCTGGGCTATTTCATCAACCCGCTGGTCAATGTGGCGCTGGGCTTTGCCGTGCTGCACGAGCGACCACGGCCCATGCAGTGGCTGGCCGTCGGGCTGGCGGCTTTCGGCGTCGTCTGGCTGACCGTGTCGGCCGGCAGCCTGCCCTGGGTGGCGCTGGTGCTGGCGGTCAGCTTCGGCCTCTACGGCCTGATGCGCAAGACCGCGGCGCTGGGCGCCATCGAGGGGCTGACGCTGGAGACCCTCATCCTCGCGCCGCTGGCAGCGGCCGGCCTGCTCTGGTGGTCGCAGGACGGCAGCATGGCCGGGCAGACGGCCGTGGACTGGGCCTGGCTGATCGGCACGGGCCCGGTCACGGCCGGCAGCCTGCTGCTGTTCGCGGCCGGCGCGCGGCGCATCCCGCTGGCGACGCTGGGCATCGTGCAATACGCGTCGCCCACGCTGCAGTTCCTGCTTGGCGTGTTCCTGTTCAGGGAGCCCATGGACGCCAACCGCCTCGTCGCCTTCGGCTTCATCTGGGGCGCGCTGGCCGTCTACAGTGCCGAAGGCCTGTGGCAGACCCGTCGCGCGCTGACCGTCAGGCCGCTCTGACCCTTCTAAACTCGCACCATGCAGCTCAACATCGTCGTCTATTCCAAGTCCGCCTGCCCCCAGTGCGATACCGTCAAGAGCCTGCTCAAGGCCAAGGGCCTGGGATTCGAGGAAATCAAGATCGACGACGAGGCCCAGCGCCTGGCCTTCTACGAGAAGTGCGGCCCGTCGGTGCGCCAGATGCCCCAGGTCTTCATCAACGAACAGCGCGTGGGCGGCGTGGCCGGCCTGCAGGCGGCGTTTGCGCAGATGAAGCTGTGACCCCAGCCGGCGCCTGAGCGCCGGCCGCCGCTTCAGTTCCGCATCAGGTAGTCGAACGCGCCCAGGGCCGCCTTGGCGCCGTCGCCGGCTGCGATGACGATCTGCTTGAAGGGCACGGTCGTCACGTCGCCGGCAGCGAACACGCCGGGCACCGAGGTAGCGCCCTTGGCGTCCACGATGATCTCGCCGTGCCGGCTCAACTCCACCGTGCCACGCAGCCACTCGGTGTTGGGCACCAGGCCGATCTGCACGAAGCAGCCTTCCACGTCGACGCGCCTGGCCTCGCCTGACACGCGGTCGGTGTAGTTCAGGCCGTCGAGCTTGCCGGCGGTGCCGGTGAACTCGGTGGTCTGCGCATTGGTGATGATGGTGACGTTGGACAGGCTCTTGAGCTTGGTCACCAGCACCGCGTCGGCGCGCAGTTCCGCGCCGAACTCGAGCAGCGTCACATGCCTGACGATGCCGGCCAGGTCGATGGCCGCCTCGACGCCGGAGTTGCCGCCGCCGATGACGGCGACCGGCTTGCCCTTGAACAGCGGGCCGTCGCAATGCGGGCAGTAGGCCACGCCCTTGTTCTTGTACTCGGCCTCGCCGGGCACGCCCACGTTGCGCCAGCGCGCACCGGTGGACAGGATGACGGTCTTGCCCTTGAGCTTGGCGCCGTTGGCCAGCTCCACCTCGACGAGGCCGCCGGGCTGGGCGGCAGGCGTCAGCTTCTCGGCCCGCTGCAGGTTGTGGATGTCGACCTGGTAGTCCTTGACATGGCCCTCCAGCGCGGCGGCGAACTTGGGTCCATCGGTTATCGAGACGGAGATGTAGTTCTCGATGCCCAGCGTGTCGTTGACCTGGCCGCCGAATCGCTCGGCCGCGACGCCGGTGCGGATGCCCTTGCGTGCCGCGTACACGGCCGCAGCGGCGCCGGCAGGGCCGCCGCCGATGATGAGCATGTCGTAGGGTTCCTCGGCATCCAGCTTCTTCGCGTCGCGCGCCGCGGCGCCGGTGTCGAGCTTGGCGACGATCTCTTCGAGCGACATGCGGCCCGAGGCGAAGGGCTGGCCGTTCAGCCACACGGCCGGCACGGCCATGATCTCGCGCGACTCGACCTCGCCCTGGAACAGGCCGCCATCGATGACGGTGGTGCGGATGCGCGGATTGACGATGGACATCAGCGACAGCGCCTGCACCACGTCCGGGCAGTTGTGGCAGGTCAGGCTCATGTAGATCTCGAAGTCGAAATCGCCGTCGAGCGCCTTCACGGCGTCGATCTGGGCGGACTCGACCTTGGGCGGATGGCCGCCGGTCCACAACAGCGCCAGCACCAGCGACGTGAACTCGTGGCCCAGCGGGATGGCGGCGAAGCGCAGCGATTGCTCGGTGCCGGTGCGGCGCAGCAGGAAGGACGGCGTGCGGGTGTCGACGCCATCGGTGCGCAGCGAGATCTTGTCGCACATGCCGGCGATCTCTTCCAGCAGTTCGCGCATCTCGTCGCTGGACGTGGAGTTGTCCAGCGAGGCAATGATTTCGAAGGGGAGCTTGACGTGGTCCAGGTAGCCCTGGAGCTGGGTCTTCAGTGCGGCGTCCAACATGGCGGGGTCCTTTCAATGAGGCGTGGCGAGGCGGGCCACTGCTGAAAGAGTCCCCGGCGTCGGAGGCCCTTTCAGCAGAACCTGCGGGGTTCTGCGGAGGGAAGGAGCCCTCCCGGGCTCCTTGCAAACAGCACGCTGTGGCTTAGATCTTGCCGACCAGGTCCAGCGACGGGGCGATGGTCTTGGCGCCTTCGTTCCACTTGGCCGGGCAGACCTGGCCGGGGTTCTTGGCGGTGTACTGGGCGGCCTTCAGCTTGCGCAGCGTTTCCTTGACGTCGCGGGCGATCTCGTTGGAGTGCACCTCGGCCGTCTTGATGACGCCTTCGGGGTTGATCACGAAGGTGCCGCGCAGCGCCAGGCCTTCCTCGGGGATGTGCACGCCGAAGGCGTTGGTCAGCGTATGGGTCGGGTCGCCCACCAGCGGGAACTTGGCCTTGCCGACGGCCGGCGAGGTCTCGTGCCAGACCTTGTGCGAGAAGTGCGTGTCGGTCGTGACGATGTAGACCTCGGTCTCCAGCTTCTGGAACTCGGCGTAGTGGTCGGCGGCGTCCTCGACTTCGGTCGGGCAGTTGAACGTGAAGGCGGCCGGCATGAAGATCAGCACGGACCACTTGCCCTTCAGGGATTCGTCGGTGACGGTGATGAACTTGCCGTTGTGGAAGGCTTCGGTCTTGAAGGGCTGGACTTGGGTGTTGATCAGGGACATTGCGAAAAAGCTCCAGTGGGGGCCGGGGTTGAAGGGATAGGAAGAACTATATAGAAATCTAGTTTTCAGTTGAAAACATTAATCAAATCGGCGATATTGAGCCAGCCTATCGGCTGGGATGGCATGGGGCCCGCGGCTCAGCCCAGGGCGGCGGCCAAGGCGCTGACGACCCGGTCCTGCTGGTCCTCGGTGAGGTCGGCGCTCATGGGCAGGCTCATCACCCGCTGCGCCGCCGCGATGCTGTGCGGGCAGGC
>Ga0213878_10000074_pt1 | contig 57701 bp, 56 predicted proteins | sample VelepicoBEBS_R02_FD_161053 | JGI IMG/M metagenome (GOLD analysis project Ga0213878, IMG submission 161053) | Vellozia epidendroides bulk soil microbial communities from rupestrian grasslands, the National Park of Serra do Cipo, Brazil - BS_R02 | ecosystem: Environmental > Terrestrial > Soil >... | reverse complement strand
CAAGGCATCAGTCGTGGCGGCCATCGGTCTCCCAGCGTACCGGTCCCGGCCGGGACGGTCAAGATAGTGCAGGGGTTTCTGCACTATCCTCCATGACCCATTCCGCCTCCCGAAGGTCGCAGGCGGACCAGCGAGGCGTCCCCGCCGGCGGTGACCCGCAGCTCGGCGACCGCCTGATGATCGTTCAGCGCGGGGCCGAGCGCCTGCACCTGATCGCGGTCGGCGTACCAGGCGTCAGGCTTCACGATGAGCGCGCGGCAGCCGGGGCATTGGCTGGTACCGATGAGGTAATGAGCCCGCATGACGGCCTCGTTGTGGCCGGCGTCCGCCGGTGAGCGCGCGAGGCGAACGGGGCGGGCCGGCTGGTCCGGTCGGCTCACGTCCAGCACGACCCAGACGGGCGCTCCGTCGCGTGCATGCTCATCGAAGCCGCGGAGTTCCGGAACCATGCCGCGGTAGGTGAACCGGGCGTAGTAGCCGCGGACCGGATCGTACGGGTCGACGGGGTCGACCGCGACCGTCACCGCGCGGCCATACGCCCGAACCCAGCTCTCGTGCAGCGGGACGGCCGCTACGAGTACGGCCTGCACGGTGAGCGCCGCCGCGACGGCCAGCGCGCTACGCTGCACGAGCCCGCACCTGACGCGCGTCGCGCTCGAACAGCAGCGCCGCGGCGATGAACGCCATCCCGACGACCACGAACGCGAGCGCTTTCGCCGTGAGGTCATGGTCATATTCCGTGAACCGCAGGAAGCCGTCTCCCGCGCAGACCGCGGTCCCGCAAAGGAACGCCCCGCGGTCGCGCACGTCGACGCCGCGCGCGATCAGCATAATCGCCGGCACCAAGATCAGCGCGTTTGCGATGACGACGGCGAGCAAGGGCGGAAGTGGTCCGACGTGCGGCAACAGGATAACGATCGCAACCGCGACACCGGCCGGAACAAAGCGCAGAACGTTGCGACCGTGCACGACGAACGTCGCGACAGCCGCGATGGCCAGCAAGAAGACCGCAAGTGGTTCGTACCAGCCGCCCTGCGCGAGGTCGGTTGAGCGGGACGCATAGATTCCCCAGAACGTCGAGGGCGCCGCGACGAAAAAGGCTCCGACGACTCCGATGATCCGCAGCGCCGTCGAGCGCGAGACGCCGGCGGCGAGCAGCAGCATCGCCATGATCCCGATGATGAACGGGCGCGACGGAACCGACCACTGGATGATCGCGGGAAACAGACCGAGCGCGACGACCGCAAGCGCCAGCTCGCGGAACCACAGCGCGCGCAGTCGTACGGCAAGCAACGCCGCGCCGAGGGCGACGCCCGCGAGTTGGGCCAGCAGCACCAGGCTGAACTGCGCGCCGTGCCGGTCCCAGCCGTATTGGATGACACCGTCGGCGTCGAGACGCAGCGGCAACGAGTAGGCCGCCGCGGCGAGCGCGACGGTCGCGACCGACCCGCTGCGCAACACGAAGGCGAGCGGAGCGAGGCCCGCGGCCCACAGCGCGAAGACGACCCAGTTGTTGACCGCGACGTTGTACTGCTGCATGCCGAGCGCGAGCGAACCCCCGAAGCCGAGCGCGCCGCAAACGAACGCCGCTTCCGCGAGCGCGCTGCGTTCGCGGGCGCGGAGCGCGATGCCGGCGCCGTAGGCGGCAATCGTCGCGCCGAACACGATCGCGAACCGCCCGCCGGAGCCCAGCGCGGCCCAGTTCGCCGCCACGAAGCTTATGATGCCGGCGCCGATCGCGACCGCGCCGAGGATCGCGAACGCCGTCGTGGCCCAGCCGCGCTGCGGTTCGCCGACGCGGTCGAGGGCGTAGCGCGCCGTCAGCGTCTGCGCGGCGGGCTCGCCGATCACGCCGTCGGCTTGCCAAGCCGCAAGCTCGCGCGCGAGCACGCGCCGGAATCCGATCGGAACCTCGTTGCTCATACCGTCAGCATACCGCCTCGCCCGGCGGCCTCATATCGGTAGTTCTACTGATTCGGGCGCGGGGTGGCCGCGGCGTAGCGCAGCGGGATCCCGGCCAGCGCGCCCAGGATCGCTGCCGCCGACGCGCGCTGGCTCGTCGCGCCGGCGGCTTCCGCGAGGACCGCATCCGCGATTGCGGAGGGATCGGCACGTCGCAGCGCGAGCGCCGAGAGCGCGGCTTGGAGCGCCGGCAGGCTGGGATTGAACGCGGCGCATTCGGCATAGCGGCCGCTGACGATCGTCCCGTCGTGCAAGCGCAGCCCCACGCCGGCGTACGCGCGCGTGTACGGTGCGTACGACGCGTTGGCCGCGGCGAGCGCCGCGTCGAGCAACGCGTCTGCCGTCGCGTCGCCCGAACGTTCGTCGGCGCGCAGTCCGTGATCGGCGGGATTCAGCAAGCCGGCTTCGACGCCGAGGTCTCCAGGACCGAACGGCGCGGGCAGCAGTGCGGCCAGCGTCGCCGCCGTGCTGCGCGGTACAAGGATCCGCAACGCGCTCGCGCCGTGCAGCTCGTTCAGAAATTGGCGGCACGCTCCGCACGGTTCCGCGTTCACGGCGAGCGCGTCGATTCCAACTTCGCCGTGCAGCCACGCGTTCGAAACCGCAGCCTGTTCCGCGTGCACGCTGGTGGAGAGCGGCAACCCCGCGAATTCGAGGTTCGCGCCTGCGTACAGCGCGCCGGAGCGTCCGAGCACGACCGCACCGACCTCGAAGCCGGAGATCGGTACGCGCGCGAACGACGTCGCCCACGGGAGCAGCTCGATCATCATCGCGTCGCGGTCGCTGCCCGCGGCGGCGGCGCGCGCTGCGGCTTCGGGCGCCCCGATCGTCGCGGAATGCGGAGCGTTCATCGATGTGCCGCGCCGCCGTCGCGCGCGGCGGTTCGCACGGCGCCGATCACGACGTCGAGGTCCGCTTCGACCGTGCGGTGGTTGACGATGCACGCGCGCAGCGCGCGCTTCCCCGCGACGCGCGTCGTGCTGAGCACGGCGGCGCCGCTCTCCTGAACCGCGATCGCGACCGCCTCGTTCAGCCGGTCCAGCGCCGCCTCGTCGTCGATCTGCGCCGGGTGCGCGCGGAAGCACACGACGTTCAGCGTGACGGGCGCCAGCAGCTCCAGCTCGTCGCGTTCGCGCACGCGCGCGGCGAGCGCGGCGGCGAGATCGCAGGTGCGCGCGATCGACGCGCCGAGCGCGTCGATGCCGTAGTGGCGCAGCGCGAACCACACCTTGAGCGCGCGAAACTCGCGCGAAAGCTCCAGGCCGTAGTCGGCGTACCACGGCGCGCCGGCCGCGGTGCCGCGCGCCGACCGGCCGAGATACTCGGGCGAGGAGACGAACGCGGCGCGGTGCGAGCGCTCGTCGCGGAACAGCGCGCAGCCGACGGCGTACGGGGCGTGCAGCCACTTGTGCGCGTCGAACGCGAGCGAGTCCGCGCGCTCGATTCCCGCCACGAGGTGCGCGTGCTTGGGGCTCGCGATCGCGAGCGCGCCGAACGCGCCGTCGACGTGCAGCCACAGTCTCTGGTCGGCGCACAGATCTGCGAGAGCCTCGAGCCGATCGAACCAGCCCGTGTCGACGCTCCCCGCCGTCGCGACGACCAAGAACGGCTGCTCGCCGGCGGCACGGTCCGCTTCGATGCGCGCGCGCAGCGCGTCCACGTCGATCCCCGATACGGCGTCCGCGGCGATCAACCGCAGCGCGCCTTCGCCGAGGCCGGCGATGCGCAGCGCTTTCGCCACCGAGTCGTGCACGCCGTGGCCGGCGTACGCGACCAGCTTCGCGCCGGCGATTCCGCGCTCGCGCGCACCGTCCCCGAGCGCAGCGTCGCGCGCCGCGACGACGGCGAGCAGGTTTCCCATCGACGTTCCGCTGGTCAGAATGCCACTGGCGCCCGGCGGAAACCCGAACAACTCCGCGAACCACGCCACGACTTCGCGCTCGACGTACACCGCGGCGTGCTCGCGCCCGCCGACGTTCGCGTTCATCCCGGCGGCGAGCAGCTCGGCGAGCACGCCGGGCGCGTTCCCCGCGCCGTGCACCCAGCCGAAGAAACGCGGGTGCCGGTTGCCGGTCGGATACGGCCGGATCAGCTCGCCGAACCGCGCGAGCGTCGTCTCGAGCGGCTCGCCGCCGCGCGGCAGCGGCTCGCGCAGCGCCGCTTTGACACGCTGCGGAACCGGGCGCCATGCGGGCTTTTCGCGCACGCCGGCCAGATCGTCGACCACGCCGTCGACGGCGTCGTGCAGCAGCCGCCGGAAGCGCTCCCAATCCGCGGGGTCGAGCGAGGTCTCACTCACCGCGCGTCCCGCGCCGGCGGTTGCGCCGCGATGCGGCGGCGCACCATCGCGTCGAGCGCCTCGAGAATGCGCGGCACGTAACGGTGCTTGTAGCCGTAGAGCTGCGGGTCGTCGAGCAGGTGGATGATCAGCGCGTTGTCGGCTTCGAAGATCAGCAGCTTGCCGTCGGGGCCGATCGCGCAGTCGATCCCGACGTAGTCGAGCCGCAGCAGTTGCGCCGTCTCGCGCAACGCCTCGCCCAGCTCGCCGCAGAACACCGAACCGATGTCCGCCAGAAACGCGTGCTCTTCGTCGCGCATCCAGCGGTGCTCGCTCATCGGCGCGTTGTAGTAGTGCACCATCCAGTGCGGCGAGATCGCCAGGTGGAACGGGAACGGTTCGCCGTCGACGAAGACGATGCGGTACTTGCGGAAGAAGCCGTCGGCGCTGCGGTAGTCGACGTACGGCGCGGCGTACAGCGCCGCGTCCGGCGTCGTTTCGAGGTACGCGGTGCGCTGCACGTCGTCGTCGATGCGGGTGAGCCCATGACCACCGTGCGAGCCGACCGGCCGCACGATGTGCGGCAGCGCGAAGCCCTCGGCAGCATACGCTTCACGCGCCAGCCGGGTGGTCGCGACGACGCGGCAGTGTTCCGCCCGGGCGAACGTTTCCGCCAGCGGCACGCGCCCGAGCCGCGCGATCAGCTCCGGCCGGTTCAGCACCGGACGGCTGCTTCCGGCGGAGAACCGCTCGACGGCCTCCAGCAGCGGAGCCGCCTCGTCGGATTCGCCGATTGCGACGAAGATCGCATCGTGCGGTGGGAGCGGCGGCGGCTCGCCGCCAGGGTCGACGTACCAGCGGTGGAGCGTCACGCGGCGCGCGTCGAACAGCAGGTCGGCCGGCGTGTTCGCGGTGTAGGGACCGGGCGCGCACGGGACGAGCAGCGCGTAGTCTTGGCGCTCGCTAGCCGGCGTCGACTGCACGGGCGCGAGCGCGATCGCGGCCGCCTGGTGGGCCAGCGCCAGCTCCGGACGGCGCAGGATTTGCGCCACCTCGTAGATCCCCAGGTGCGCGTCGAGGACGCGGTCGTCGAGCTCGACGGCGTCCAGGAACGCCGCCAGCGCCGCATCGAGCCGTCCGGCACGGGCCAGCTCGCGGCCGCGGGCGGTCGCCTCGAGCGCTTCCGCTGCGGGCGTCGTTCCTTTGAGGAGCTTGGGGCCGGGAGAGCGCATCTGGTTTCCCTCGTTCGGCGCCGAGCCCGGGCCTCCACGCCTCGGCCCGCGGAAAGCTATTTACAAGGGGCCCCCCGGGGGGTACCATAGGCGACGGACTTCAAGGACCCCGTGCGTGTATAGAGCCCGGGGTCGCGGCAGTCCGGTTTTGGGGACGGCACGCCCTACGTGCCATCGCAGCAGAACGTCCGTTCGGTCCAAGAGGAGGCCGTGCCGGCAAGAGTCTGCTGATAGGTCGACGGCGAGACGGTGTACCGCACACGCTGGACGACGCACCTGGAGGTGGGATTCTCCCAACCGAAAGCTCTTCGAGGAGTTAGAACAATTGAAAGCACTCGGTACGCACATCGTCTGCGAGCTGTCCGGCTGTGACGCCGCGAAGCTCACCGACGTCGACGCGGTCCGCGTGGTGATGGAGAAGGCGGCGCAAGCCGCGAACGCGACCATCGTCACGACGGCTTTCCACCGCTTCCAGCCGCAAGGCGTCTCGGGAGTGGTGGTGATCGAGGAGTCGCACCTGTCGATTCACACGTGGCCGGAGACCGGCTACGCCGCGATGGACTTCTACACGTGCGGCGACCACACCGATCCCTGGGCGGCGTGCGAGTTCGCCGCGGAGGCACTCGACGCCACGACCATGCTGACCACCGAGGTGAAACGCGGAATCGAAGCGGGTCCCAACCGCTTCACCCACGTCGTCACCACCGAGCACGACGTCCGCGAGCGGCTGTTGGCCACGGCCTAGCGCTCCGGCCGAACTCCTCAAACGCGAGGGAGAATTCCGAAGCCCGCCGAGCGATCGGCGGGCTTCATCGATGGTGAAGGGCATCGCGGGCGTCCGCCCAACCGGACCGACGCCATGCCGAAGACCGCGCACTACCAGTGGTACACCGAGCAGTTCGCGCCGACCGAGCTGCACGCGCACGCGATCGAGGAAACGTACTTCGCGGGCCGGACGCCGTTCCAGTCGGTGGCGGTGCTGCGCACGCCGGTGTTCGGGAAGATGCTGGTCCTCGACGGCGACACGCAGTCCTCGCAGAACGACGAGAAGATCTATCACGAGACGCTGGTGCACCCGGCGATGGCGTCCGTCGACGACCGAAGCGAGGTGCTGATCCTCGGCGGCGGTGAAGGCGCGACGCTGCGCGAGGTGCTGCGCGACCCGTCGGTGCGCCGCTGCACGATGGTCGACATCGACGGCCAAGTCGTCGAGCTGTCGAAGAAGTATCTCCCGGAGTGGTCGGACGGCGCGTTCGACGATCCGCGCGCCCGCGTCATCATCGGCGACGCGCTGAAGTTCTTGAAGGAAGACCGCGACCGCTACGGCGTGGTGATCAGCGACCTGACGGAGCCGCTGCCGGACTCGCCGTCGTTCCCGCTCTTCAACGGCGACGTCTTCCGCGACGTCAAGGCCCGGCTGGCGCCGGGCGGCGTCTACGTGCTGCAAGCGTCGACCGCCGGCTTCCACAACATGGCGCTCCACGCGAAGATGGGGCGCTCCCTGCGCGCGTACTTCAAGCACGTTCGCAGCTTCTACACGCACGTCCCGGCGTTTGATAACGACTGGGCGTTCATCGCCTGCAGCGACGAGCTGGACGTTGCCATGACGGCATCCGAGCGAATCGACCGGTACGTCGGCGGGCTACGCGGAGATAACTGGTTCTACGACGCCGAAACCCACCGACGCTTGTTTGCCCTGCCGCTGTATCTGCGCCGCGAGCTCTCGAAGGCCGGTGATACATTCCTCTAGTGGCCAAATCTCGATCCTGACCGATGCTTTCGTTACCGGCTCGTAACTTCGGTAGTGTACGCTCGGAGTGTGGGCGCCGCGAAGCCGATTGAGCGCCACGCTTAGTATCGAAAAATTTATTGGAGGTATATGTATGGCCGACCTCTTGGCCCGCGGAATGATCGTTGCCTATTACGCTCGCTCCGGCTCTATCCCGACGGGATGGGCAATCTGCGACGGAACGAACGGAACCCCCGATCTCCGTGGAAAATATCTCGTCGGTGTTGACGCACTCGCGGACGTCGGCAATGTCGTCGGCAACGAGAAGCACAATCACGGCGCGACGGTGCACGGAACGACGGACGGTGCTCGCGTCGTGCCGGACGGCTGGGGATTCGACGGCCCCGACCGCGGCAAATCGCCGCAGGCGACGGGACTCGATCATACTCACGGTTTCAGCGGCGCCGGCGCAACGGACTATGCCGACAATCGCCCGCCGTCGCTCACCGTCATTTACCTGATGAAGCTGTAACCACGCTTCTGTGGGTCTGGCGCCGGCTCTCAAAGTGTCCGCGAGCCCGGCGCCATTTCCCGGAGGTCACGACTGCAGCGCGTGCTCAGAGTAACTGCTCGTGCATCAGAGCCGTCATCGCTCCGCGCGAGCTGACGCCGAGCTTCGCATAGATCTTCGTCAAATGAGTCTCTACGGTGCGGACAGAGATCGACAGTGCCCTGGCGATTTCTTGATTGGAGGCACCCCGAGCGGTATGCTCGGCGACCGCGCGTTCGCGGGCGGTCAACGCGATCGTCGCACGGGCAGCCGGCTGTGCCAACCCGAGTGCTCGTGCGGCTGTGAGGTCGCGAGCGCGCGGCACGGGCAGCGCAATCCCCGCGATGGTCGCAAAAGCGTGGCAGTTCAGTTCTTCGAAGGCTGTACGCGCCGCCCGCAGACGTTCGTTCGACGCCTCCACGAGGCCGAGAGCAAGCTCGTGATGCGCTCGATGCCAGGGTGTATCGAAGATACGATACTGCTCGATCGCCGCTCGGCAGCGCGCCGAGCCGAACCGCTCGCACAGCCAAGCGGTACTCAGTGGTGACGCCGCAAAGGCGTACGGCATCGGCGCGACATCGAGCGTCTCACGGACGAACGCTTCGATGTCCGGCGGACATTCGTCCCCTGTAGCGCAGAGATACCACCGTCCCGACATCGCCGCGTGCCGCGTGCGGCGCTGTCGGATCATCGTGCGCACGCTTTGCGCGGAGCGGCCCGCAGCCGCACCGTCCTGCGAAACGGCCGCGAGCAGGAGCCGCACGCCGAGCAGCTGCTCGGGCTCATCGGGCCCAGGTGTTTCGAGCCGAAGCAGATTTCGTGCGTCGTTCCAACGGCCCTCGCATATTCGGCGCAGAATGCGCAGCGCACGTTCGCTCGCGTGCCGAATATCCGTCGTCGGCAATACGTCGAGCGGATCGAGCACCGTTGTCCCGCGGTAGAAGAAAGCGAGAATCGCGTCGAGGTTCCGATCGGCGGTTTGTTGCCGGCTGTGCCGGAGGCTGAGCCCCGCCGCGTATGCGCCGGCCTCGTCGGCGGCACCGATGAAGTCACCGCGCAGTGCGCGCACGAATGCGGCCGTTCGGGCGTCGATCCAATCGTGCGCCTTCGCCGTCGCGGCGAGCTTCAGATAGTCATCGATACGGCCTGCGTATGCGAGCGACGCGAGCCGAACGCCGCGCACGCGGGCGAGGACGTCGGCTGAAGTCGTCATTGCTTCGATGCGGCCGCACAGCCCCTCGAGCTCTGCGAACAGCTCCAGCGTGACCGCCGGATTGAAAAAGGACGCCACCAGCTCGGCCGCTGCGGGCGCGTCACCGGCACCGATCGCGGCTCGAATGGCCTGACGAAGAAACGCCGCAGCGTCCTCGTCACGTGACGAAAGCTGAAGGATGCCCGCATACTCAACGGCATATTCGACGGGAAGCGGCCGGCGAGCATTGGTCATCGCGATCTCCGCGTAGCGCAGCGCGGATCCGAGCGAACCGTCACGAGCGAGCTCCCGAGCAAGGTCCAAAGCGGCCGAGGCCGCCCGATCCTGGCGGCCGCATCCAAGTGCGCAGCGTACGACCGCGGCGAACGATGCCGGCTCGTCTTCGTAGCCTCGTAAGAGCCGCGCGTACACCGCGGGTGTGTTCGACACCAACGACGCCACCGCCGTTGCGAGGGCGTCGTGACGAAATGCAGCGAACGAGCCGTCGACCGTGACCACATCGGCGAGCTCGGCGAGGGTCGACACGACCGCATCGAGCGGGACGTCGCGCGCCCGCGCAAGCACGCGAAGCGAAATCGGTGGGTCGGCAAGCGAGATCAAATCGGCGATGTCACGAGCGGCCGGCCCCATCCGCGCCAGCCGGCGCGCGATCACCGTCGCAACCGCCAGCGCGGCGTCAGCGACATCGGTAACGTCACGCGACGCCGCGTCTAGAGCAAGCAGCACGACCGCGAACGGGAGGCCGCCGGTCGCATCGGCGATTTCCGCTGCGACGCTGGACGGCACGGCTCGATACGTCTGCCGCACCAGTTCAAGCGCGCACGAACGCCGGAGCGGTGACAGGTTGATCGTTTGGTGCGCCGGCCACTCGGGCGCGTGCGGCCGCCGGTCACCCAGCACGATCACGATCGGAGCCGCGGCGGTCGCGGCAAGTACCTCGCGCAAGGAGTACTCGTCGATCCACTGGACGTCGTCGATCAAAAGCATGTGGTGGTCGGTCGCCAGTGCGCGGAGATCGGCGGGCAACGACTCCTTCGGGCGCGGCTCGGGTGCGCCACGACCGACAAGCAGTTGGGCCACGAACCCAGGATCCGTGCGTTTGGACGGTTCGGCGGTGACGAGACGAGCGCGACCACTCGAACGGCGCACCACCGTGTGAAGAACGGCGGTCTTCCCGATCCCGGGCGGCCCAACGACTCGCACGATGGTTCGTTCCGCCCGGGCCGAAGCTTCGCGGCCGAGCGCGTCGATCTCACGAAGCACCGACTCGCGGTCGAGCAACTCGTGCTCGTCGCCGTCAAGGGTAGCCATTTCTCCCGGCGAAGTAGTCCGCGTGCTGCGGTCAGACTTCCTTGCGACCGCATTCGCAATGGCGGTCGTGCCGGCTCGCCGGGCCGTGCTGCGTCTGGACGCACTTCCTTCCGGCCACGACGTCGATCCGTATCGGGACGCGGAGCGAGGGATCGACGAGGTCGCATGGTTGTACGGAGACGGGCTTGTCGGATGGTCGAACGGCCCGGTACCGCTTCTCGCGGCTGCGCTCCCGGACGTAAGCGATGGTGGAAAACGATATCGTTACCGCTTGCGCGCGACGCGCTGGCAAGACGGCGAGCCCGTGCTCTCGGCGGACGTGGTAAGCGCGTTCGACACGATTCGCCGCGGCTTCTGGGGAACGTTCGAACCGTATCGCGGCGTGCGGGAGATTTCGGCGACGGGCGATCGGTCGTTCGACGTGGTGCTGCGAAAGCCGAACCGCGCTTTCGTGCGCTCGTTTTTCGGGCCGTACGGCAGCGTCGCGCTGCCCGTGCTCCGTTCCATGCCGGCATCGCTTCCGATCGGAACGGGGCCATTCATGGTGCGCGAACGTGCCGAGCTCAATCGCTGGCGGCTAGAACGCTTCGAAGGCTCGCCGCGCGGACGCGCGCACGTCGACGGAATCGATCTGCGCTTTCTGTTCTCGCGGCAAACGGAGTACGTCTCGCTGCTCAGTGGGGAAACAGACATTGCGCTCCCGCTCCCCGGGTACTTTCCCGCTTCACCGTCGTTTCGGCGTATTCGCCGCGCGACCGGGACGACGCTCATGATCTTCAACGCCGCCGGGCCGTTCGGCGACGTCCTCACCCGGCGCACTCTGGCGAATGTCTTGGACGTTGCCGGAGTCCAGCGCGGCTACGATCCCCGACGCACCTCACTTTTAGCGTCGTTTCAGCTGAAGGGAGCCAACGACGCGCGTTTCGCTCAGGCCCTGGCTCACAAGCCCGCGGCCGCCACCGAGCTGAGGCGCCGTCTGGCCGGCCACGAAGTGCGCATCATCACGCTGCCGGGAACGACCGTCGACATCGCGATGGGCCTCGTCGGCCAAACACTCGCGCAGGCCGGAGTGTCCGTGCGAATGCTGCCAACGCCGTACGGTGGGTTGAACGGACCAAACTCACCGCTCCGCCGCGGCGACTTCGATCTCTCGCTCAATTCGTACGCGTACGCTGATGAGCCGGATCTCGCGGCCGACTGGTCATGCGCAGTGCGGGCTCCGGCGGGCGGTAACTTCGCCCGCTGGTGCGATCCGGTTCTCGAAGAGGCGATCGCCAAAGGAGACCACGAGGCCGCGTTCCGCCGCCTCTACGACCAGCTCGCCGCGATACCGATGTCTAGAGCCTACGAGGACATCGGCGTCGGACCCCGCGTCTGCGGCGTGCCGACTCCGCCGCTGCTCGTCGTCGCGACGTACTCCTGTCCGGATTGGCGAATGTGCTAGCGCAGCACCGTTTCGTCGACCAGGGCCCGCAGCGACTGAGAGGGACGTGAATCGATTTCACGTCGCAACACCGACGAATACCGGTGGTACTCAAGAATCGCCGCCGTCCGATCTCCGGCGAGCAAGAACGCGCGGATCGCGATCTCTGCGGCGCTTTCGTTGAGTGGATCGGCTCGCATAAGGTCACTGGCGTAGTCAACCGCATCCTGGTACGCTTCGCGGCGCAGCGCATCGCGAGCGAGTACCAGCGCGATGTGCTCGGCAAGCTCGCGCACGCGCGCCTCGCACTCGTCGAACCACGGCCACTCGAGCAGAAACGCGGGCCGGCCGTCGAGCATACGCTGCCTCAGACGCGCGAACCGATCTCGCTGCGCATCGTCGATCATGTCCGTGACGAGCGCCGCGTGCGCTTCTTTTTCGATCTGGTGCAGTTCTACGTAGACGCGCTCGCCGAGGACCAGCCGCCGGTCTACGTACCGGATGACGTCATGGAAGCCGATGCGCCGACGAACGCGATGAACGGTGACCTTCAAAGCGCTCAGCGCACTCTGAAGCGAGCTACCGGGGTACATATCCTCCGCAAGTACTTCGCGGGTAGCGCCGGCGCGCCCGTGGACGGCCAGCGCGAACACCACTGCGAGCTCCGACCGCGCCAGCGCAACCGGTGTGCCGTTCGAGAAGACGCGTCCGGCGAGGACGTCGACAAGCACCAGATCCGTGCCGCCGCGAATCTCGTGGAGCGAGAGCCGCGCCGAACGTAAGTGGCGCGCGACCGCGTTGTCGCGCGGCGCTTCCGCGAGGAGGATCGCGTCGTGCAGCAGCTGGTCCAGTCGTTCGACTCGGTCGATCACGAGTCGATCCTCGCATAGGACCCTGCGTACCCGGAATCGTGGAAACCACGTAGGGATCTGCCGTGCAGGGGAGCAAAGCAACCGTGTCGGCGGCGGCAGATGAGCACACCGCTGAAACCGTCCGGTAACCGTGGCCCCCTACCATTCGTGAGGCCTTCTTTGAAATAGGGGTGAATTATGCGAACCAATGTTTGGTCAATGGCGTGGATCGGCTACAATGACGCTCCTTGGCCGACACCCTATCGCGCCGACGGGGATGGGTGCACGGCTTCGGAGCCGCGTCTGCGGCGCGCAACGGTGCTCACGCTGGCCCCGAAGATCGTCGACTGGTTTCTGGCCGACGAGAAACTGTTTGGGCGGTCATATGGCGACATCGTCCGTGTGTACAAAGACGCGGGCTACGCGTATGAGCCCGATCTGAGCCCCCAGTATCTTGCGCTACTGCGGAGGCAAGAGCCCGATACCATGAGAAACGACTTCAGCATCGCGAACGAGCACGATGTCGCGAACTTGCACCGCGCCGTGTGGCTGTTGATTCTGCACGCGCTGGCACGGCTGCTGAATTACAACCTCCACGGCGATTGGGGCGACCCGCCCGGCGGCGCGACATCGCAGGGGCGCTACGACGATCCGCCGCCGAAGCACGATCTCACCGAAGGCTTCCATACGATTCCGAATGCGTACGGTTCGTATGCCATCAGCACGCAGGATATACCGGCACCGGACCTGGGCATCGGCGAAGCGCCGTATCCGCCACAGGTCACGCCGCCGATCGTCGTCCAAAACCCGCTCACTTGGGATCAAATCAAGGATTATGCGCGCCGGCTCGCGCGCAACCTCGCGTACCGCAGGAACCTCGACGACTACGGTCAACATCCTTATCATCGCATCGTCAAGCGGTTCTATCTCGACCGCGCCGATCACACCGCAGAATATGCCGTCGCGATCGGGAACGTCGTCTATCCGCAGAATCGCGACGATCCGAACGATCCCAACAATCCCACGAACCTCACGCTCGCCGCCGACCTCGCGGCGCGCATCGGCCCCGAAGACGTCGCAAACATCCATCGAGGTGCATGGCTTTTTCTCGCGCACCGCTTCTCGTTCGTGGTCGGCAAGAACCCGTTCGGCGACTACGGGTACGTGGACCCCCAGGTCGGTGCGCCACGCGTCGACCTGCCGGGCGCGGAAGGTTCCGACCGGGTCTTCGAAGTGCCGAACGGCGTTAACGTCAACTTCAAACTGAACCTTGACGATATCGACCCGGACGACGACCCCTGACGGCGCCGCGGTGGCCGGGAGGCGCAGGAATGCCGGCTGCCGCATCGGCGTTGCATGACCACCGAAGCATCCGGCTCCTTGCGCCGCACCGCCCTGCACGAGACCCACCTGGCGCTCGGCGCTCGGATGGTGCCGTTCGGCGGGTTCGAGATGCCCGTGCAGTATTCGAGCATCCTCAAGGAGCACGACGCGGTGCGCAAGCGCGCCGGTCTGTTCGACCTCTCCCACATGGGACAGTTCGAGCTGCGCGGAGCGGACGTCGGGCCGTGGGCCGAGGGGCTGACCATCAACAAGGTCGCCAACATGAAGCCCGGCCAGGCGCGCTACAACGTCTTCACCAACGAGCGCGGCGGCGCGCACGACGACGTCATCTTCTACCGGCTCGAGGAGAACCGCTGGCTGCTGGTCGTCAACGCCTCGAACGCCGACAAGATGTGGGCGCATGTGAGCGCCAGCCGCGCGGGCGACGTCGAGCTGACGAACCTGCACGGCGAGCGCGCGCTGATCGCGATCCAAGGATCGCGCTCCGTCGAGTGGCTGCAGCCGTACGTCGAAGCGGAGCTTGCGCCGATCAAGTACTACTCGTGCGCCGAGACACGGGTCAAAGGGACGCGCGATCCGATCGTGCTCGCGCGCACCGGCTACACCGGCGAAGACGGTTTCGAGCTGTTCCTGCCGTCGGAAGAAGCGACCGGCGTGTGGGACCTGCTCCTCGCCGACAACCGCGCGCGCGGGCTGGAGCCGTGCGGGCTGGGCGCGCGCGACGTGCTGCGGCTCGAAGCGGGGATGCCGCTGTATGGGCACGAGCTCACCGATGAGATCACGCCGGTGCAAGCCGGCTTGTCGTGGGCGATCAAGTTCGACAAGCCACAGTTCACCGGCCGCGAGGCCTTGCTCGCGCAAAAAGACGCCGGCGAGTATGCGCGCATCGTCGGGTTCGCGATGGACGGTCGCGTGCCGGCGCGGTCGGGCTATCCCGTGTTCGCCGGCGGCGTGCGTGTCGGCGAGGTGCGCAGCGGTTCGTTCGGACCATCGGTCGCGAAAAGCATCGGCACCGCGCTGGTCGAGGCATCGGCGGCGCCCGATGGGACGCGGCTCGAGATCGAGATTCGCGGGACGCGCCACGCTGCCGCCGTCACGCCGCTTCCGTTCTACAAACGTCCGAAGACCTGACGCTGCGGAGGACTCCCGCTGCCCGGGGCACTACCATGTGCTCCCATGGCGAACGGAGTACCGGCAGGTCTGCTTTACAGCAAGGAACACGAGTGGGTGAAGCTCGACGGTGACGTCGCGACGGTCGGGATCACCGACTACGCGCAGTCCTCGCTCGGCGACATCGTCTACGTCGAGCTGCCGCGCGTCGGCGCCGACCTCACGCAGTTCGGCAGCATCGGTGTCGTCGAGTCGGTCAAAGCCGTCTCCGACATCTTCACACCGGTCGGCGGCGAGGTGGTCGGGATCAACGACGGTCTCGACAACGACCCCGCGCTGGTCAACAGCGACCCGTACGGCGAGGGCTGGTTCTTCAAAGTCAAGCTGGCCGACGTGAGCCAGACCGGCAACCTCTTGACGCCCGAGCAGTACGAGCAGCTGATCGCCGAGTCGTAACGGCCGAAAACGGACCTGGGGCGGGCGGGGTCTAACCACCGTGCGCTAGTCCCAAGCCCGGAGAACACGTGTACACCCCGCATACCGCCCAAGATATCGAGGCGATGCTGCGCGTGATCGGCGTCGACTCGCTGGACGATCTCGTCCGCGTGCCCGACGCCGTCGCGCTGCGCGCCCCCGTCGAGGTCACGCCTCGGCTCAGCGAGATCGAGATCGCCGAACGCTTCCGCCGCCACGCCGAGCGCACCACCGCCGGCGCGTACACCTCGTTCCTCGGCGCGGGCGCGTACCGGCACTACATTCCGCCGGTCGTCGGCGCGATCGCGATGCGCGGCGAGTTCCTCACCTCGTACACGCCCTACCAGGCTGAGGTCTCGCAGGGCTACCTTCAGGCGATCTACGAGTGGCAGACCTACATCGCGCTGCTGACCGGCCTCGATGTCGCCAACGCGTCGGTCTACGACGGCGCGACCGCGCTCGCGGAAGCGGCGATCATGGCGGTGAACGCGACCGGCCGCAAAGCGGTCCTCGTCTCGAGCGCGGTTCATCCGAACTACCGCGCCGTGCTGCGCACCTACGCCGAAGGGCTCGAGCTCGCCGTCGACGAGCTGCCGTACGGCGCCGACGGGCGCACGGATCTCTCCTCGCTCGACACCGCACTCGCCGGCGGCCGCTACGCCGCGCTCGTCGTGCAGTCGCCGAACTTCTTCGGCACGATCGACGCGCTGCCGCGCGGCGCCGCCGAGAAGGTCAAGGCGACGAAAACGGTCGTGATCGGCGTCGTCGCCGAAGCGATGTCGCTGGCCGCGCTGGCGGCGCCGGCGTCGTGGGGCGCCGAGATCTGCGCCGGCGAAGCCCAGTCGTTCGGCAATGCGATCGCCTACGGCGGACCGCACGTCGGCTTCATCGCCGCGACGAACGAGCACCTGCGCCGCATCCCCGGCCGGCTCGCCGGCAAGTCGGTCGACGTCAACGGCAAAACCGCGTACGTGCTCACGCTGCAGGCGCGCGAGCAGCACATCCGGCGCGAGAAAGCGACCTCGAACATCTGCACCAACCAGGCCCACTGCGCGCTGTGCGCGACGGTCTACCTGGCCGCTATGGGCAAGACCGGCTTGCGCGACTGCGCCGCGCTCAACCTCGCGCGCACGAGCGAGCTGCGTGAGAAGGTCACCGCGCTCGACGGCTTCGCGGCCCGTTTCGACGGCCCCGTGTTCAACGAAGTTGCCGTCCGCGTCCCGGGGCGCGCGCGCGACGTGCTGCACGCGCTGGAAGAGAAGAAGATCCTCGGCGGGATCGACCTCGGGCGCTTCTATCCCGAGCTCGACGACTGCATCCTCATGACCGCGACCGAGCTCACCACGAGCGCCGACGTCGACCGCCTCGTCGCCGCCCTTTCGGAGATTCCCGTCCGTGCCGCTGCCCGCGTTTGACACCCCGCTGATCTTCGAGACCGGCCAGGAGGGCCGCGCGAACTGCTACCTGCCGGAAGGCCCGCCGCTCGAGGAGCTGCTGCCGAAGGACGCGCTGCGCGAGGAGCTTCCGCTTCCCGACAACAGCGAGCTCGACGTCGTGCGCCACTTCACCCGGCTCTCGCAGAAGACGTTCGGGATCGACACGGCGTTCTACCCGCTCGGCTCGTGCACGATGAAGTACAACCCGCGGATCAACGACGCGATGGCGAACCTGCCGGCGCTGCGCGACCTGCACCCGTTCGCGCCCGACCACGCCGCGCAAGGCGCGCTGGCGATCATGTGGGAGCTCGAGCGCGCGCTCAGCTCCCTCTTCGGGATGGCGGCGTTCTCGCTGAACCCCGCGGCGGGTGCGCACGCCGAGCTGGCCGCGCTGCTGATCGCGAAGGCCTACTTCAAGGCCAAGGGCGAGCCGCAGCGCAACGTCGTCGTCGTTCCCGACACCGCGCACGGCACCAATCCCGCTTCCGCCGCGATGGTCGGCTTCAAGGTGCTCTCGCTCAAGTCGGACGCGCAGGGCCGCGTCGATCCCGCGGAGATGCGCAAGGTCGTCGGGCCCCAGACCGCGGTCTGCATGATGACCAACCCGAACACGCTCGGACTGTTCGAGCCGCGCATCCACGAAGTCTCCGACATCGTGCACGCAGCCGGCGGCTTGATGTACTACGACGGCGCGAACGCGAACGCGCTGATGGGGAACACGCGGCCGGGCGACATGGGGTTCGACCTCATGCACCTCAACCTGCACAAGACGTTCACCATCCCGCACGGCGGCGGCGGCGCGGGCGCCGGCCCGGTCGGCGTCGCGGAACATCTCGTCCGGTTTCTGCCGAACCCGGTGGTGCGCGCGCACGACGCCGACGGCAAAGACGTCGACGCGAGCGGCTGGCGCGAGACCGCCGAGCTCACCTTCGCGCTCGACTTCGACCGCCCCGACGCGATCGGGACGATGCGCTCGTTCTGGTCGAACTTCGCCCACATGGTGCGCGCGCTCGCATACACGTACGCCAACGGCGCCGACGGCCTCGAACAAGTCTCGAAGCTCGCCGTCCTCAATGCGAACTACATCCGCGCTTCGATTCGCGACGTGATCGACGTTCCGTACGACGAGATCAACCGCCACGAGTTCGTCGCTTCCGCGCAGACGCTCAAGCGCGAGACCGGCGTGCGCGCGCTCGACGTCGGCAAGGCGCTGCTCGACCGCGGCTACCACGCGCCGACGGTCTACTTCCCGCTGATCGTCCCCGAGTGCCTGATGATCGAGCCGACCGAGACGGAATCGAAGGAAACGCTCGACGAGTTCATCGCCGCGCTGCGCGAGATCGTCACCACCGCCAAGGCCGACCCCGAAAAAATCCTCGAAACGCCGGTCAACACCGCGGTCGGCCGCATCGACGAAACCCGCGCCGCCCGCCAGCCCGATTTACGATGGCGGCCGCCGCAAACGCCCTGAGCGGTCAGCCGCGGCAGCGCTGGGCGATCGGGAGGAACGTTTTCGCGGACTGGTTCTCGTAGTAGCGCACGACGTTCGACATGTCGCCGCTCCACTGGTTCATCACTTGCTTGTCGCTCAGGTTGTTGCCGAGCAGCACCGGCATCCCGGGCGGCGCGGTCAGCGCAGGCAGCGGCTGCGCCGTCGCTTGCACCTGCGGGATGCGGCTGTTCCCGCCGAACGCCGAGGTCGAGGTGTCGATCCCGTTCTTCGCGATCGCCACGCGCTGCCGCATGACGAACTCGTTCAAGGTGTACGCGCGGCTGGCGACCGCTTCGTAGAGCTCCTCGAGCGCGCGCTTCTCGGCGACCACGTCGGCGTCGCCGGTGTTGCGGAAGCGCGGATCGCCCAAGGCCTTGCTGATGGTTTGCGCTTCCTCCATCAGCTTCGTCGCGTCGCCGTCGATCCGTGCCAGCGCGGACTCGCGGTAGATGTCCGCTCGGTGCAGCGGGTCGGAGACGAGCTCGGCGTAGTCCGGCAGCCGCTTGCGCGTCTGCTCGAACGTGACGTCGGAACGCCGCGCGGCGGCGAACGAGGGGATGATCAGGTCGCGCATTGCCGCGCAGGCGGGCGTTGCGGAGCGGACGCGGCCGATGTTCGGCAGCGGCGGCGCGGTCGAGCCGGGCGCGGCGAACGGCTCGAGCGTTCCGAGCGGGAACGGCGTCGGCGTCGGCGCGGCGGCCAGCGCAACCATGAGAGCGACGGAAGAGGCGAGAGCGTGCACGCCGCTTCTTTCCACGGAGGCGCGCCGCCGCACCTCGGGAAGTGCGCGGCATGAACCGTGCCGACTTGCTCAAGAGCGCGTCGCTCTCGTGTAGTGCGCTCGCGCTTTCCGAGGGAGCGACCGTCGTCGCGGCCGACGCTGCCGCCGGCACGGCTGCCGACGCGGAGCTGAACCAGCTGCTGGCCCAGGACCGGCGCGACTTCTACCGCCGTCATCCCGAAACGGCGTCGCTCGAAGGCGACCGCTCGGGCGACGACCGCTGGGACGACCCGTCCGAAGCGGCCGCCGCCGCGGAGGCCGAGCACCAGCGCGGCGTGCTCGCGCGACTCGCGCGCTTCGACCGGGCGCGCCTCTCGGAGACGGGCCGCACCAACCTCGAGCTGTACGCCGAGCAGCTGCGTGACGACGTTCAAGGCTACGAGCTCAAGACGTACCTGTTCGCGCTCAACCAGCGCGGCGGCGTGCAGACCGACGTCGCGCTGGTCGACAGCTTGCCGTTCGCGACCGCGCACGACTACGAAGCGTGGGCGGCGCGCGTCGACGCCTGGCCGCGTAAGGCCGACGCGACGGTCGGCGTGCTGCGCGAAGCGATCGCGCGCCGGATGCTGTGGCCGCGCGTGGTGATGGAACGCGTCCCGGCGCAAATCGACCGCCAGCTCGTCGCGCCGGAGCAGCACCCGTTCTTCGCGCCGTTCGCGCGCGTTCCGGCGAGCGTGCCGGCCGCCTCCGCTGCGAGCTTGCGCGAGCGCGTGCGCGCGTCGATCGCAAACGGCGTGCTCCCGGCGCTGCGCCGGCTGCGCGCGTTTTTCACCGACGCGTATCTGCCCGCGGCGCCGAGCGAGGTCGGGCTCGCGCGCGTTCCGAACGGCGAAGCGATCTACGCGTACCTCACGCGCGTCAACACCACGACGGCGCTGGCGCCGCGCGCGATCCACGAGCTGGGGCTGCGCGAGGTCGCGCGCATCCGCGGCGAGATGGAAACGGTCGCGCCGCGCACCGGCTACTCCGGCTCGCTGCAAGAGGTCTTCGCGGCGATGCGCGCCGATCCGAAGAACTACCACCAGAACGCCGACGAGCTGCTGCTGGCGTACCGCGCGCTCGCCAAGCGCATCGATCCGGAGCTCGTGCGCTTCTTCCACGTGCTGCCGCGGATGCCGTACGGCGTCACGCCGATTCCGGCCGCGATCGCGCCCGACGCGACGACCGCGTACTACCAGCCGGGCGCGCTCGACGGCACGCGCGCCGGGATGTACAACGTGAACTTGTACCGCCCCGACCAGCGGCCGATCTACGAGATGCCGGTACTGACGCTGCACGAAGCCGTGCCGGGACACCACTTGCAGTTCGCGCTCGCCGCCGAGCTCGGCGCGCTGCCGGAGTTTCGCCGCGCGGCGTACTACGTCGGTTACTCCGAAGGCTGGGGTTTGTACGCCGAGTCGCTCGGCGACGCGTTCGGCTTGTACGACGATCCGAAGGCGAAGCTGGGCGCGCTCAGCTACGAGATGTGGCGCGCGGTGCGGCTCATGGTCGATACCGGAATGCACGCGTTCGGCTGGTCGCGCGACCGCGCGATCGCGTATTTTCTCGACAACGCCGCGAAGACCAAGCTCGACGTCGTCAACGAGATCGACCGCTACGTCACCGATCCCGGTCAGGCGCTCGCGTACAAGATCGGCCAGCTGAAGCTGCTGGAGCTGCGCGAGCGCGCGCGCCGGCGGCTCGGCGCGCGCTTCGACCTGCGCGACTTCCACGCCGTCGTCCTGGGCGCGGGCTCGCTTCCGCTCGACGTCCTGGAGCGCCGCGTCGACGCCTGGCTCGCGGAGCCCCGGCCGGGCCGGACGGCTTGACGAAATTTCACCGTTCTCCTCGCGGAGAATGCGGAGCAGGCGTCGTATTACCCGGACATGGCTAGGCGCCCGACGCCGACTCTTACCGAGGCCGAGTACCGCCTCATGGACATCTTGTGGGACCTCGGCAACGCCACGGTCTCCGACGTGCATGCGCGGCTCGAAGACCGCCCCATCGCGTACACGACCGTCCTCTCGACGCTGACGATCCTCGAGCGCAAGGGGTACGTCAAGCACACGACTCGCGGGAAGGCGAACGTCTACAAGCCGCGCGTCGAGCGCGACGCCGCCCGCCGCACCGTCGTCGAGAACGTCCTGGCGACGTTCTTCAACGGCTCGCCGCGCGCGCTGATGCTCAACCTGCTCGACTGCGAGCGGCTCAGTCCGGACGAGGAGCGGCGGCTGCGCACGCTGCTCGAGGCCGAAGCCTGAACGCTTCGGCTGCGGCGCTCGCCGGGCTCGCCGCCCTCGCCGCCAGCGTCCCCATCGCCGCCGGCGGCTTGTTCGCCGCCCGGCCGTTCCGGCTGGCCTCGACCCGCTACCGCGTCCTCGCGGCAGCGTTCTCGATCGCCGCGGCCGTCGGGCCGCTGGCGTTCGCCGCCGCCCGGCTTCGCGCGGCGGCGCCCTCGGGCGGCCAGGCCGCCGCGGCCGGCGTCCTTTCCCTCGCAGCCCTGCCGGCGGTGCTGCTCGTCGGGCTGATCGCGGCCGGGCTGCTGTTCGTGCTGGGGCTCGACGTGGTGCGGCTGCGCCGGGTGAAGCGCGGCGCGCTCCCGCTCGGCTCGGTGGCGGTGCGCCGCGCCCGCATCGGCACCTCGCGGACCGTCGCGACGCCGACCGCGATCGGCTACCTGCACCCCGCCGTCGTGCTGCCCGACGGGTTCCGCGACCGGGTCGACGCCAGCGAGTGGGAAGCCGTCCTCGCGCACGAGTGCGCGCACCTCGCGCGCCGCGACGACTGGGCCAAGGCGCTCCAGAGCGCCGTCTTGCGCGCCGGCTGGTGGATGCCCGGGCTCTGGGTTCTCTCGCGCGCGCTCGACCTCGAGCGCGAGCTGGCCAGCGACGAGCGCGCCATCGGCGCCGGCGGCGCCCGCCGCTACGCGGCCTGCCTGCTGCGGCTGGCGACCGCGCGCGGCACCGATGCGGTCGCGCCCGGCCTGTGGGGCCGGCGCTCGCACGTCGCGATCCGGGTCGAACGGCTGCTCCGGCCGGTGACCGCCGGCACGCCGGTCGTGCGCGCGGCCGCGCTCGGCGCGTTCACCGCACTCGCGCTCGCGGTGCTGGGGGCGGCAACCGTCGTCGTGCCGGGCACCGGCCCGCAACCGGTGATCGCCCACGTCCGGCCGGTCGCCGCGCACGTCTTCGTCATCGCGCACGCGGCCGTTCACCGCCCGCTTCACCAGGGCGCGCACGCTCGCCGCTTCGCACCGCCGCGCGTGATCTCGTTCGTCGAGCAGCCCGCCGTGCAGGCCGCACCGCCGGCCGCCGTACCGGCAGCCGCCGAGGCTCCGAGCGCCGCCGCGGCGCCGGCCCATCGCCTCCCCGATGCGACTCGCGCCGTCGCCCGTGCCGCCGTCCCGGCTGAAAGCCCGTCCAGGGAGAAGGCGAAGCAACCGGCGGTCGTCGCGTTCGTTGCGCCGGTTCAGGGCTCGGCCGCCGCGCCCGCGCGCCGGCTCCCGGAGAGCCGGCCGGCGGTGAGCCGAGCCGACGTCTCGCCGGAGCCGCTGACGTACGCCGTTGCCGCGCCGCCGCGCCGCTGCGCGACCTGCTTCGGGCCGTTGCGCTCACCGGACGCCGTCCCGCCGGCGGCGCCGGCCTTCACACCCCCGTCGGTGGCAACCGGAACCGGTAGCTCCGCCATCGCCGCCGGCGATCCCGGGCTCGGGATCGTCGACCTCAATCCGGGCTTGATCTGGTACCGGACGCCGGCGCGCGTCATCCAGCTGCCGTAGCCCGAACTGAGCCCTCCGGCGCTCGGTTCTTCTTGGGACCGCGCGCTATACTGAGAGAAAGCCGGCCCGGAACATCGGGCTGGATCTGTCTCTCGGGAATCGTGATGCGGATCAAGTACGAGGTCTCCGCCGGCGGGCTGGTGCTCCGGCGGAACGGAAACTCTTTGGAGGCGCTCCTCATCGGGCGCGGCGAGCCTCGCGTTTGGTCGCTGCCGAAGGGCCACGTCGAGCCGCGGGAGACGCACGAGCAGGCCGCGCTGCGCGAGGTTCGCGAGGAGACCGGCTGCTGGGCCGAGATCCTGTCCAAGCTGTCGGACATCTCGTACTGGTTCTACCTGAACCGCACCAAGCACAAGAAATCCGTCCACTTCTACCTGATGCGCTACCTCTCGGGCGACACCGCCAACCACGACCACGAGGTCGACGAGGCCCGCTGGTTCGAGATCAAGGCTGCCAAGAAAGCGCTGAAGTACGTCAACGAGAAGCGCCTGGTCGACTTGGGCCTGGAGTGGCTGGAGCAACAGGGCGGCGGCATCTTCGAGCCCGAGACCGTCACCGCGGCCCAGTCCGTAGGAGAAACCAGCGCCTAGGTGGCTTCGCGTCCCGCGAAGCCTTCGCGGTCCTCGCTTCGCTTCGGTCCGCCCGTGCTGTCATGACTGAAACCGCTGCCTTGGACGAGCGCGCTTTGCGCGTCTCCGTCGACGTGTTCGACGGTCCCCTCGACCTGCTGCTGAACCTCGTCAAAGAGCGCCAGCTCGACATCGCAACGGTGCCGCTGGCGACCGTCGCGGACCAGTACCTGGCCTACATCCACGCGATGGAAGCGCTCGACGTCGAGCTCGCGGCCGACTACCTCGTCGTCGCCGCGACGCTGGTCTTCCTGAAGTCGAAGGCGCTGCTCCCGCCGATCCCGATCGAGCTCGCCGGCGAGGGTGAGGAGTCGGCCGAGGCGATCGAGGCGCGGCTGCGCGAGCGCCTGATCGCGTATTCGAAGTACCGCGACGTCGGCCAGGACCTGCGCGCGCGCGCCGCCGAGGCCTCGGCGTACTACCTGCGCCCGGACGGCGGCGACCCGACGGCCGAGCTGGTTCAGCGCTACCGGATCGACGCGGCGAAGCTGGCCGGCGCGCTCGCTGCCGCGCTGCGCGCCGCCAAGCCCGAGAAGCGGACGATCGTGCGCGAGCGGGTCTCGCTGAACGAGCAGATGGACCTGGTCGCGCGGGCGGTCCGCCGCGCGGGCCGGGCCTCGTTCTTCGGGCTCTGCACGGGGCTCGACCGGCTCGCGATCATCGTCACCTTCCTGGCCGTCCTGGAGCTGGTCCGGCGCGGGCGCGTCCGCGTCGCGCAGGCCGAGGCGTTCGAGGACATCGAGCTGCTCCCGCCGTTCGAGGAGAACCATGCAGCCTGAGCTGGTCGACACCGGCAAGCTGCAGCGTGACATCGAGGCGCTGCTGTTCGTCGCCTCCGAAGCGCTCTCGATCAAGCAGCTCGCCAAGCTGACGGGGGCCGAAGAGTCCGCCGTCGCGCTGGCCGTCTCCAAGATCGAGGAGGAGTTCGCCCACCGCGGGATCGTGGTGCGGTTCGCCGGGGCCGGCTACCGCTTTGCGAGCGCCCCGGCGGCGCGCGAGGCCGTCGAGGCGTACTTGCTGCCGCCGAAGTCCAACCTCTCGCCGGCCGCGCTGGAGACGCTCGCGATCGTCGCCTACACGCAGCCCTGCACCAAAGGCGAGATCGAGGACGTGCGCGGCGTCAGCGCCGACTCGGTGATCGCCACCCTGCTCGACCGCCGCTTCATCGCCGAGTCCGGCCGCCGGGAGACCCCCGGGCGGCCGCTGCTCTACAAGACGACCCCCGAGTTCCTGGAGTCCTTCGGGCTGAACTCGCTCGACGAGCTGCCGCAGATCGACGTCGAAGCAGGCGTCCCGCTGGAGCTGGCCTTCCCGGTCCCCACGGTGGCGAGCGCGGCGGCAACTTTCGAGCCTTCGCCGGCGGTCCAAGCCGGTGAAAACGAAGAGTCCGAGACGGACGAACAGCACAATCCGCCGGTCGAGACGACCGTCGAACCAGAAACGGAGCCACAACCATCAGCGGTCTAGCCGCAACGAGTCTCGTCCCCGCCGACGTGTGGGCGACGATCGACCACAACTGCCAGCGCGTCGCGCTGACCCATGAATTGATCCAGCCGGGCGAGCAGTTCGCCCTCACCGCGGACCAAAAGAAAGCGGTCGAAACCATCACCGCCGCGCTCGACGACGGCGCCTTCGAGTTTCTGCTCAAGGCGCCGACCGGCTCGGGCAAGACCGAAGTGATGCTGCGCGTCGCGGTCGACACGATCTTGGCGACCGGCGGCTACGTGGTGATCCTCGCGCCGACGCGCGACCTGATCCGCCAGCACGTCACCTACTTCACCGAACGCCTCCAAGGGACGGGGATCGGCGTCGGCCAGATTCACGGCGGCGCCGCGCCGGCCGAGCGCCGTGCCGTCGAAGCGGGGATCGAGAACGGCTCGATTCACGTGGTGGTCGGCTCGGCGATGATGCTGACGATCGACCGCCACTGGGAGATCATCGACAAGAGCGATCTGCTGGTGATCGACGACGTCAACGCATTCGACGAGCGCGAGCACCTGCGGCTGCTCGAAGACCTCGACTGCCCGATGCTCTTCGCCTCGGCGACGCCCGACGAGCTGCGGCGCTTCCTGGAGCGGATCGGCGCGCTCGACAACGTCGTGTCGATGAAGAAGATGCCGTTCGACGTCCTGCCGACCAAAGTCCACAAGGTCGAAGGCGTGTGGGGCGAGCCGCCGGCCGAGCAGCTCTCGCGCGCCGACACGCTGATTCGCGAGCATCTCGCGCGCGGCTCGCGCATCTTCGTCATCGGCCGCACGCGCGGCGACGTGCCGCGCTTGGCGGAGCGTTTGGAGCAGACCTACGACATCGACGTCGAGCAGCTGCGCGGCGACATGGCGGACACCAGCGAGCAGAGCCGCCGCTATCGCCGCAAGGGCGTGAAGGTCAACGACGTCGGGACGCGGATCGCGATGATGAACAGCTTCCGCAGCAAGTCGCCGGCGGTGCTCGCCGCCACGAACCTGATCGGCAGCGGGATCGACATCCCGGCGGCGGACTTGATCGTCATCACCGACTCCGACGCGTTCGGCGAGTCGGAGATCGAGCAGCTGATCGGCCGCGTCGGGCGGCGCGAGCGCCCTTCCGACGCCGTGCTGCTGACCGGGACGACGTTCGAGAAGAACCCCTCGCGCGCGATGGCCTCGCCGCGGGCGAAGAGCTTCATGCCGGCCGGAATGCGCGCCCGCCAGTTCAACTTCGGGCGCCGCCGTTAGCACGTGAGAATCGGTTCGCACATCCGTGTCGCGAACGGCTACGACGCGGCGCTCGCGTACGCGCAGCGCCTGGGCTGCACGACGATGCAGATCTTCGCGGGCAACCCGAAGACGTACCGCGTCGGCGCGATCGACGCGCCGGCGCTGCAGCGCTTCGCCGCGGCGCGGAAGGCGGCCGGCATCGCGCCCGCGGCGATCCACACGTCGTATCTGATCAACCTCGCCAGCGACGACAAGAAGATCGTCGCCAGCTCGCTGAAGCTGCTGAAGAACGACTTGAAGGTCGCCGCGGCCGGCGAGCTCGCGTACGTCAACACGCACTTGGGCTCGTACGGCACGCGCGATCGCAAGGACGGTTTCGCGACCGTCGTCGCCGCGCTCGAGGCGGCGCTGGACGGGATCGATCCCGGCGTTCACTTGGTGATGGAGAACAGCGCCGGGGCGGGCCAGCTCTGCGGCGGGACGATCGAGGAGCTGGGCGGGTTCGTGCGCGCGCTCGGGCACCCCAACCTGCGCGTCTGCCTGGACACGGCTCACACTTGGGCGGCCGGCTACGCGATCGACACCAAGGACGGCGTCGAGCGGTTCTTCGAGCTCGTCGAGCGCGAATTGGGGCTGGACCGCGTGGTGATGTTCCACTTCAACGACACGCAGATCGAGCTGGGCGGCCACCGCGACCGGCACTGGCACATCGGGGAAGGCCGGATCGGGATCGAGGGTTTCCGGGCGATCGTCGCGCATCCGGGAGTCCAAGGAAAGATCGCGATCCTCGAGACGCCGGGTGAGGAAGAGGACGACGCGCGGAACATCGGTACGCTTCGAACCGTGCTGGAGGGATCGTTGGCATGAGTGAACAGCCCGAACGCCGCCACGCCAAGCGGGTCGCGATCCGGCTGCCGGTCGTCTACCGCGGTCCCGACGGCGCGCCGAAGCACGGCACGACCGAAAACGTCTCGCGGCGCGGGATGCTGCTGGTCGCGCAGGAGCAGTCGCCGGAGGGGACGCGGCTGCGGGTCGCGATCACCGGGCTCGACGGCCGCGAGCGCGAGATCGGCGTCGAGGTCGTGCGCTCGACCCCCGACGGGCGCGTCGCCGTCTCGGTCGCCGACAGCGACGCCGCGGAGATCGACGCGATCGTCGAGGCCGAGGAGTCTTCCTCCGAAGGCTGATCGCGCGGTGCTGCGATGATCGTTCATTTTGACCTTGACGCCTTTTATGCGTCGGTCGCGCAGCGCGACGATCCTTCGCTGCGCGGCGTGCCGCTCGCGGTCTCCGGCAGCTCGCGGCGGGCGGTGGTGCTGACCGCGTCGTACGAAGCGCGGCCGTTCGGCGTGCGTTCCGCGATGCCGCTGTACCGCGCGCTGGAGCTGTGCCCGCAGCTTACCGTCGTGCCGCCGAACTTCGCCGCCTACCGCGAAACGTCGGAACGCGTCTTCGCGATCTTCGAGGACGGCGCGCGCGCGGTCGAAGGACTCTCGCTCGACGAAGCGTTCTGCGACGTGCCCGGCGACGATCTCGGCGCCGCGGTCGCGTTCGCGCACCGCATTCGCGCGCGCGTGCGCGAGGAAGTCGGATTGACGGTGAGCGCCGGGGTCGCGACGGGAAAGATGGTCGCGAAGATCGCCAGCGATGCGAACAAGCCGGATGGGTTGACGATCGTGCCGCCCGGCACGGAAGCGGAGTACCTCGCGCCGTTGCCGGTCGGACGGTTGTGGGGCATCGGGCCGAAGACGCAGCCGCGGCTCGAAGCGGCGGGGATTCACACGATCGGACAGGTCGCCGCGCTGGACGACGCGCGCTTGTACGAGCTGTTCGGGCGCGGCGGGCTGTTCTACCGCGACCTTGCGCGCGGGATCGACGAGCGCGAGGTCGATTCGTCGCGCGAGCGCAAGTCGATCTCCACCGAAGAGACGTTCGAGTACGACGAGCGCGACGAGGCGCGGATACTCGCGCTGCTGCGCGCGCAGGCCGACGAGCTCGCCCGCGACCTCCAGGTGAGGCAGCTGCGCGCCTCGACCGTCGGCGTGAAGATCAAGCGCGCGGACCACACCGTCACCGGCCGCCAAACCTCGCTCGCCGTCGCGACCAACGACGCCGAGGCTATCCACGACGCCGCGGTGTGGTGCTGGCAGCGCGCCGGAATGTACGACGTCCCGATCCGCCTCCTCGGAACGCGCGTCGCCTCGCTGACCGACGAAGAAGCCCGCGAGCTGCGGCTGTTCTGAGCGGGATCGCGGCGAGGGGCCCAGGCTCGTACCAGCATTCGAGGCGAACCTACGGCTGAGCTATGAGGCGCGTGAACGCCATTCGGCGGGTCGTAGCGGTTCTGACGGCGGGCGGGTTGCTGTGCGCCGCCCCCGCCGCTGCGGAGCGGCAGGGTTATCTCGTGACGATCGCCGGACGCGTCGTGTCGGTCGACCGCGCGCACGGAACGATCGTGCTGCGACACGGGATGCTCGAGACGACGTCACCGGGCGTCGAGACGTGTCTGGTGCCGCCGCGCTTGCTGAAGTACTTTCGCGCCGGGATGGAGCTGACGGCGCGGGCGGACACGAGCCGGCGGCCGTGGCGGCTGACCGAGGTGCAACATTTTCACGTGCGGCGCGAGCCGCCGGCGCACGGTCCTCGTCTGGCATTCCTTTTCGGTGAGGTGGCCGATGAACGAGCGAAATAGCGCCGCGCCGCCGCAGCGTTCGCGGCGCGGGCTGCTGACGTACGGGCTCGCTTCGCTGTTGGTCGCGGTCGGCATTTTCATGGGAGTCGTGGCCGACCGGATGGTGCAGCGCCACGAGACGCTGCCCGAGGCGATCGTGCAGCAGATCGTGCGCGTTCCGACGGCGCAGGAGGCGTTTCATAAGGACCGCGTCTACCTGATGCTGCTCGGCATCGACTACGACTACGACGTTCACGACCAGCCGTTTTCCTCGCACGCGCGCAGCGACACCATCATGGCCGCCGGGCTCGACTTCGCGGCGAAGCAGGCGCGTTTGGTATCGGTCCTGCGCGACACCGACGCGACGGTCAACGGCCGCGAGACGAAGATCAACGCCGCGTACTCGGAAGGCGGCGTGAAGCTTGCCGACGCGGTGATCGGCAACTTTCTCGGGCTGCCGGCCGACGCGCGCGGCCGGCACTTCGACCGCTACGTCGTCGTGCGCGTGAACGCGATGAAGGACCTGGTCGACGCGATCGGCGGCATCGACGTCCCGGTCACCGAAACGCTGAACTACGACGACAACTGGGGCCATTTGCACATTCATTTCAAGCCCGGGCTCGTCCACATGAACGGCGAGCAGGCGCAAGGGTACGTTCGTTTCCGGCACGACGAGTGCAGCGACCCGTGCCGCACCAAGCGCCAGCAGCAAGTCATTCGCATCCTCCTCGACAAGCTCAAGCGCGACCGCGTGAACGACTTGATCCACGGCGGCGCGCTGGTGGACGTGTTCCGGCGCGACGTCGACACGAACTTGAGCCCGGACGAGATCAAGGCGCTGGCCTGGACGTTCAAGGACACGCCGACCGCCTCGCTGCTGCACGCCGACACGATCGGGTACGTCGCCACGAAACAGACGCTGGACGGGGAGACGGTCGTCCCGGACGAGCAGCAGCGCGCGACGCTCGTCGCCGGCTTGCTGGGCCCGTACACCGCGGCGAAGGCGCTGCCGAGCGGCGTCGCCGCCGTCAATCCTTCGGCGGTTCACGTCGTGGTCGAGAACGGGAGCGGCGTGCGCGGAGCCGCGACGCAGGTGGCGGAGATGCTGCGCAGCCGCGGCTACGTCATCGATGCGGTCGGCGACGCCGACTCGTACGGCTACGACACGACGCAGATCGAAGACGCCTCGGCCTCCTCGGAGCGGGGTGCGCGGCTGCGCGCCGACCTCGGCTTCGCCGCGGCGGTCCTTACGACGCCCAAGCGGAGCGCGAAGGACAACGACGCGGTCCGTATCGTCGTCGGCCGCGACTACGCAAGCAAGACGCCGTAAAGGCGAGGACGGCGTAATCGCGCGGCGTGACGCGGCGCGTTAGACGTGATCCGAGCTCCAACACGGGTCGGCGGTTTCCCGCTGCACGCTCGCGCGGGCTCGGAACGCTGCGCGAAACGACACGCTGAGTGGGAGGGCCATCGCGATCGCGGTCGTGCGCGCGCGGACGGCGCCGCGCGGCAGCGCGTCGCGCGCGATCGCCGGCGGGAGCCAGCCGCGGACCGTGCGCAAGTCGCCGGCGGCGGCGCGCAGCAGCGGTTGGATCGCGGCGGCGTCCTCGTCGCGCGCGTACGCGAGCTCGTCGAGCACGAACGCGTCGGAGGACGGGACGCGCCGCCCGCTCACGTACGCGGCGAGCCCGCGAGCGCGCCGCGCGCCGAGCTGCACCAGCTGGCCGGCGTGCTCGCGCGAGGCGGCGCGCAGCCGCTGCCACTCCCAGTCCAGCGGCGTGCGTTCGAACCGGAACGGCCGGCGCGCGTCGAGCGTGGCGAAGACGCGCCGCATCGCGGTGCCGTCGCCGGCGCCGAGCACGACCACGTCGACTCGCTCGGACGAGAGCCTATCCGCGCGCAACGAGATCGTGCGCGAGGGCAGCGCGACGAAGCCGAGCTTCTCGTAAAATACCGGATGGATGTCGCTGAACAAGTAGACGAGATCCGTGCCGCCGGCGCGCTCGGCGTCGAGAAACGCTGCGATCAGCGCGGTCGCGCAGCCGCGCCCGCGCAGCTTCTCGGGGGTGAACACCGCGCCGATGCCGGCTGCGGCGTACGTCCGTTCGCCGCAGCGCAGCACGCGCTCGTAGCGCTTGCACGCCGCGACCAGCGTGCCGTCGACGCGCAGCCCCAACGTGCGAAACCGCCGCTTGCCCCACGCCGACGATGCGGTCGCGCGAAACTCGGCGGCGTACTCGTCGAACGTCCGCGCACCGGCCCACAGCGCTGCGGTCTGAGGCAGCACCGTGCGGACGTACTCGTCGGCAGAGATGACGTCGAGCTGGAGACTGCCGCGGGTCACGCCTCACCGTCCGACGATGAGCGCGGGCAGCCCTTCGCGCCTGCCGAGATCGGCTACACGAACGCGAGCGTGGGGTAGGTTCCGTTCAGTACGTCGGTCGGGTTGCGGCCGAGCCACTTCTCGATCACCGTCGCGTAGACGGCGCGGAAGTCGGTCGAGAACTTCAGGTCGCCGTGGTCGAGGTCGGTCAGCGAGGGATGCTCGCCGTAGATGCCGCCCTTCACGCCGCCGCCGACGATGAAGAGCGGCATCGCGGTGCCGTGATCGGTGCCGTTCGAGGCGTTCTGCGCGACGCGCCGGCCGAACTCGCTGAACGTCATCGTCAGCACCTTCTTGTCGAGCCCGTGCGCGGCGAGGTCTTGGTAGAACGAGACCAGGCCGTCACCGAGATAGCCGAGCAGCCGGTCCTGCTGCGCGCGCTGGCCGGCGTGGGTGTCGAACGAGCCGAGCGAGACGAACACGATCTTCGAGCCGGCGGTCGAGCCGATCAGCTTCGCCGCGAGCGCCAGCTGCTGCGCGAAGCCGTTGTTCGCGTACGTTGCCTGGTTGGTGAACTCGGCAGTCTGCTTGCGCAGCGTGTCGCCGCCGTGGTACGCGTCGCGCGCGGTCTGCGCGATCATTGCCAGGTACGGCGACTGGCCGGGCTTCGCGCCGTCGTACAGCACGCCGGCGCTCTGCTTCGAAGCCAGATCGCGGCCCGTGTTGTAGCCGAACGCGTTGAGCGCGCCGATCGCCGGCACCTCGACGTGCGAGGCGACGAGCGCCGCCGGCAGCACGTCGCCGAGCGAAACCGCCTCGAACATCGAGGCCGGCTTGGCGTTCGAGAAGCGCTTGTCGAGATAGCGCCCGAGCCAGCCGTACTGCTGTGGGCGGTCCGGCGAGGCGGTTTCCCAGATCTGCGTCGCCTCGAAGTGCGAGCGGTTGGGGTTCGGATAACCGACGCCTTGCACCAGCGCGACGCGGCCCTCTTGGTAGAGCGCGTGCAGTCCTTTCAGCGCGGGGTTGAAGCCGATCCGGTCGTTCAGCTTGAGCACTTGCGTCTCGGCGACGTGGATCGCCGGGCGGACGCGGTGGTATGCATCGTCGCTCCACGGCACGACGGTGTTCAAGCCGTCGTTCCCGCCGCCCATCTGCACGACCACCAGCGCGTTGTCCGGATCGACGCCGTTCGCGAACGAGGGCAGCAACGGCGAATCCGCCGCGACTTGCGCCAGCGCACCGCTCGCGTTTCCGCCGAGGAACGCGACCGAGAGCGCCGAGGTGACGAAGCTTTTGCGTTTCATCGCATACGATCCTGACGTCAGTCGAGCTGGTTGACGGGGAGGTTGAGCGTCAGCGCGAGCGCGCCGCGGATCTTGTCTTGGTAGTTCTCGGGGCCGAACGGCAGCGGGTTCTGCGTCGCCGCGCTGGGCGTCTGCGAGTTGAGGTAGGCGACCAGCGTCGCGCGGACCTCGGAGGTGACGTCGTCCTGCACGACGCCCGAGACCAGCGCCGCAGCGATCCGCGAGGGATCCATCCCGACGCGCCGCACGAGCTCGTCCGGTGCGACGTTCGGCGCGGGGACGGCGGCCTGTCCGTTCTTCCCCGGCGCGGTCTGCGCGATGAGCGCGTTGACGAAGTTGAAGCGCGCCAGCAGCGTCGCGGTGTTGACCCACGCCGGGCCGCCGTCCCAGCCCTTCACGCTCGGCGGGTTCAGCGGCTCTTGTCCCATCCGCGCGAGCTGGTACGGCAGGTTCGGCGGCACCGCTTGCGCGCCGGCGTAGCGCAGCGTTCCGATCGCGAACTCGATCGGCGATTTCGGGATCGCGCGGTAGGCGCGCGGCGAGTAGAAGACGTTCGAGCGCAGCAGCGTTCCGACGGTCTTCGCCACGTCGAAGCCCGAGAGCGCGTACGCCTGCGCGGTCGCCTCGATCAGCTCGGGCTCGGGATCGCTGTAGACGAAGAACTCGAGCAGCTTGTGCGCGAGAAAGCGCTGGTGCACCGGCTGCGCGACGATGATCGCGATCACGTCGTCGGCGTTGAACGCGCCGGTGTTGCCGAGCACCGTCTTCACGCCGTCGTCGTGGCGGTTCGGAACGAACGCGGCTTGCTGGTTCTTGTCGACCACCCAGCCGGTGAACGCGCGCGCAGCTTCCTTGACGTCGTCCTCGGTGTAGTTGCCGAGGCCCAGCGCGAAGAGCTCCATCACCTCGCGCGCGTAGTTCTCGTTCGGGTGCGCCTTCGCGTTGGCGCGGTTGTCGAGCCAGATCAGCATCGCGGGATCGCGCGTGACCGATGAGAGCAGGGTCGGGAAACGGCCCAGTCCCTGCTCGCGGAAGAGGTTGATCTGCCCGGCCATGTACTGCGGCGGAACCTTGCCGAGCGCGGTCGCGAAGTGACCGTGCCAGAAGAGCGTCATCTTCTCGACCAGCGGGCGGTTCGTGCGCAGCATCCGGTCGAGCCACCACAGCTGGGTCGCCTGCCGCGCCTTCTTCGGGTCGTAGAGGACGGCGCGGTCGGGATAGACCGGAAAATCAGCGTCCGCGACGCGCGGGTGCAGCAGCGAGTCGACGGCGCCCGCCATCCCGAGCGCGGTCAGGCGCGCGACGTCGGCGTCCGCGCCGCCGAACCCGGCGCGGCGCAGCAAATGCGCCGCGTGCCGCGGTCCGAAACGGCCCGCGTACGGCTGGAGTGCGGTGGCGGCGTCGAGCGTTCCCGGCGGCCGGAAACCGGTCTGCGGGTCGGTCGACGTGTCGAGCTTCGGTGCCGGCACGATATCCTCCGAACGTCCCTTGCTTCGCCATCATCGCGCCCACCGTCTTCCGGCGGATGAAAACCGGATGAGATATGCGCCGGCGCAATGCAAATTCGGTTGGGTTGGCTCGGCAGGCGACCGCGGGCGAACGGCGCAAAAACGGCAACAATCGGGAAACGCGACGGTCCGGCGGAGGCCTCAGAATCGATGAGTGAGATGGAAGCACAAGAGACGATCCGGCCGCTCACGGTCGACGATTATCATCGCATGGTTGAAGCGGGCATTTTGGGTGAAAGCGAGTGCGTCGAGCTGCTCGACGGGCTATTGATCGCGATGCCGCCCAAGGGTCCGGTCCACGCCGACGTCGCAGGAGAGCTGAACGTCTTGCTGGTGCAGCGTTTCGCCGGCCGCACGACCGTTCGACCCGGAAGCCCGGTCGCGCTCGACGGCGTTTCGGAGCCGCAACCGGATCTTGCGCTCGTCCGCCGGCGCGAAGAGCGCTATCTTCACGGCCATCCGACACCGCAAGACGTTTTGCTCCTGGTCGAGGTCGCGTGGACGTCGCTCGCCTACGACCGGCGCCGGAAGCTACGCGCGTACGCGCGCAACGGGATCGCGGAGTACTGGATCGTGAACTGCGTCGACCGGAGGGTCGAGGTCTATACCGATCCGCACGAGCTGGGCTATGCAACAAGCCGCAATTACGAGCACGGCGAAGCGGTGGCGCTGCGCGCATTCCCCGACGAGCTGATCGCGGTCGACGCGTTCTTGCCGTAGCGCCGCGTAACCCAATTTACCGCGCTGTACCAGTCAGCCGGCGATGCCGAGCAGCGCGGAGACTTCGCTGGCGAGCTCCGGCGCCGCGACGCCGCGCGTCGCGCGGCCGCTCGCGCTCACGGTCACCGAAACGTCGGCGCGGCCGAGCGCCGCGGCGAAGAGCCGGCGCTGCTCGCGCACGTAGGCGGCGCGCGGTTTCGCGTGGTGCTCGTACCAGGTGAACTTCGCGGTGCGCGCGGCGACCGCGTCGCCGGCGCTCTCCTTCGGGATCATCCCGTACGTCGGACTGAACAAGAACGCATCCGGCACGTAGTACGGCGGAAACGACCCGGCGCGCGCGTCGACGACGAAGACGTGGTCGAAGCGCCGTGACAGCACGCGCTCGATGGACGCGACGATGACCGCGTCGTCCCGCTCGTCGATCAGCTCGGGGCCGCGCTCCGCCGCGGCGAGCCGCTCGCAGTACGCCAGCGCGGCGGCCAAGTCGTCGAACGGATGCCGCGCCGCGTACGAGCCGATCAGCGCGATCAGCCGCGCGATCAGCGTCGCGCGCAGCCGCCCGCGCGCCGCTGTCTCGCCGCGGCGCGGCAGCAGCAAACCGCCGTCTTCGACGATCGCGCGCGTCGCCGTCGCGACGTCGCTCGCGCGCAGCCACTCGCACCAGCGCGCGCGCCGCGCGCGGAACCCGTCGAGCCGCTCGCGCGCGAGCGCGCTCAAGTCCGCGTCGCGCTCGCCGTGCAGCACGTTCGTTCCGAGCCGCAGGTCGCGCTTGCGGTCCCAGCGCCGCTCGGGATCCTCTTCGCTCTCCGGCAGCGCGAAGAGCGCGGGCTGCGGATCGGCCGGCTCTCCGCACAGCACCGCGATCGACGCGTCGGAGAGGCGCAGCATCGGGGTCTGGAGCGCGCGCAGCGTCCAGACGTGGTGGAACGGATCGACCGCGGTCCACAGCAGCGCGAGCGCGTCGAGGACGTCGGCGCGCTCGAACAGCGCGGGATCGCCGGCGAGCGCGAGCGGGACGTCGCGCGCGAGCAGCGCGTCCTCGAACGTCGTCAGCGTGCGCAGCGTGCGGTGCAGCACCGCGATCCGCCCCGGCGGCGTCCCCGAGTTCAGCAGCGCGACGACGCGCGCGGCGACCTCGCCGGCTTCGGCCGCGCGATCTTGCGCGCGCAGGACGCGCACCGCCTCGCCGGCCGGAACGGGGCGCGCCGGATCGGCGTCGATCACCGCGCGCATCAGCGCCGCGATCTGCGGGTGTAGCGTGCGCGCACCGAGCACGACGGTCGTCGCGGCGCGGCCGAAGACGCGCTCGGGCCGTGCGCCGGCGAACGTCTGCGTCGCGGCGTCCATGTCGCCCGCGACGGCGACGCCGTCGAGCGCGTCGCCGAACAGTCCGCGCAAGAAGCGCAGCGCCGCCGCCGAGAGATCGTGCGCGTCGTCGACGAACGCGACGCGCAAACGCCGCCGCAGCGCGCGCGCGATCGCCGGCCGGTTCTCGAGCAGCCGCGTCGCCTCGGCCAGCGCGTCGCTCGCCGTCAGACAGCCGCGCCGCACCAGCTCGTCGACGTACGAGCGGTAGAGCCGCGCGAGGATCTTCGCGAGGTCGAGCTCGCGGCGCCGCTGGCGATCCAGCTCCGAGGTGCCGACGGCGAGCGAGGCGCGGTGCTCGTCCTTCGTCGCGGAGAGCAGCGCGGGCGACGCCAGATTCGGCGGGTTCGCGTAGAACGTCGTTGCGCCGCGCAGCGCGGTCGCGAGGAACGCGTCGTCGTCGATCCCCGCCTCGCGCAGCTTGCGGATCAGCCGCAGCGCCGCCGCGGCGAAGCGCGCCGGCGTGCGCAGTCCGGCGATCTCCGGATCGACGTCGGTGCCGAGCCAGTCGCTCCACTCCGCCGAGAACAGCGGCGCGGCGGCGCGTTCGAAGATCGCTTCGGCGTCGAGCGGATCGACCAGCTCCAGATCGAGCGCCAGCCCCGTCTCGAGCGGGTGCGCGCGCAACAGCTCGAAGGCGAGCGCTTCGAGCGCCGCGCCGCGCACCGCGACGCCGCTCGCCGCGCTCATCCGCGCCGCGAGCGCGCGCGCGCCGTCTTCGCGCGCCGCAGTGACGATCGCCGCGTCGGCGAGCGCAGGATCGGCCGCGACCAGCGCGGCGAAGCGGCGCACCAGCGCTTCGGTCTTGCCGCTGGTCGGCGGCCCGGTGAACGCCAGCAGCCCGTGCTCGGCAGGCAGCGCCAGCGCGCGCTCCAGCGCGAGCACGGCTACCGAACCTTTGTCACCCGCGCTGCCGCCCTGCGCTTGTCGCGGGGTCATCGCCCGAACCGCTCCTCGAGCGCGAGCGGGCGCTCGCGGCACGCCGCGGCGTACGCGCAGTAGCGGCACGCCGCGGGATCGTCCGTTGCCGGAAACGCGCGCAGCGTTCCGGACGAGAGCTCCGACGCGAGTGCGATCATCCGCTCGCGCGCGCGCTCCAGCTCCGCCTGCGCGATCTCCCCGGTAGCTTGTCCCGAGCTCGTCGAAGCGTAGCCGCGCGGTGCGCGCGACGTGGTCACGACTTCCAGCTCGACCGGCGCGACGTCGAGCAGCGCGTCCTTCAGCGGCACCAGCGCGAGCCGCGAGACGACGTCGCCGCTCTCGGTGCGCGCCCAGTAGTAGAACGGCAGCTGGAACTCGCGGAAGGCACGCACCTCGTCGAGATACTCAGCGGCGCTGGTCGCGATCGAGCCGGTCTTGTAGTCGACGACCGTCACCGTGCCGGTGCGCAGGTCGCGGTCGAGCCGGTCGATGTAGCCGACGAAACGGTGTCCGCCCAGCTCGACGTCGGCCTGCGTCTCGCACCCGATCACCTCGAACGGCGCGCGGCGCGCGCGCTCGATGAGCCAAGCCAGATACTTCTTCGCGGTCCGGCGCGCGCGCCGTTTCTGCAGCTCGAACTCGACCGGGGCGTCGAAGCGCGTGCGGTGGCGGTCGAACGCGGTGACGACGGCGTAGTCGAGCACGGCGGCGAGCGCGGGGGCGTCGGCTTCCGCGAAGCGCACGTGCGTCTGGTGAAACTCCTCGAGCGCGGCGTGGAACGCGATCCCGTAGAACGACGCGGACGAGCCGCGGTCTTCGACGGCGGCGCAGGCGTAGCGGAACCACCACTTGCGCTTGCACTCGGCGTACGCGTTCAGCGAGGACGCGCTGAACGAGAGCTTGCGCACCGCCACCGGCGCGGGCGGCTCGTCGTCGACCGGCTCGGCCGGCGCGAGCGCGCCGAGCGCGCCGGTGATCGGGGGCGCGTCGCTCAGCTCCGCTTCGATCTCCGCGATCAGGTCCCGCGCTTCCCACGGCTCGGCGAACGCGCGCGCCGCGTCGAAGTCGCGCGCGATGCGCTCGAGCGCGGCGCGCGCAGCCTGCGCTGATCCTGTCGAAGAATCGCCGATCGGGAACGACGCGGCGATCGCCGCCAGCACCGTCTGCGCCGAGGCGTCCGGCGCTTTGTACGCGTTCGTGATCGTGTCCAGACCGTGCGCGAAGCGGTTCGCCTCCGCGACCGCGCCCTTGCCGATGATCTCGAGCACGTCGGCGCGGTCGCCGGCGGCCGCGAGCAGCGTGCGCGCGTCGTCGGAGCGCACCCCGCTCTGCGGCGCGAGCAGCGCGCGCCGTGCGTCGGCGTCGCGCTGCGAAGCGGCGTAGCGCAAGAGCGCGACGACGCCGTCGACCGCGCGCAGGTCGAGCGGCGGCGGCGCAGGGGCGCCCAGGTCGACGACTTCGAACGCAAGCCCCGCTTCGCCGAAGAGCCGGCGCCAAGCGAAGGCGTCGTCCGGGTTCGTCAGCAGCGCCGCGTCGACGGCGAGCGCCTCGCCGGGCTGCGCCGGCTCGGCGGCGACGGCGTGCCGCAGCGCGCTGCGCACGTCGAGCGCGTCGGCGTACGCGATCAGCGTGCGCACGTGCTGCGCGAGGGACTCGAACGGCGCCGGAACGGCGTCGCGGTCGAGCGCCTCGAGGACGCGCGCGGCGAACGAGTGGCTCGAGCGCAAGTGCGGAGCGAGCGCGGGGTCCTCGTGCGTCGCCGCGATCCGCCGCACGATCGCGCGCCGCTCGCCCTCGCCGAGCACGCGCCGGCGCACCAGCCGCGAGAGAAACGCGGCCGGCCCGATCGCATCGCCGTGCGGCAGCCGGCGCTCGTCGACGAGAAGCACCTTCAAAGCTTCAAGACCGGGGCGAGCCCGGCCCCCGGCTGCGTCCACGGATCGCGATGCGGAGTCTGTGGACGAGGCGTGGAATGAGGTGCATGGTGACGGACCGAGCAGAGGGCGCCGTGAAACGAAAACGGCTCATCGTCGGCGTGTCGGGGGCGAGCGGGAGCGCGTACGCGATCGCGGCGCTGCGCGCGCTCCGGGCGGTTCCGGACGTCGAGACGCACCTTGTCCTCTCGCAGCAGGCGCGCCGAACGATCGAGCTGGAGACCGACGCGACGGCGGCCGACGTCGAGGCGCTCGCCGACGTGGTTCACCGTGACGGCGACCTCGCCGCGTCCATCTCGTCGGGCTCGTTCAAGACCGAGGGGATGCTGGTGATCCCGTGCTCGATCAAGACCGCCTCCTCGATCGCCTACAGCTTCAACGCGAACCTGCTGACGCGCGCCGCCGACGTCTGCCTCAAGGAAAAGCGGCGGCTGGTGCTGGTGGTGCGCGAGACGCCGCTCCACCTCGGCCACTTGCGCATCCTCACGCAGCTCGCGGAGATCGGCGCGGTCATCCTGCCGCCGGTTCCCGGAATGTACGCGCGCCCGAAGACGGTCGACGAGATCGTCGCGCAAACGGTCGGCAAAGCGCTCGATCAGTTCGAGATCGACGCGAAGCTGTTCACCCGCTGGACCGGCGCAGCGACCCGACCCGAGTGAGCGCGCCGTCGTTCAACGCGAAGTCAGCGTGAACGACACACCGACGGCGCGTTCGCGGTAGCCCTCTAAGGGGATCGCGGCGACCGTATAGGTGCCGAGCGGCGACTCGGCTTCGATCGTCACGCGAAGCACCGCCTTGCCGTCGTTGACTTGGACCGAGTAATCACCGTCGTCGCGGTGCGTGACCGCGTCGGGATTCGGCTGTTCGGTGGCGACGAAGGTGCAGTCCTTGGTGACGCAAGTAAACCGGACACGGGGTTTTTGTTTCTGCGGCCTCGCGCCGACGACGCGCACGACGAGCGGTTGGGGAAACTCTGTTTGGTACTTCGCCTCGCCCGGCGCGACGAACGCGCGCGCGGTCTGCGGCGTGCCGGAAACGACGAACGCGCGCACGACGCGCAGCGGCTTGCGCGGGTGCGCTCCGGGCGCGTGCGAAGGCGGGCGCGGGTTAGCGTGCGAGGCGGCGACGAACGCGATCGCGGCAACCGCGAGCGCGAGCCGCCTCACGCGACGGCGTCGGCGCCGGTGCTCGTCTCCGCGGGCCGCCACTCGACGCACGGCGGGATGAGCCGCAGATCGACGCGCTCCTTGTGCTGTCCGGCCAGGGCGATCAGCCCGGCGATCGTGTCGTCGGAGAGCAGCGTCGGTTCCAGGCCGAGCGAGCGCAGGTTGGTGTTCACGCAGTTGTAGTAGTGCGACTCGCGTTCGACGCGCGGGTTCGCGACGTGCGCGATCTCGCACGCCAGCCCGCGCTCGCGCGCGACCCGCGCGACGCGCTCGGCGAGCTCTTCGACCGAGAACATCTCGGTGAACTGGTTGAAGACGCGGTACTCGCCTTCGCGCGCGGGGTGCTCGAGCGCGATCTCGACGCAGCGCACGGTGTCACGGATGTCGAGGAACGAGCGCGTCTGGCCGCCGCGGCCGTAGACGGTGAGCGGGTGGCCGAGCGCGGCCTGCACGCAGAAGCGGTTGAGCACGGTTCCGAAGATGTGGTCGTAGTCGTAGCGGTTGGCGAGCGCGGGCGAGAGCGCGGTCTGCTCCGTGGTCGTCCCGTAGACGACGCCCTGGTTCAAGTCGGTCGCGCGCAATCCCCAGATGCGGCAAGCGAAGTAGATCTGGTCGCTGTCGCTGACCTTCGTCAAGTGGTAGAACGAGCCGGGCTGCTTCGGAAACGGCAGCGTGTCGGTGCGGCCGTTGTGCTCGATCGTGATGAAGCCTTCTTCGACGTCGATGTTCGGCGTGCCGTACTCGCCCATCGTCCCCAGCTTCACCAAGTGCGCCGCCGGGGCGTGCTCGTGCAGCGCCCACAGCACGTTCATGTTTCCGACCGTGTTGTTGATCTGCGTGCGCACCGCGTGCTCGCGGTCGATCATCGAGAACGGCGCGCTGCGCTGCTGCCCGAAGTGGACCACGGCGTCCGGCTTCGCGTCGCGCACGGCACGGCACAGCGCGGCGTAGTCGGTGACGTCGGTCTGCTCGAAGCGGATCGTGCGGCCCGTTGCGCGCGACCACTCGTCGAGCCGGCGGCGGGTCGAGGCGATCGGAACGAGCGAGTCGAGGCCGTGCTCGCGGTCCCACGCCCGGCGGACGAGGCTGTCGACGATCGTGACGTCGTGCCCGCGGCTGGAGAGGTAGAGCGAGGTCGCCCACCCGCAGTAGCCGTCGCCGCCGATAACCAGGACCTTCATGCCGGAACCCCTCCGTGGAAGAGATCGAGTAGCCGCTCGACGTGGCCGCCGAGGCGATATGTTTCCGCGCGCGCGCGCGCCGTCGCGGACAGATTTTTCCACGCGCGCTCGTCGAGCACCGTTCGAATCGCGGCGGCCAGCGCACTTTCATCGCCTCGCCGCACGGCGATCCCTGCCCCGGCGATCCAGTCGCCGATCCCGCCGACGTCGTACGCGACCGCCGGCCGCCCGCGCGCCTGCGCCTCGATCCCGACCAGCCCGAACGGCTCCGGCCACAGCGACGGGACCGCGATCGCGTCGGCGGCGTCGATCGCCGCGCGCAGCTGCGCGGCGGACAGGTGTCCGCGCCATTCCACCTCGACGCCGTCGCGCGCCGCTTGCGCGCGCGCCGCGCGCTCTTCGTCCTCGCCCGCGCCGGCGACGACCAGCCGCGGCCGTTCGGCGAGGTGAATCTGCGCCAGCGCGCGCAGCAGCGAGCGCAAGCCTTTCCGCGCGGTGAGGCGCGATGCAAAGAGCAGCGTGCGCTCGAGCGGCCGCGGGGCGACCGGGTCGGCGAACGCTTCATCGGGGAGCGGCGGCGGCGTGATCGAGATCCGGTCGGGGGTGATCCCGTTCGCCACGCAGGTCGCGCGCATGTGCTCGCTCGAGATCAGCACGCCGTCGGCGCGCGCGATGCGGTCGCGCAACGCCTCGCGCTCGGCGATACGCCGGAACGACGACGGGCGCGGACCGTGCACGCAGCCGCGCACCACCGTCGCACCGCGGCACGACGCGCCCATCGGCGCGCTGCAGACGGCTTCGAACTGCGGAAAGACGCGGTCGCCGGTCGGGCAGAACGAGCGGTGGTCGTGGACGCGCACCAGCCAGCGCGGCGCGCGCTCGCGGACCGCGTCGAGCACGGCGGTGTCGAACACGCTCGCGGTGACCACGACGTCCGCGGGATGGCGCGTCAGCTCGTCCGCGACGGAGCGCGCCGCGTCCGCCGACGGTGCATCGTCTTCGCCGCCCCAGCCGATCGCGCGGGTCGCGACCCCGGGCGGCGCCGCGCCACTGAGGTCGCGCGCCAGCAAAGAGACCGAACCGTGGGAGGCAAGGACCGGCAGGACGGTCTCCCAGTAGCGCTCCGCCCCGCCCACGTCTCCGACGCGGTCGCAGAGCACCGTGATGGCGGGCATCTGAGGTGTGGTACCCGGCTCGTCTGAGAAACCGCTGAGAGCAACCACTCCCAGCGATTTTCTCAGGTTCGCTTAACCAAAAGCAAGACTTTCGGCGTCTGCACGGCAGACGCGCCGACGAGCCCGTCGTCGCCGCGCAGCGAGACTGCGGCGTTCGGCCCGCTGGCGATGACGACGGCGCGCTCGATCGCGTCGGCGCCGAAGCGGTCCGGATGGGTGCGCAGCTCTTTCGCCAGATCGACCAGCGCGACGGGCGTCGTCGCGATCACCAGCACGCGCTGGCCGGCATAGGCCAGCACGACGCGCGGCGCCTCGGCCGTGTCGCCGCCGAAGTCGGGGATCGTCCCGCCCGGCGCGACGACCCACGGGCCGGCCCCGGCGAGCGTCGCGCCCTCGAGCGGGACCGAGAGGCTGCCGCCGCCGGTCAGCGCGGCGGTGACGAGCGCGTCGGCCGCCGGCGCGTCGGCGATTCGGGCGGTGAAGCCGTCGAACGAGAGGTTCGCGACCGTCGCGCAGACGGGCGCCCCGAAGACCGGCCCGACGAAGGAAACGACGCTGGCGCGGCCGACCCCGCCGAGCAGCGTCTGCCGGGGCGCGCAGGGCGCCGCGGCGGCCGGCGTCACCGTGTCGGCGGGAGACGGTGCCGTTTGCGCCACCGCCGTCCGCGCAGCGACGGGAACGGCGAGCGCGAGCACGAGCGCGGCGGCAAGCGGAAGACGCATCGTTCCGTGAACGCGCAGCGCGCGCCAGAGGTTCACCGCGCGTTCACGACGCGGTGAAGCGCGCGTTCGCGAGCGCGACGTCTTCGACGCGATCGACGTTCAGCGCGATCTGCGGGTGCGTGCAGCGGATCGCGCCGACGTCCGCGCGCAAGATGCGCGAGGCGCGCGCTTCGGCGTGCTCGATCGCGAGCAGTCCGAACGCGAAGCGCGCGAGCACGTCCCACCCGAACAAGCCGGCCAGACGCAGCGGCGACTTGCGCGCGTTGCCGAGCGCGTCCATGAACGTGTTGAGCCGCGGCATGACGCGCGGGCGCAGCGCGACCAGCCCGCCGCCGCAGTAGCGGCCGTCGCGCATGCGCGCCCAGGTGTGCGGAAACTCGGGATACGCGGCGACGTGATACCGGCGCTCGAGGCAGGCGTACGCGACGTCGAGCTCGCGGTCGACGACGCGGTCGACGAACTCGTCGACCGCGGGCGCGTCGAGCGCGGGGAGATCGGACGCGCTGACGATGACGATCGCGTCCTCGGTGAAGCCCTGCATCCCCGAGCGCAGGCTCTCGAGCATCTTCCGCCCGTCGCCGCGAACCTCGCTGGCGTTCGCGAGCGCGGGGTGCGCCGCGGCCGACGGCGGCGCGACCGCGACGATGCGATCGATCCGCGAAGACGAGCGCAGTCCGGTGATCGTGCGCTGCACCAGCGGGATCCCGCCGATGCGCACGAACGCCTTGTTCGGTGCGTCCGGCTCGAGCGCGGCGACCTCGTCGCGCGGCCCGCCGGCAAGCACGATCGCGTCGAGCGCTTTCACCGGCGCGGACCGCAGCGGAGCGAGGACCGCGAAGAATTCGCCGCAGCCGAATCCACCCAGGTGCCGCTCGTTGCGAACGGTACGGCGTGCACGACGGCACCGCTCGGAGCGCGCAGGTTCATTGCGAGCTCGCGCGCGGCGCGTTCCGTCTCGAACAACGCGAAGCACGCGCCGCCGGAGCCGGAGAGCATCGCGCGTCCGGGCGCACCGGCGTCGTGCAGCGCGCGCAGCGCCGCGTCGACCGCCGGATACCGCTCGCGCACGATCGGTTCGAAATCGTTCGTCATCGTCTCGAGCACGCCGGCGTAATTCGCGCGCTGCAGCGCCTCGCCGCAGCGCAGCGTCGCCGAGTCGCTGCGCGCGCGCGCCGGCGTGGGCGTGCGCTCGCGCGCCGCGGCGAGCGCGGCGTACGCATCGCCCGTCGCGACGTGGACCTCCGGAACGAGCAGCACGACCCACCACGGCGGCGCGGCGCCGAGCGCGGTGACGCGCTCGCCGGTCCCTTCGACGATCGCCGGCGCGTCGGCGAGAAAGAACGGCACGTCGGAGCCGAGCGCGCGCGCGTCGCCGAGCCAGTCGCGCATGCCGGCCGTCCCGAAGTCGCCGCGCATCGCAGCGCGCAGCACGCTCGCCGCGTCGCTCGAGCCGCCGCCGAGGCCGGCGCCGGCGGGGATGCGCTTGCGCAGCGCTACCGCGAGCGGCGCGTCGGCCAGCCCGATCCGTTCGAACGCTCGCACGACCAGGTTGTCGGGGGCGAGCGACGGCGGCTCGCACGCGAACGTGAACCGCTCGCTGGGCTCGAACAGGATCTCGTCGGCGAGCGCGAGCGGAACCATCACGCTGCGCAGGGCGTGGTACCCGCCGGCTCGGCGTGCGAGGATCTCCAGCGTCAGGTTGACCTTCGCCGGGGCAAGCACGCCGAGCCGTTCGAGGAGGCCGTCGCGGACGCCCCCGGGTAGGAGGGTGACGCCGTGGGACCGACCTTCGATGCGCAGCGCAACGAGCTCAGCGCGTACGTGCTCCGGGAGGAGCAGACCCCGTTCGGGCTGACGCTCGGCAACTTCAAGACGTTCGCGACCTCGACGCCCAAAGGCGGGATCCGCGGGCTGTGGGACGCCGACACCGATCAGATCATCTTCGGCGCGCACCAGATCGCCTACCGCGCCGGCGAAGGCGAGACGCTCTTTCCGCACCAGATCACCCGCGAGTTCACCTTTCTGCCGTACGCGCAGATCGCCGAGTTCGCGATCGCGCGCGAGCTGCACGTCACCGAGACGTTCTACATCCCGCACGGCCCGCAGCACGACCGCGTCGTCTCGTTCGTCGTCGACGTGACCGTGCACAACGCCGCTGCGGTCGCGGCGAGCGTGCAGCTGTTTCCGTGGGCGCTGCTGATCGGCCAGCGCTTCTACGGCGAGCCGGAGAAACAGGTGCGCGCGAGCGCCGGCGAGCGCTTCATCCGCTCGTACGGCGAAGAGTCGGGCTGGGTGCGCTGGTGGGGTGGTAACCGCACGCCGAGCGCGGTCGTCGTCTCGCTGCGCGAGCAGCCGCTGCTGCAAGGGATGATGAACGGCTCGCTGCGGGGCCAGGAGCACCTCGGCGAGATCACCCCGCACCTGGCCGAGTTCGCCTCGAGCCGCATCTTCGGCGCGTTCGAGTACCGCATCGAGGTCGCGCCCGGCGCGCGCGAGACGCTGCGGCTCGCCGTCGTCTTCCACAAGGACGGCGACGACCGCTCGAAGCCGGTGCTGGAACAGCTGCTGCGCGATCCCGACGCGCTGCCGGCGACCGAAGCGTACTACGCCGGAAAGCTCGCCGACGCGCGGCTGCTGACGCCCTCGGCGCTGATCAATCGCGGCGTGACCTGGGCGAAGGTCAACATGCTGCGGGTCGTCAAGGACTACCCGCAGGGCTGGGGCTCGACCAACTCGCCGCCCTCGGACATTCTCGTCTCGCGCGACACCTCGTGGTTCGTCCACGGCTACGACTACTTCATGCCGCAGTTCTCGCGCGACGCGATCGAGCTGTTCAACCGCTTTCTGCTGCCGACCGGCCAGGTGGTCGAGTACGTGCGCGGCGTCAACGGCTTCTCGACCGCGTACGATTTGAACGTCAACGACGACACGCCGCTGCACATCATCGCGATCCTGCACCACTACAACGCCACCCTGGACGACGCGTGGCTGCGCGAGATCTTCCCACTGGTCAAGAAGATCGCCGACTACATGCTGACCCAGCGCGACCCGCACGGCCTGCTGTTCTGCAAGGCCGCCGGCGAAGACATGTTCGGGATCACCTCCTGGCGCAACATCATCCCGCTCTACAAGCTGGACGGCGCGGTGACCGAGATTAACGCCGAAGCGTACTTCGCGCTCGAGGCGACGGCGCGGCTGGCCGCGGTCGTCGACGATCCGGTCGCGTGGGAGAAGTACTCGAACGAGGCGACGGCGCTGCGCGAAGCGATCCTCGCGAAGCTGTTCAACAACGACACCAACGCGTTCGTGCTCAACTACGACCGCGACGGCAACTACCAGGACAACTTCACCGCCGACGAAGTCTTCCCGGTGCTGTTCGAGGTCGCGGAGCCGGCGGTGCGCAAAGCGATTCTCAAGCGCTTGATGGAGTCGGACTTCACCACCCCGGTCGGGCTGCGCACGATCTCGACCGCCGACGCGTGGTACTTTCCCTCGCACGGCTTCGGCCTGCTGGGCGGAATCTGGCCGGACCTCACGCTGTGGTTCGCCGTCGCCCTCGCGCGCAACGGCGCGCATCACGAGGCGGCGCACTGGCTCGAAGCGATCTACGAGACGATGGAAGCGGGCGCGAGCCGCAACACCGTCCCCGGGCAGTACGGCGAGTGGTTCGACGGCGGCTCGCTGACGAACCGCGGGATGTACCTCTCGCCGTGGACCGGCGCGAAGTACCTGTGGGCGGTCGCCGAGACCGTCTGCGGGCTCGACGGCTACCGCACCAGCGGGCGGCCCCACATCGCGCCGCTCCTTCCGGTCGACTGGACCTGGACCGCCGCCGTGCGCGTGCACTGGGGCGGGCGCCGGCACAGCTACGTGATCGACGCCGAGCGCAAGATCGTCGTGGGCGACATGGACTTCGCCTCGGCCGACGAGCCGTACGGCGTCTACTACGCCGGGCGCGACGTCTCGGACGAGGTCCGGACCTCGCCGGTCGAGGTCGGCGCGGTCGCGTTCGAGAGCGAGAACGGGGGCGTGTTGATCTACCTCTGCAACGACCGCGAACGCGCGCGCGACGTCTCCGCCCACTTCCGCGGCGAGCTGATCCGGCGGCGGGTCGAAGCCGGCCGGATGCTGGAGATCCGGCTCGGCGAGCCGGTGCTGGTCGACGCGATCACGGCCCGCCCCCCGCGAGAGGCCGCGGCCCCCGTCTGACGAATCCGCCGCCCGTGCCCCCTACCCGTCGCCCGGGGCTCTCCGCGCTCCTGGTCGCAGGCGCCGTCGTGCTGCTGATCTCGATCGTGGTCGGCCAGAAGCTGGGCGATCGCATCTTGCTGCAGACGCCGCGCCGCCCGGTCCTGGTCGGATCGGGGATCACCCCCGTTCCCGAAGCTGATCCCTCGGACCGCGGCGAGCTGAAGAACTGGAAGCGCCTGCAGGTGGTCTCGGTGGCGACCGACCCGGCCTTCCCTGACCCGCGCGTCACCCGGCCGCCGACCCCGCCGCCGCCGGTCTACACGCCGCCGCCGCTGCGGCAGCACCGCGCGACGCCGATCCCGGTCCCCACGGTGAACCCCGGCCCGCAGGGGATCTACACCTCGCCGCCGCTCCCGATCCCGCTCGTCTCGCACGAGCCCGGCGAAGTCTCGACCGAGCCGCCCGCTCCGACCCAGCCGCCGATCACCCCTCCCTAGAGGCTTCGGCTGCGCTCCGCGCATGGGCAAGTGTGCGCATTGTTCGCATTGAATCTAGGCGATTTGAGCAGGACAATGAAGTGGATATGAACGGACAGACGGGGACCGAGACGGTCAAGCGCGGGCTTGCACAGATGCTCAAGGGCGGCGTCATCATGGACGTGGTGACGCCCGAGCAGGCGAAGGTCGCCGAAGAGGCGGGCGCGGTCGCGGTGATGGCGCTCGAGCGCATTCCGGCCGACATTCGGGCCGCGGGCGGCGTCGCGCGGATGAGCCATCCGGCGCTGATCGAGCGGATCATGAAGGTCGTGACCATCCCCGTGATGGCGAAGGTCCGCATCGGGCACATCGGCGAGGCGCGGCAGCTCGAAGCGCTCGGGGTCGACTACATCGACGAGTCGGAAGTGCTCACGCCGGCCGACGATCACTACCACCTCGACAAGCACGGTTACAAAGTGCCGTTCGTCTGTGGCGCGCGCGACCTCGGCGAAGCGCTGCGCCGGATCGCCGAAGGCGCGGCGATGATCCGCAGCAAGGGCGAAGCCGGCTCCGGCAACATCGTCGAGGCCGTTCGGCACATGCGCGCGATCCGCGACGGGATCACGACGCTCGCCTCCGTTTCGAAGGACGAGCTGGTCGCGCGCGCGCGCGATCTGGGCGCGCCGCTCGAGCTCGTGCGCGAGGTTGCGGCGAACGGCAAGCTCCCGGTCGTGCTGTTCTGCGCCGGCGGCGTCTCGACGCCGGCCGACGCCGCGCTGATGATGGAGCTCGGCGCGGAAGGAATCTTCGTCGGCAGCGGGATCTTCAAGTCGACGAACCCGGCCGCGTTCGCGCGCGCGATCGTCGACGCGACGACGCACTGGCAAAACGCCGACGTCGTACTGAAAGCGCACACGTCGATCCCCGAGGAAGCGAAGGCGATGGAAGGGCTCGACGTGCGCACGCTCGCGCCGCACGAGCTGCTCGCCACGCGCGGAAATTAAAGCGCGGATCCTATGGCGCAGCGGACAGTCGGCGTGTTGGCGCTGCAAGGTGACGTCGTCGAGCACCTGCGCGCGCTGGAGCGCGCCGGGGCGCGCGCGGTCGAGGTGCGCACGCCCGACGATCTCGCGCGCGTCGAGGCGCTGGTCGTACCCGGCGGCGAGTCGACGACGGTGATCCGTTTGCTCGACCGGTTCGGGCTCACCGAACCGATCAAGGCGCGCGTGCGCGAGGGGATGCCGTTCTGGGGAACGTGCATGGGGATGATCGTCGCCGCGCACGACGTCGCCCAACTCGAGCAGCCGACGCTCGACCTTTTGGACGTGACGGTGCGCCGCAACGCGTTCGGCCGGCAGGTCGACAGCGCCGAAGTACCGTTGCAGATCCCGGCGCTCGGCGCGGAGCCGTTCCCGGCCGTGTTCATCCGCGCGCCGTGGATCGAGCGCACCGGCCCGCGCGTCGAGACGCTCGCCGAGCGCGACGGCCACGGCGTGATGGTGCGCGAGCGGAACGTCCTCGGCACCGCGTTTCACCCGGAGCTCACCGGCGACGACCGCGTCCACGCTTACTTCCTGCGGATGGTAAAGCCGGCCGCCTGAGCGGCCCGAAGGTGGACGTCGGGCGAGGAAGCGAATCCTGGGTCATGCCCGCGACGCCCGGCGCCCGTGCCCCACGGCAAAGGCCAGCCGAGTGGAACGACTCTCGCAGTCCGTTCCCGCGCGTCCCCACGTCCGACCGAAGCGAGGCCATGCCTCGCTTCTCGCGTTCCAGCGCCATGTGCGACCCCGGCCCGCGCGCGCCACGGGAGCGATCGTGACCGACGTCCTGGTGCTGAACTTCACCTACGAAGCGCTGAACATCACCTCGTTCCAGCGCGCGGTGAAGCTGCTCTTCTCGGGGAAGGCGGAGATCGTCCACCGGCGCGACGACGTTATCAGGTCGACCTCATACGAGATGCGGCTGCCCTCGATCATCCGGATGCTGTACTACATCAAGCGTCCGATGCAGAAGGTCGCGCTGACGAAGAAGAACGTGCTGCTGCGCGACGACTACACGTGCCAGTACTGCAGCGTCAAGGGCGAGCGGTTGATGACCGTCGACCACGTCGTGCCGAGGAGCAAAGGCGGTCCCTCGACGTGGGAAAATCTGGTGTGCGCGTGCATGCGCTGCAACAACCGCAAGAACAACCGCAGCCCCGAGCACGCCAACATGAAACTCAAGCGCAAGCCGAAAGCGCCCAAGTACATCCCGTGGATCCGCGTCAAGCGCAACACGCTCCCGGGCGAGTGGCACCAGTTCCTGTTCCTCTACAACGTCTCCATCGAGGAACGCGTCGGCGTCTGACCGTTAGCCGGCGCTCCGGACGGCGCCGCTCGATCATCCGAAGCCCTGGTCCTCGGGGTGCTCGCGTGCTATACTCGCTCGCGTTGTGAACTCCGGGGAGCCGCCGGTGGCGGCGCTCGACCAGACGCGCGCGCCGTACTTCCAGGTCCTGCTCGACTACGTCGACGCGGGCGTGGTCCCGTTCCACACGCCGGGCCACAAGCAGGGGATCGGGATGGACCGCGCCTTCCGCGACTTCGTCGGCGACAACGTGCTGGCGATCGACCTGACCCAGATCCGCGGGCTCGACGACCTGCTGCAGCCCGAAGAAGCGCTGGTCGAAGCGCAGGAGCTCGCGGCGGCGTGCTACGGCGCGGAGCAGTCGTTCTTTCTGATCAACGGCTCGACGAGCGGCAACCAGTGCATGATGATGGCGGCGCTCAATCCGGGTGACAAGCTCGCGATCCCGCGCAACTCGCACAAGAGCGCGATGGGCGGGCTCATCATGTCCGGCGCGACGCCGGTGTGGATGCAGCCCGAAGTCGACGAGTCGCTGCACATGGACCACACCGTCACGCCGGCGACGGTGCGCGCCACGTTGGAGCGCGATCCCGAGATCAAAGCCGTCTACCTCGTCACGCCGACGTACTACGGCGTCGCGGCGGACCTGGAGGGGATCGTGGCGGTCGCGCACGAGCGCAACGTGCCGGTGCTCGTCGACGAGGCCTGGGGCCCGCACTTCCATTTCCACCCCGCGCTCCCGCTCTCGGCGATGCAAGCCGGGGCGGACATCTGCATCAACTCGACGCACAAGATGCTCGGCTCGATGTCGCAGACGGCGATGCTGCACGTGCAGGGGAACCGCGTGAAGCTCGACCGCCTCAAAGCGGTCTACAAGCTGTTTCTGTCGACCTCGCCGAACCTCGTGCTCGTCGCGTCGCTCGACGTCGCGCGGCGCCAGATGGCGCTCGAAGGCCCGGCGCTCCTCTCGCGCACGATCGAGATCGCGAACGACGCGCGCGCGCGGCTCAACGAGATCCCGCGCGTCTACTGCTTCGGCGAGGAGCTCGAAGGAAAGCCCGGCGTCTTCGACCTCGACCCGATGAAGATCACCGTCACGGTGAAAAACCTCGGCTACACCGGCTACGAAGCCGAAGAGATTCTGCGGCGGCGCTACAACGTGCAAGTCGAGCTGGCCGACTTGTTCAACGTCGTCGCGCTCTACACGATCGGCACGACGACTGAGGCGTCGGACATGCTGATCCACGGCGTGCGCGAGCTGGCGCGCGAAGACCGCCCCGTCGACATCTTTTCGCCCTCGGGCGTCCTCGAGCGCCGAATGAGCACGGGAACGTACAAGCTCCCGTCGATCCCGCCGATCCGCCTCCTGCCGCGCGACGCGTTCCTCGCGCCGACCGAGTTCATCCCGTTCAAGCTCTCCGCCGGCCGCATCTGCTCCGAGGTGATAACGCCCTACCCGCCCGGCATTCCGGTGATCTCCCCCGGCGAGGAGATCACCCCGGAGATCATCGACTACCTGACCCTCGAGAAAAAAGCCGGCGTGAAAATGCAAGGCCCCTACGACGACGACCTAAAGTTCATCCGCGTGGTGCGCTGACCGCCGCTTCGTCCAGAGCGGCGATCACGTCGATTGCTTGGCTGCCGGCGTCGCGCTTCCGACCGTCGCCCGATCGGGTGATGCGCTCCTCGCGCGAGAAGCGTAGCATTGGAGCATGGCTACCGAAACGAGCGCGCTGGTTGCGCTCTCCAACGATGTGGCGTCGACCGTCGAGCGGGTCGCCGCGAGCGTCGTCGCGGTCGAGGCGCGCTCGCGCATTGGCTCGAGCGGGTTCTATATTCGGCCCGATCTGATTCTTACGGCGGATCACGCGCTCGAGAGCGACGAGGTCGAGATCGTGCGAGCGGGAGGGGAGACCGAGAGCGCGTCGATCGCCGGGCGCGATCCGTCGACCGATCTTGCCCTATTGCGCACGGAGAATGCCGGCGCGCCGCTGCAGTTTGCCGGCGCCGATGCGTTGCGCGTCGGCGCGATCGTGCTTGCGGTTGCGCGCGACGACGACGGCGATCTCGCCGCGACGATGGGCGTGATCAGCGCGGTCGGGGCGGCGTGGCGGACGTGGCAGGGCGGCGAGATCGACCGCTTCGTGCGCCCCGATCTCTCGCTGTATCCGCGCTTCTCGGGTAGCCCGCTGATCGACGTCGCGGGCCGCGTGATCGGGCTCAACACCGGGGGGCTCTCGCGCCGCCAGGCGCTCACGGTGCCGGCGGCGACGATTCAGCGCGTCGTCGAGACGCTGCTCACGCGCGGCGGGCGGATTCCGCGCGGCTACCTCGGCGTCGCGCTGCACGGCGTCGACGACGGCGCGATCGTGCTCGGCGTCGCGGCGGGAAGTCCGGCGGAGCGCGGCGGGGTCATCGTCGGCGACGTGATCACCGGAATCGGCGGGCAGAAGGCGAGCGATGCGGACGACGTGCATGCCGCGCTCGCCGCATCGAGCCCAGGAACGAAGATCACGGTCGACGTGCTGCGCGGCGGCAAGCCGCAGCAGCTGAACGTGACGGTCGGCGAACGCCCGGAGGGGCACTAATGGCCATCTACACCGCCGACGACGCGATCGAGCGCGGTCTCGAAGCGCTCGCCGACGAGCTGCGCGCGAGCACCGTCGCCGTGCGGGTCGGGCGCGGCGGCGCCGGCTCCGGCGTGATCTGGGCGAGCGACGGCGCGATCGTCACCAACGCGCACGTCGCGAGCGGTCCGCAGGCCGAGGTCGTGCTCAGCGACGGGCGGCGTTTCCCCGCGCGCATGGAGCGGCGCGATCCGCGGCGCGACCTGGCCCTGCTGCGCATCGAGGCGACGGGGTTGCCGGCGGCGGCGGTGCGCGATCCGTCCGACCTGCGCGCCGGCGAGGTGCTGGTCGCGGTCGGACATCCGCTCGGGATCCCGAATGCGCTGACGATGGGGATCGCGCACGCGGCCGTCACCGGGACGTCGCGCCGTTTCGTTCAAGCCGATCTGCGGCTCGCGCCGGGGAACTCCGGCGGGCCGCTCGCCGACGTGCACGGCCGCGTCGTCGGGATCAACAGCATGATCGTCGCCGGCGGGCTCGCGCTTGCGGTTCCGGCCGACGACGTGCAGCGCTTCGCCGGCGTGCGCGGCGAGCCGGCACTGCTCGGCCTTCACCTTGCGCCGGTGCGCCTGCGAAGCGGGCGGGATGCGTTGCTGGTGATCGGCGTCGAGCCGAACGGGCGCGGACAGCGCGCCGGACTGATCGTCGGCGACGTCGTGTTGGCCGATGATGCGGACCGGCTGCGCTACGCAAGCGCGCTGGAGATTCTCCGTGGCGGCCGGGCGATGACGGTTCAGACTCCGCGCGATCCGGAGAGCGCGCGCGCTGCCTGAGCGCGTGCGCGTCGCGCTCGACGTCGGCTCGAGCTCGCTCGAGCGGCTCGCGCGCACCCTCGGCGACGGCGTCGAGCTCGTTCCGCGCGACGCCGCCGAGCTGATCGTGCGCGACGCGCCGGCGGCGGGCGACGTCTTCGCGGCGATCGCCGAGGGCTTCGCCGTGCCGACGGTCGTGCTGGTCGACGATCCGCACGGCGACGCCGCGCTGGCCGCGCTGCGCGCCGGCGCGGCGGCCGTTCTCGCGCGGCAGAGCGACGCGCACGAGCTGCTCGCGGCGCTCGCCGCGGCGCGCGCCGGACTGGTCGTCATCGACCCCGCAGTGCGCGATGCGCTCGGCCCGGCGGCGGTCGCCGTGCGCGTCGCCGCGCCGGTCGAGCCGCTCACCGAGCGCGAGCGCCAGGTGCTGGCGATGCTCGCCGACGGGCTCTCGAACCGCCGCATCGCCGAACGCCTCGCGATCAGCGAGAACACGGTGAAGGCGCACGTCGCGGCGATCTTCGCGAAGCTCGGCGCGACCACACGAACCGAAGCGGTGACGCTCGGCGTGCGCTCCGGCCTGCTGATGCTTTAGCGGTTCACCTGGTGAACGGGCGCACTACGCGCCCTTCCACAGACCTTGCGACGGAATGCGCAACGCGCGGTTGAACTTGCTCGACGCGTTCTCCCAGGCGATGATCTCGGTCAGCTCGACGATCGCGTCGTCGTCGAAGAGCGCGCGCACCTGCGCGAACAGCGCGTCGTCGACGTCCCGGTCAGAAAGCGTGATCGCCTCGGCGTAGCGCAGCGCGACGCGCTCGCGCCCGTCGAAGAGCTCGCTCTGCTCGTACGTCTCGAGCGCGCGCAGCTTTTCGTCCGGGATTCCGAGGCCGCTGCCGACCGCAGCGTTGACGTCGGCTCAAAACTCGCAGCGGTTCAGCTGTGCGACGCGGCGGTTGAGCAGCGCTTGCAGCGCCGGCTCGATCAGCCCCGAGCTTGCGATCCCGGCCCACATCCCGCGCACCGCGCGAAAGATCGTCGGCCGCCGCGCGTAGACCAGATGGTTGAGCAGCGGTGCGCCCCAGTAGTTCGCCTGGCCCGCGAGGACGCGTTGCGCGTACGGATCGGCGTCCTGCGGGTCGGCAGCCGGAATTCTTGCCATCATGGGGCACTGCGGCGGCGGAGGCGAAGAGGCCTCCGATGCTCCCCGACGCGCTCTCGGTCGACCGTCTCGCCGTCCCCGTCATCGGCGCGCCGATGTTCATCATCTCGCAGCCGGAGCTGGTGATCGCGCAGTGCAAGGCCGGCGTGATCGGCGGGTTCCCCTCGCTCAACGCGCGGCCGGAAGCGGCGCTGGGCGAGTGGCTCGACCGCATCGAGCGCGAGCTGGCCGAACACGACGCGGCGCATCCGGAGCGCCCGTCGGCGCCGTTTGCGGTGAACCTCATCGTCCACAAGTCGAACGCGCGGCTGATGCACGACCTCGAGCTGTGCGTGAAGCACAAGGTGAAGATCGTCATCACCTCGCTCGGCGCGCGGCCGGAGGTCAACGAGGCGATCCATTCCTACGGCGGCGTCGTGCTGCACGACGTGATCAACGTCGCGTTCGCGCGCAAGGCGGTCGAGAAGGGCGCCGACGGCTTGATCGCGGTCGCCGCAGGTGCCGGCGGACACGCGGGAACCTGGTCGCCGTTCGCGCTGGTGCAAGAGATCCGCGACTGGTTCGACGGCCCGCTCGCGCTCTCGGGCGCGATCGCGAACGGGCGCTCCGTGCTGGCGGCGCGCGCGATGGGCGCCGACTTCGCCTACGTCGGCTCCGCGTTCATCGCGACGCACGAAGCGCACGCGAGCGAAGAGTACAAGGCGACGATCGTCGCGGCCGGCGCGCACGACATCGTCTACACCAACCTCTTCACCGGCGTGCACGGCAACTATCTGCGCGCGTCGATCGAGCGCGCCGGACTCGATCCCGAGAATCTGCCCGAAAGCGACCCCTCGAAGATGAACTTCGCCTCGGAAAAAACCAAGGCGTGGCGCGACATCTGGGGCTCGGGCCAAGGGATCGGCGCCGTCTCCCACGTCCCGACGGCTGCGGAACTGGTCGCGCGCCTCGCGCGTGAATATCGTCAGGCGCTCGACGAGCTCGCGATCAGCGAGCACGGCGCTGCGTCTTCGCGACGGTGATCGGCAGCGTTTCGGCACCGGGACAGGCTTGACGCGCGTCACAACCAAAGATATAAGCGAAAAATATGGTTCTCTTCGCGTTTTTGCTGTCGGTGGTGACCGCTGCTGCCGCGGTGCCGAGCACCGCCATCGACGCGCTGGTGGCGCGGCACGTCGAGGCGTTGGGCGGTGCGGCGCGGTTGCGCGCGATTACGGCGCGGGTTGAACGCGGGCGCTATCGCGAAGGCGATCTCGACATCGCGACGTACGCCGCATACCGGCGTCCGTTCTTTCGCGTGATCGGCGACCCGGCGAAAGCCTTGACGACGATCCACGAAGGATACGACGGCAGCGCTTGGGAGTACTATCCCGATCCTGGGATCGTGGTGCGTACCGTCGGCGCGGCGGCCGCCGCCGCGAGGCACGCCGCGGCGTTCGACGACCCGCTGGTGGACTACCGCACGCATGGAACGGCGCTCGCCGACGGCGGCGATGCGACGATCGACGGACACGCTGCTCGCGTGCTCCACGTAACGCTCGCCGACGGATTCGCCGAGGACATCTACCTGGATCGCGCGAGCGCGCTGATCGTCGCGATCGAGCGCACCGTTCCGATGCACGCGTTCGGCCGGCGTTACCGAACGCACGACGAGATCTCCGACTACCGCCCCGAGGGCGGCGTGCTCTATCCGCACCGCTTCCGCGAGATCGACACGGCGACCGGGAAAGTGCTCACCGAGAGCACGATCACGACGATGGAGATCAATCCGGACCTGCCGTTTACGCTGTTCTCGCCCCCGGGCTGGGAACGGACCCCGCTGCAGACGATGGTCCAGCGGATCTACGACGAGCGCGACGAAGCGGCGAGCGCGATCGCGACCTACCGCGACTTCACCGCTGCCTATCCGGCCGATCCCAACGAGGTCAATGCGGTCGATTTCGTAGGCTACCAAACGCTGAAGATGGGACACGCCGACACCGCCGTGGCACTGCTGACTCAAAACGTCGCGAAGTTCCCGCAGTCCGCTCGCGCGCACTACGGCCTCGGCCGGGCGCTGAACGAGCAGGGGAAGGTCGATCTGGCCCGTGCACAGTTTCGCGCGGCGCTTGCGATCGATCCGGCGTTCGAGCGCGCGCGCACCGCTCTCGACCAGTTGCGCTAGGCGGTATCCGCCGCTACGGCGCGCCGCGCGCGGATGATCCCCATCCAGTTCTCGACCGTCATCACGACCTCGCCGTTCTGATTGAGCACCTCGACTTCGAAGGTGATCGTGCCGCGGTCGGGTTTGCTGCGCGAACGCTGCGCGCCGGTGATACGCGCGCGCACGCGCAGCACGTCGCCGGGGCGGACCGGCAGCTTCCAGCGGATCGGCCCGAGGCCCGGAGATCCCAGGCTCGTCTCGCCGTCGATGAAGTGCTCGACGATCACGCGCATCATCATCGCGGACGTGTGCCAGCCGCTCGCGATCAGGCCGCCGTACGGCCAGCGTTTGGCGATCTCCGCATCGGTGTGGAACGGCTGCGGGTCGTAGCGTTTCGCGAACGCGACGATCTCGTCCGCATCGACGTGTATCGCGCCGAGCTCGGCGCTGCTTCCGACCTCGTAGTCCTCGAAGTAGCGGGGCATGCAAGCGTGCGTTATCGGCCAATGCCGCGGCGGCCTTTAGCCCCGGCAACCGAAACCGGCCCGCGCGGCCTGGGTATTTGAACGAAGACATGGGCCAGGTAATCGAGCAGGCGGTCGGGAAGACAACGACCCGTCGCGGTTCTCCGGCGACGGGGGCGGCGACGATCGACAATCGACAGACGTCGACGAGGAGACAGGTTGGCTCTTAACGCCGAGTCCTTCGTGCCGAACTGGGAGCTCACGCAGCTCTTAGACATCTTC
>Ga0213878_10000073_pt1 | contig 59118 bp, 55 predicted proteins | sample VelepicoBEBS_R02_FD_161053 | JGI IMG/M metagenome (GOLD analysis project Ga0213878, IMG submission 161053) | Vellozia epidendroides bulk soil microbial communities from rupestrian grasslands, the National Park of Serra do Cipo, Brazil - BS_R02 | ecosystem: Environmental > Terrestrial > Soil >... | reverse complement strand
GGGCGATCGACGCGTCGGCGATCGTGCGAATCTCGTCGTGGGTGATGCCGAGCGAGCGCGCCTCGCGCACCGCTTCGTCCATGCCGCGCGTCGCGACGTCGAGCGCCACCCGGCGCGCGTCGCCCAACGCACCGTTCTCGCTAACGAACGAGCCGCGTCCGGGCGCGGTGGCGATGACGCCTTCGCGCTCCAGCTCGCGGTAGACGCGAGCGACCGTGTTCGGGTTCAGCTTCAGATCGTGCGCGAGGCCCTTCACGGTCGGCAGACGCTCGCCCGGTGCGAGCGAGCCCAGCGCGATCGCGCGCTTGATCTGCTCGGAAAGCTGGAGGTAGAGCGGCGCTCCGCCATACGGATCGACCGAGAAAAAGGCGGGCAAGGGACTTTAGAGCGTGATGCCCCAGCCACGGAAGAGGCCGGAGTCGCGCGGCGTCCGGATGAGGGTCGGGCCGGCGCTCGGGCGGTAGGTCTGAGGAACGACGGGGCGGGTCGGCTTGGCGGTCATGGCGGGCTCCGTTATAAGCTTTATATGAGTCGTACTAGTCGTCCTAGTACGGCTACACTTATACCAAGCCTGCTAGTACAAGTCAAGGCCTCGGCCAAAAAAAATTTTGAGACCCGCGCCGACCTCGGATCGTCCGACTTGCTCGACCCGGATGGTCGGCGGCACCGGCGCTGGCCGGTCGGCCGCGCCACCGCGCTGACGTCAGGACTCGTCGGCTCGAGCGTCCCGGCTTAGCGCGTCTATGCGATTGCAACGGATTTCGATTGGCTCTATGTGGGGCGTGCGACGAAGCTTGCGATCCGCCGCACGAATCACGCGTCGGCGCTGCGCAACAATACGCATCAAAATCGTTTGCTCCAGCGCCATTGGAACGTCACTTCGGACCCAATGTGGTTCGTGGTGTTGGAGCGCTGGCCTAATACGATTTCTCGATTCCGTCGCGGCTTAGGGGAACATCCGCGCGAACTTCTGTGGAAATCTCGGCTGCGTCCCCTCTACGACGCGGTGCGCTCGAACTGCACGATGGCGGGCGTGCTGCTCGCCTCGATCGCGTGCCGGACGAGATAGCGGTCGCGGTTCGCGCGCACGTCTCCGATGAGGGCGCCGGCATGGGAGCGTGCATCCCGTCCCCTTTGCCGAGCGCCGTCCCGGATCTCCGTTCGCGCTCCGCGCCGCGATCTCGAAGGCCCGGACTCGCCCACCGCCGGAGCGGGGCGGTCCGGCTGGTATCGTCTAGAGCGAGCACCTGCCCTGCGTGCAGGTTGTGCACGTGCACGACTGCGTAAGCGTACAGCTGAACGAGTTAAAGCTGCCGCCAGTCTGGTTCTGGTTCGTGTTGTTGCGCACGCCGCGCAGCTCCAGTTTAATGTCGTCGAACTGCATGAAAAAGTACTCCATGTGGAAGCAAGATGCGAAAAAACGACCGAGTGATGATCGCTCGACGCACCAAATCGGCGACCGCCGTCACGCGACCTACGCGGCGGCAAAGAAACGGGCCATCACTGCAAGGATTTGCGCGATAGTTTCGAGCGCTCGGTCGGGAGGAACCGGTGCAAAACGAATCGTACCGGGTTAAGCCTCGTTTCGCAAAGGGTGCAAAACCGTGCAATCCGACCGCACGCGCTCGCGCATCGTCTCAGATGCGCATGTTATTCTGCTTCCGATCCTCCAGGATTTTTCACAGATTCGCTACTATCCACGAGCGGTTCGAGCGTTCGAACACATCGTAACGAACATTGACAAACCCGTGCGCGTCGCGGACTTGGCCGACGTCGCCGGTATGGAGCCGACCGCCTTCTGCCGCTTTCTTCGATGTAAGATCGGCATAACGCCCAAGGAGCTCGTGCTGCGCGGAAAAGTGGCATTCGCCGCCGCGCTGCTGCGGCGAACCGACCACTCGATCACCGAGGTCGCGGACCGCGTCGGCTTGAGCGAGGACAGCTTGCGGCGTGCCGTCCGCCGCATCACCGGCGAACCGTTCGCAGTGTTCAAGGCCGCACAATTCCGCGCCGCGCAGCACGGGAAGGCCGGCAGCGCGTGACGTCTCGCAGGTTCTCCACGATGTGGCGCATCGCGTCGCCGTCCGGCGCCGACGCCGTGCGTCTTGCGGTCTTGGTCGTCGCCGGCGCGGTGCTGGCGCTGCTTCCGCCGCTGCTGACGGGCCGCATCGTCGATCTGCTGAACCCGCCGAACGTGCCGGCGCTGGCCCGCACGCTCGCCGCCCTGCTCGGCTTGACGGTCGTCTCGGGGCTCGTGAACGTCGGCGAGACGTTCGTCGCCGCGCGGCTGCGGGCCGGCGCGATTCGCAGCGTGCGAGCGCGCCTCTTCGAGCACATCGCGCGCGCGCCGTACTCGGCGTTCACCGCCCACGCGTCGAGCGAGCTGAGCTGCCGGCTACTCTCCGACATGGACGCGCTCGACACGTTTTTGCAGACCTCGCTGCTGCCGACGCTGGCGTCGGCCGCGCGCATGGCGCTGGCGATCGGCGTGATGATCGTGAGCAGCCCGCCGCTGGCCTTCGTCGCGCTCGTCTCGGCCCTCGTCGTCGCGGCGCCGCTGCCGGGAGTCGGAAAGCGGTTGCGCCGGCTGCGCGAGGCGGCGATCGTCGCCCGGGAGCGATTGGACACGGTCGTGCAGGACGCGGTGGCGCCGGGCGGGATGGCCTTGATCAAGCTGTTCGAACGTGAGCGCCGCGAATCGGAGGCGCTGGACGTGCAGTCCGCCGAGCTCGCGCGGCTGAACGTCCGCACGGTCACCGCCGGCCAAGCGGTCGCGATGCTCTCCGGCATCGTGGGCGCGCTCGGTCCCACCTGCGTGATCGCCGCCGGAATCGTCCTCGTCGTTCAGCACCACATCACGACCGGAGAGCTGATCGCGTTTCTCGGGCTGCAGGCGCTGTTGTACGAACCGATCTACCGGCTGGCCTCGGCGCACGTGCAGTTCAGCACGGCGGCCGCGACGGTCGACCGCGTGCTGTCCGTCATCGACCTGCCTCAAGAGACCGGCGGCGCGAAGCGGCCCGGCTCGAACGCGATCGTCTTCCGCGACGTTTCGGTGAGCTTCGACGCGGAGCGCCGCGTCCTCGACGGCGTGAGCTTTTCCGTGGCGCCGGGCGAGACGATCGCGCTGGTCGGACGCAGCGGATCCGGAAAATCGACCATCGCGGCGCTGCTTACCCGGCTGCTGCCCGCGCACGACGGGCGCATCGAGCTCGGCGGCGTTCCGCTCGAAGAGATTCCGCTCGGCGAGCTGCGCCGCAAGGTGACGGTTTGCGTTCAGGAACCGTTCCTTCACGACGCATCGCTGCGCGAGAACCTCGCGTACGCGCGCGACGTGGTGAGCGACGAGGCGCTGCTCGACGCCGCCCGCCGCGCGCAGGCGCTCGTGTTGGTCGCCGAGCGCGGGCTGGATTTCCGTGTCGGCGTTCGAGGAACGCAGCTCTCGGGGGGCGAGCGCCAGCGGATCGCGCTCGCGCGCGCGCTCCTGCACGGCGCCGAGATCGTGATCTTGGACGAAGCGCTCAGTGGCGTGGACGTCCACCTGGAGCGGCGCGCGCTCGAAGAGGTCAAGGCGGCGATGTCTCCGGACGCCGTCCTCATCGTGATCACCCATCGCTTGACGTCGCTGACATCCTTCGAAAGGCTGCTCGTGCTCGAAAACGGTCGTATCGTCGAGGACGGAAGCTTCGACAAGCTCATCGCGCGCGGCGGCACCTTCGCCGCCATGATCGCGCAGGCTGAACCGGAGGGCGACGAGCTGTTTTCGCCGTCTCCGCAGGTCGCGCTCCGATGAGCGCGACGATGTTCGCCGCGGGCGACGAGCCGCTGATCGTCGGACGCGCACCCATCCTGCCGTTTGCAGCCGGGCGCGACCTGTTCGCCGGCGACTGGGAAGAGCGACTGCTCGCAGCCCTGCGCACCGACCCGCTGATCGTGACCGCGCTTCACGTGGCCTCCCCGAGCCTGGGGCGCGCCGCCGAGGACTGGGCGGCCGGCAAGCCGCTGCGCAACCGCAACACGCCGCTGCGCATCCTCGCGTACGTCGTGCGGATGGCGACGCGCACGACGCCGTTCGGGCTCTTCGCGTCGGTCTCGCTCGTCGACGCAGGCGCGACGACGACGCTTCGCCACGGCGGCCGTTCGTCGGTTCGAACGCTGACGCGGCCCGACATGCGCTGGCTGTTCGGGGTGATCGACGCGCTCGAGACGGACGTGGAGCGCCGCTGCGGGCTGCGGCTGCGATTGAACGACCTCGTCGAGTTCCGCGGCGGCCGCGCCTTCGTCTCGTCGGCCGACCGCATCGACTTCGTCGGAACCCACGAGCCCAGCGCGGAGTTCGCGCCGTCATCGTTTCAATGGACCTCGGGCGCCGAGTTCGTCGCGGGCTTCGTTCGCGAACGCGAGCCGAGCTTCGATGAGCTGGCCGTCGCCACCGGCGCTCATTTCAACGTCGAGTACGAACGCGCCGAGGCGCTGATCGACAAGCTTTATCAAGCCGGGCTCCTCGTCACCGAGTTGCGCGCGTCGCCGGTCGGCGATCCGTTCGCGCACGTTCAGGCGGTACTCGACCGCATCGGTGACCCGGCGGCCGGCGCGTTGCGCGCGCTGACCGAAGAGATGCGCCGGCTCGACGAGCTCCCGCTCGAACGGCGCGGCGTCGAGCAGTACCGCGCGCTCGACGCGGCGATGCGTGCGCTGCACGATCAACCCGACCTGACGGTGATGCAGGTCGACGCGCGGCATTCCGTCGCCGGAACGCTCGGCGCGGCGCAGCTCGACGACGTCGCTCGGCTGGCGGAGATCCTGGCCAAGACCTCGCTTCCGCTCTCGCTCCGCACGTATCGCGAGCGGTTCGTTCGGCTCCTCGAAGGTCTCGAGCGCGAGCTGCCGCTCACCGAGCTCGTCGACCGCGACGCCGGGATCGGTCCGGTGAGCGTGCACGAAGCGAAGGAGCGGCAGAACCCGCAGCGCGATCATCTGCTGTTCGAGCTGATCGGCAACGCCCTCAACGCGCGCAGCGTCGAAGCGACGGTCACCGCCGAGGAGCTGGAGACGCTGACCGTGCATACCGAGGAGTCCTCGGAGTATCCGTCCTCGCTCGAGCTCTCGGCAGTTTTCGTCGCGCCCTCCGCCGAGGCGGTGAGCTCCGAGGAGTATCTCGTCGTGCCGGGGGCGATCCACAGCACGCCTGGCGCAGGCCGAAGCGTCGCGCGCCTCGCCGAGCTGCTCGGAAACGGGGCCGTCGCGCGGCTGCGCAGCCGGCTCCGCGAAAACGACGGCGAGCCGGCGTCGACGGCCGAGCTGGTCTACCCGGCCGCGGCAAGGCGCGGGATGAACGTCATGCTGCGCCCGCGCGTGTACGATCGCGAGGTTCACGTCGGTACGCAGTTCGGACCGCCGGCGTCGGAAACGCTCTACGCCAAGGACTTGATCGTCGGGCTCGACCACGAACGCTTCTACGTTCGCACGCCGAGCGGCGAACGGCTGACGATCGCCGAGACGCACCTGCTCAACACGTTCAAGGCCTCGACGCCGATTTGCCAGTTTCTGGCGTCTCAGCCGATCGACAACGTGCGGTATCCGCGCTCGTTCCACTGGGGTCCCGCGGCCGCCATGCCGTTCCTGCCGCGGCTGCGGTTCGGCCGGCTCGTGATTTCTCCGGCGCGCTGGCGCCTGCCGAAAGAGATGCTCGCCGGCGATCCGGCCGGCGTCGCCGGCCGGTTGAAGCGTTTCGGCCGGCTATGGAACATGCCGGACGTCGTTACGCTCGCGCAAGGCGACAACACCTTGATGGTCGACGTCGCCTCGAACGCCGGCATTCAGCTTCTCATCGACCAGGTTCGAGCGATCGAAGAGCCTTTCGTCATCCTCGTCGAGGCGATTCGCGAGCAGCCGAGCAGGTGGTACGGCGAGGGCAGCCACGCGCTGGAGACGATCGTCAGCCTCACGCGCCGGCCTGGGTCCGCATCGCAAGCCGCCTCACACCCGCCGGCCGCGCGACCCGCCGCCGCCACGGCGGAGCGAGCACAGCTGCCGGGATCGGGTTGGCTCTATGTTCGCCTCTATTGCAGGCGCGACGACATGGACCGCATCGTCGTGCAATGCGCGGACGAGCTGGTCGGGCCGCTGCTCGCCGACGGCCTGGTCAAGCGCTGGTTCTTCGTCCGCTACGGCGACGATTTTCCGCACCTGCGCCTGCGCGTCGAACACGATCCGCACGACTACGAACGGCTCGTCCGCCGCTGCAGCGACGCGTTCGCCTCGCTCGTCGCCGCCGGCGTCGCGTCGCGGTTCGCGATCGACACCTATCAGCGGGAGCTGGAGCGATACGGCGGCAGCGCCGAGAGCTGCGCTGCCGCCGAGACGCTCTTCTTCTGGGACTCGGCACAGTGCGCCGAGCTCTTGCGATTCGCACCGTTCGAGGACGCCGACACACGGCGCGACGCGATCGTCTCGCTGCACTCCACGCTCGTCGCCGCGTACGGCTCCCATGCCGCCGCGCTGGCGGCGCTTGGCGACCAGCGCGCGCAACGCCGCAAGCTGACGCCGGAGGAACGGGCGCTGGTGCGAGCGAGCGCGCCGGCGATCGCCGAGCTGGAACGTGCGCCGCTTCCCGGTTGGCTGATCGGCGCGGGCGCCTCGCTGCGCGCGGCGGCCGGGGCTGCGGCGATCGACGGGATCGCGGCGAGCCTGATCCACATGCACTTCAACCGGCTCGGGATCTCGGGGCCGTCCGAAGCGGCATTGGTCGCGGTGCTGCGCGCAGCCTATCTCTCGCTGCTGAAACGAAAGGCCCCGGAACTTGCAAACGTCTGACGTGCGGAGCGACGCGCGCGCCCACCTCGTCCGCGAAGGCCGGCGCGTCGCGCGCGCGGTCGCGACGCGGCTGCTCGGCGCGTCCGAGAGCGCCGACCCGATCGGCGAAGTGTTGCTGTTCGTGCAGCTCTACCGCGTCACCGGGGAGGCCGAGTGGCTCGAACGAGCCGACGCTCAGCTGCGGCGCATGCGCTTCCTCTTCGAAGGCGCGCGCTGGGGGATGTACGGCGGCGTCGTCGGGCTGTTGTTCGCGGCGACGATCGCCTCGCAGGACGGCACGGTGTACGGAGCCTTCCGCGCATCGCTCGCCGAGCACGTCGTCGGCAGCATCGAGCCGCCGCTGCCCGGAACGTCACCGGTGCGCGCCGACGAGTTCGACCTCGTAAGCGGATGGGCCGGGATCGCGCTCGGCCTCGGCGCGCTCGACGCAGACCTCGCGGCACGTCCCGACGTCGCGGTGTTGCGCGCACGTGCGCACGACTACTTGCAGTCGCTGATCGACCGTCCGGCGGAGGCGCGGTGGACCGCCCTGAGCCGGTTCGGCGAGCACGAGCTGCTCGCGATGAACCTCGGCGTCGCGCACGGCGTCTGCGGCATCGTCTCCGCGCTTTGCGACGGCCAGCCCGATCGGCGCCGCCGGCAAGCGGTGGTCGACGCGGCCGACTGGCTCCTGCGGACGGCGCGCTCGCGAAGCACGGCGAGGGGGCTGCGCTGGCCGGCGGCGCTGCGCGAGCGCGACGAGATCCCGTGCCGGGAAGGCTGGTGTTACGGCACCCCGGGCGCCGCGCTGGCGCTGCTCAACGCCGGCCGCTACGCCGGTGAAGAGCGCTTCGTCCTAGCCGCGCGCGACGCGCTGCTCGGCCTGCGCGAAAGCGGGAAGGCGCAGCTGGGACTCGACGACCACGCGCTTTGCCACGGCACCGCCGGGCTGGCGCTGATCGCCGACGAGGTCGCCGAGGCGTCCGGATCGGAGAGCCTCGCGGAGTTCGCAATGGAGCTTTCGGCGGAGATCATCGACGCGTTCGACGAGCGGACGACGTTCGGATACCGGGCCGCCCTCCCGGAGGGCGCAACGGATCACCCCGGTTTCCTCGAAGGAGCGAGCGGTATCGGGCTGGCGCTGCTTGCGCTCGACCGCAGCATCCCGGCGCCCTGGAAGCGCGCCCTCGCGTTCGCGCCACAATGATCGAACGGTTGGGCGCGTACGCCGCCGAAGCGCTTCGGTCGCTGCGCCGCGACTGGTTCCGCTCCGCGCTCACGATGATCGGGATGGTGATCGGGACCGGTGCGATCATCGCGGTGTTTGGGATCAGCCGGGCCGCCTCGTCCGGGATCGCGACCACGATCGCCTCGTTCGGCGACCCGGCGATCTTCGTGCAAGTCGACCCGCAGAACGTCTTTCCGGATCGGGCCGCGATCCAGTACCGCGACGTCGCGAAGATCCGCTCTGCGACGAGCGATCTCCTCGCGCAAGTGTCGCCGAACTACGGGCGCACCTTCCGCATCGACGTCGCCGGCAAAACCTACGACGAACAGGTCAACTCGGCCGACGGCTATGCGCCGGCCGACCGCATCGCCATGGCTGAGGGCCGCAAGATCGACGAGCGGGACGTCGCCGGCGCGGCGCACGTCTGCACGCTGACCTCCGATCTCGCCGCGAAGTATTTCGGCGACGGCCAAGCGGTGGGACGCGTGATGAAAATCGGCGGTTCCCGCTTCACCGTGATCGGCGTCTACGGCGCGCTGGCGGGCAACGTGTTCAATGCGCTGGCGGGGAGCGGCACGGTGTTCATTCCGTACAGCACGTTTCACGAGATCGTCCCGGGCCGCGTCGACTTCTTGCTGCTTTATCCGCGGGAGAGCCGCAACGCCGACGCGGCGACCCAGGCGGTGGTCGGGGTCCTGCAACGGCTCCACGGTCCGAAGTCGCTGTACTTCACCCAGAACGCCGAGCAGACGGTGCTCACGTTTGAAGCTGCGCTGAACGTCCTGACCGCCGGCTTGTCTGCGATCGGTGCGATCGCGCTCCTCGTCGCGGGGATCGGAACGATGAACATCATGCTCGTCTCGGTCGCCGAGCGCACGCACGAGATCGGCCTGCGGCGAGCGATCGGCGCGAGCCGTCGCGACATCAGGCTGCAGTTCTTGATCGAGTCGGTGCTGCTCTCGTTGACCGGCGGCAGCGCAGGGTTGAGCGTCGGGCTGCTGGCGACGCTGCTCGTGGCGACCTACGTGCGCGCGCAGCTGGGCGCGGCGAACGTCCCGTACGCAGCACTCCTCACGCTCGCGGCGTCGTTCTCGCTCGGGATCGGCGTCGCGTTCGGCCTCTATCCGGCGATTCAGGCTTCGCGGATGGACCCGGTCGAGGCGCTGCGCTCGTGATGTACCTCGAAGAAGCGCTGCGCGTCCTTCTGCAGCGCAAGATGCGTTCGTTTTTGACCATCGTCGGCCTGGTGATCGGCGTCGCGGCGGTGATCTCGATTCAGGTCGTCGGAAGTGGAATGGCCGGCTCGCTGCGAGGTACGCTCTCGAGCCTCGACGACCGTTCGTTCGTGCTCTTTCCGAAGGCGCAGCAGCGCGACGCGGCGCGCGCGGCCGTCCGCGTTTCCGAGATGCCGACGATCGTGCAGGACGTCCCGGAGGTCACCGCGGCCGCGCCGGCGGGCGGAAAGCCGGAGGTCGTGCACGTCGGCCACCAGCAATACCGCTTGATCGTCTACCCCGACTCCGATCTGCCGCTGAGCAATCAGCCGCTCTCGGAAGGGCGCGCGTTCACCGCCGCCGACATCGCCGGCGCGACCGCGATCTGCATTCTCTCGAACAAGGCGTACACCGAGCTCTTTCCGAGTGGCGCCGAAGCGATCGGGCGCAGCATCTACGCCGGGGGCCGGCGGTACGTCGTGATCGGGATCCAGGCGCCGCCGCGAAGTGGAATACTGAACGTGAACTTCGCCGGCGACATCGCGATCCCGTACACGCTCTACGCGCAACGGTACCTTCCGGGCGGCGTCGCGTACGCGGTGCGGTTCACCACCGCCAGCGGCGTGTCGATCGAAGCGGCGGCCGCCGCGGTGGAGGACGAGGTGCGCAAGCTTCACCGCCTCCCGGGACTGGAGTACCAGCGGTTCGACAAGCAGTCGGTCGGGCACGGCATCGATTCGATCTTCGGGATCGTCACGGTGGCCGTCGCGCTGCTCGGCGGCCTTTCGCTGCTCGTCGCGGGGATCGGCATCATGAACATCATGCTGGTTTCCGTCACCGAGCGCGTGCGCGAGATCGGCATCCGCAAGGCGATCGGCGCCCGGCGCGGCCAGATCATGACGCATTTCGTCGTCGAAGCGCTGGCGCTCTCGCTCGCCGGCTGCAGCATCGGCCTGACGATCGGAGTCGCGGCCGGCTGGCTCGTCAACCGTTTCGCGATCGTCGCGCTCACCGGGTACGTCACGCCGATCCCCTGGCTGCAGTCGGTGACGATCGCGGTCGTCTTCGCGACCGGGGTAACGCTGACGTTCGGCACGTATCCCGCGTACCGCGCGGCCCGCCTCGACCCGATCCAAGCGCTCCGCGCAGACTGAACCGCCGCGCGGCGTCGTCAGCCTCAGCCGAGCGGCGAGAACTGGCGCAAAAGTTTTTCCGTCAGCCCGTGAACGGCGCTCCGAGCTGGACGTGGGCGGGCGGGCCGCCGACCTTGCCGCGCTCGACGTCGAAGTCGTGCGGCTGGCCGTCGTAAGCGCGGAGCTGGGTCTGGTAGGTGCCGTACTCCCACCAGAATTTTCCGTCCAGCTTGTCGATCACGTCGCCGGTGCGCAGGCCCGCGGCGTAGGCCGGGCCGCCGGGCCGGACCAGTGCGCGCATGTAGCCGTCGAAGGGCTTGAAGAGGACGTAGAAGTACGTCGGGCGCGGGTCGGCCGGGTCGAACGCCAGGCCGCGCTCGAAGACCTCCGACGCGAGCGCGGGATGCTCGCGCGACCAGACGCGCAGGCGGAACAGCGTCTCGAGCGCCGCTTCGCGCAGCGCGCCTTGCGCGTGCCACTCGTCGACGTCCCAGCCGGCGCAGTCCATCAGGTGCAAGCCGACGTCGCGCCCGTCGCTGCCGAGCGGGGTCACGACCAGGCGCAGCGCGGCGGCGTACGGCTTCGCGCGGCAGTCGCTCGCCGAGGGATCTCCGCGCGCGTCGACGACCCGGTAGCCGGGCCAGCCGCGCGCGATCGACTCGGCGACTTCGTGCGCGGCGATCTTTGCCTCGGCGGTCCCGTCGTCGAGCACCGCGACCACGTGCGCCGACGAGGCCGGCGCGAACATGCCGTCGGTCAGCGTCGCGGCGGCGGCAGTGCGCGCCGGAAAGGGCGGCGTTCCGAACAGCGCGCCGCCGGCGACGACGGCCATCACCGCGGCGATGGTCGCGACGGCGACTTGCCACGGCAGCGTCAGCCGCGTGATCCGCTCGACGCCGATCCCGGTGAAGTTCGCGACCCACACGTTCTGCGTGTTGGTCGGATCGCAGACGTTCTGCACCTGCACGACCGCCATCACCGCGGCGACCAGCGCGACCGCCGGCAGCACGTGCAGCGTCGCGAGCACCGTGTAGACGCCGATGCCGACGCCGTACGGGTTGAGCGGACCGCGGTACAGCGCCAGCGGCGAGACCAGTCCGAACAGCACGACGTAGGCGAGCGGGGAGCGCGGCGCGGCGGCCGCGACCAGCGGCGTCACCGCGCCTTGCACTTGAGGCGTGTTTGCCGCGACGAGCAGCATCCCGATGCCGATCATCAGGATCGTCGCCGGCGCGACGTCCTCGATCCCGCGAATCCACGCGGCGACCAGCGTCTGCACCGCCGCGCGCGGCCGCGTCACCAGCACGCCGTAGACCGACGCGAGCGCGAAGCCGACGATCGCGTCCACCCCGAAGCCGCGCAGCAGCACCAGCGGCAGAACCGGCGTGATCAGCGCGAAGAGGCCGGCGCGCTTGCGCGGCGGCTCGCCGGGAACGACGCTGGTCGCGTAGTCGCGCGTCGCGCGGGCGCGCACGAGCGCGTACGCGACGAGGACGACGGCCTGCACGGCGAAGATCGCGAAGGCGTAGCTTTGGAACGTCGTGCGGTCGACGCCGAAGAGCGTGCTGTAGAACTTCCACTGCGCGATGTTCAAGATGTAGCCCAGCCCGAACGCCATCAGGAACAGCGTCGCCGACGTGGCGCGCGGTACGCCGACCGTCATCATGACCGGCAGCACGATCGTGCCGATCATGATGATCGCGCCAAGTCCGGTGACGGTGGTGAACAGCACCGCGACGACCAGGCAAAGCAGCAGCGAGAGCACCAGCGGGCGGTCGCCGCCGAACTCAGCCGCGTACGTCACGAGCGTCTCGGCGATCCCGGTCGAGAGCACGACCCGGCTGAGCAGCGCGCCGAAGAACAGCGTCGCGTAGACCGGCGCGAGCTTCACCGCGCCTTGCACGATGACCGACGGAAGGTCGTGCGCGACCTTCGGATCGTCGGACGGCAGCGGAACGTGCACCAGCGGAACGCCCGCGAGCGCGGCGGTTGCGAGCGCCATCAGCGGCACCGCGAGCAGCGCGGGAATCTTGCGCGCGATCATCAGCCCCGCCAGGGCGAGGAAGACGACGACGATCGCGACGCCGGCTAGCGCGTGGATCGCATCACCTCGTCCCACGGCGGGACCGTGCCGTTGCGCAGATAGTCTTCGCGCATCACGCCGTCGATGCGGTCGGCGCAGCGCTGCGCGTCGTCTTCCGCGAGGCGGTAGTGCGTGAGGACGTGCGCGAGCCCGGGCTCGGTGCTCTCCCGGCGCCAGGCGGCGGCATACAGCGGCTCGGTGTTCGCAAGCGCGTCGCGCAGCTCCCAGCACAGGTACTTCGCGACGCCCAGGCTGCGGTAGACCTGCCCGAGTCCCGGCTTCGCCGCGTGCACGCGCGCGTCGTCGTAGTAGTCGTGCGCCTCTTTTCCGATCTGCAAGCGGCGCGCCAGCTCGTCGTAGCGCAGCGCGCCCAGCTGCATCGCGGCGACCGCGTCCGAATGGAGCGGCGGGCGCGCCGACCACAGGTGCTGCAGCACCGTTTCGGCGCGGGTCCGAATGCCGGCGAGATCCACCGTCTGCGCGCGCGCCTGCACGCGCGGATCGAACGGGTCGCGCCAGAACAGGTAGTCGGGCGGATCGGACGGCGTCGTGCGCAGCAGCGGGCGAATCGCCTGCAGCTGGTCGAGGTCGTCCGCGAAGCGCGGATCGTCGCTGCCGAAGAACGCGCGCGCGAACGTGCGGTGCCAGCTCCGCTCGTCGACCGGCTGCGCTTGCCAGGCACTCGCCGCGGCGTACGCGACGGACGGCCACGTCGCTTCGTAGAGCGTCTCGCCGTCGTCGTGCCAGACCGTCATGAACATCCCGAGCATTCCGCGCGCGCCCTTCGCCTCCGCGGTGAATCGAGCGACGTTGGCATACGCGGTCGCCAAGTCGGGATAGATCTCGTTCCAGTTCGCCGCCCCCGGGGCGATCATCTGGTCGAAGCCGGCGTTCGCGACGGTGTCGATGTACGGCTTGTACGTCTTCTCGACGCCGTAGTGGAACGTCACGACGACCGTCTGCGGCGGGATCAGCTTGAGGATGCTCGGGTCCTGCTGGATCGCGTCGTCCCAGATCATCGGGCGCGCGCCGCTGCCGTTCAGAAACGAGGAGATGCGCGTGACGTGATCGGCGAAGACCTGCGCCGTGCGCGGCGTCCGCCCGCGGCCCAGGTCGATCGGCTCGTCCGAGCCGAGGTGGACGAACGGAACCGGCTTCGCAGCAGCGGTGACGCTCTTCACCAGCGGCTCGAGGTACGCATAGGTGCGCGGATCGCTTTCAGCCAGCAGATAGCCGTGCGGGAGCTCGGCGAGCGGCGCGAGCACTTCCCACTTGAGCGACTCGTGCATGTGCGCGAACGTCTGCTGCTCCGGAATCAGCGTGACGTGAAACCGCCGCGCGTAGACCGCGAGCTCGTGAAGCTGCGCCGGCGTCCAGCCGTTCGGCCAGGCGACGAACGGATAGCGCGGGTCGGCGACGACCTGCTCCATGTACGGCGACCAGCCGTTGATCTTCAGCGACGCCAGCGTGCGAATCCGGTACTTCGCGTACGCCATCGTCGGAAACGGCCCGCGCGAGACGTCGTCCGACACGATGCGCCAGCGCATCGCCGGTGCGTCGTCGACGTCGACGCACGGGAGCACCCAGCGCCCACGGCTGCGCACGGGAAGCTGCGCGAGCGTCATAAGGGCATCGAAGGCGCCTTCGTGATCATTCCGCGGTCCGTACCGGCCGTGATTCAGCTGATCGCTGATTTCGACGGACGAGCCGACTCGTAGGTGATACCTCGTCTCGGAATACGCGGGCAGCGGCGGAAGGTCGGCCCCCGTTATCTCGATCACCTCGACGTTCGAGCGTTTTGCAAGCACCGGCGCCGGGATGCCGAGCGCGGTCCAGCGTTCGCGGAGCAGCTCGAACCCGCCGCGGTCGACGTTCGCCGGGAAGCGCAGCGGGCGGTCCAACGCGTACGGCGCTCGGCACGGGTTCGAGCGCACGAGCCCGGGCTGGGGAACCAGCGGCGGGATCGGGACGGCGTTCGTCGTGGCGGAGGGGCTCGCCGCCGTCGCGGCGGAGGCGCCGGCCGTCGCGGCGGCTCCGGCGAGCAGGACGGACGCCGCGACGAGGAACGATCGCACGCCGCGCGCTACACCGGCGCGTGCGCCGTCTCCTCGCCGCCGTCTGCTCCGCCGCGCTCCTGTGCGCCGTCGCGCCCGCGACGGCGGCCGACCGAGGGACGAACGCGCTCGCCGTCGCGACCGCGTTGCCGCGCGACGCGGCCGCACAGATCGACCGCCTCGTCGAGGACGGCATTCGGGCCGGCGACTTTCCCGGCGCGGTGCTCGTCGTCGCGTCCTCGCGGCGCGTGCTGTACCGCAAGGCGTACGGTGCGCGCAGCTTTGAGCCGCGCACGATTCCCAACGACCCCGCGACGGTCTACGAGTTCGCCTCGGTGACGAAGCCGGCGATCACCGCGACCGCGGTGATGATCCTGGTCCAGCGCGGCGTGCTGCGCACCTCCGACACCGTCGCGCGCTGGATCCCGGAATTCGCCCAGAACGGCAAGCACGGCGTGACGATCGCGGAGATGCTCACGCACACCGCCGGGATGCCGCCCTCGTTCAAGGAGTCCGACTACGGCGCCGACCGCGCGACGATCCTGAGGCACGCGTACGAGGCGCCGCTGCGCTTCGCGCCGGGGACGAGCAATGAGTACAGCAACCTCGCCTTCATCGTTCTCACCGAAGTGGTCGCGCGCGCGAGCGGAAAGCCGTACGAGCGCTTCGTGCACGACGAGCTCTTCACGCCGCTCGGGATGCGGGACTCGTTCTTCGACGTCACGCTGGACGCCGCACACCGCGCGCGGCTCGCGCCGCAGCTGCGCGGCGAGACGACGGAGCTGCTGCGCAAGCGGTTCGGCACCGTCCCCGGCGTGAACGGGCACGCCGGCCTGCTCGCGACCGCGGGCGACGTCGCGAAGCTCGCCGTCGGATACCTGCGCGCGGCGCGCGATCTGCCGGCGCCCGGATTTCCGCTCGCCCCGCAGACCGTGCGCGCGATGACGACGCCGCGCTACGTCGGCGACGGCGAAGTGCGCGCGCTGGGCTGGGACCTGGACAGCGGGTTCTCGCGCAACCGCGGCGACGTGCTGCCGCGCGGCGGCTTCGGCCACACCGGCTCGTCGGGGACGAGCGTGTGGATCGATCCCGCGACCGACCTTGCCGTCGTCTTCGCTTCGAACGCGCACTACCCGGACGACAAGGGCCACAGCACCGTCCCGCTCGAGGCGGCGATCAACGCGATCGTCTCCGCCCGCACGCGCTACGCGGCCAGCGGCGCCGATCCGCTCGCGGCCGCGCGCGCGCAGGACGCGCAGTTCTCCGCGGAAGCCGCGCGCAGCGCGCTCGGTTTTCCGGCCAGCCCCGGCCCCGCGCCGACGCCGCGTCCGTCGCCTTCGCCGCGGGCCTCGCCTTCGCCGGCGCCTGCAGCGTCGTCGCCGCCGCCGTGAACGCGCGCGCCGCGCTGCTGCTCGCCTCGTCGTTGCTCTCGAGCAGTGATGAAGAGGTCGTGCAGCGCGTGCACGCGCGCATCGTCGCCGAGAACGTGCTGGTGCAGGCGTGCACGGACGTGCAGGCGCGCGATCCGGAACCCGGGCTGGCGTCGATTCACTTCAGCTACGAGATCCACGGCGCGCGCGTCGGAACGACAGCGCGCTACGCCGGCCGGGTCACCTTCGCGCTCGGCGAGGTGACGCTGCGCGTTCCGAAGTCGATCGTCTGGAAAGGGATGACGCCGGCCGACCGCGAGCGCGCCGACGCGTTCGTGCGCGCGATATACCACCATGAAGTCGGCCACGTTCGCATCGGCGAGTCGCTGCGCGACGCGCTGAACGCGAACGGCACGATCGACGCCGCCGACTACTTCGCGTTCGGCGCGCAAGCCGACGCGCTCGGCCGCGAGGGCTTCGAGCGCTTCAAGCACGAGGAAGCCGCCTACGACGAGCTGACCGACCACGGCCGCAAACAGCACCTCGCGTCCGGCGAGCTCGCCGGGCCCGACACCGTCCTCGATTGCAGGTGACCGCGATCTCCTAAAGAATACCGAGGAAACGCCCGGCACTCTTCCGCGAGGTGGTTATGTTCGTTGTGCGCCGTATCGTCAGATCGCTGGCAGTTCTCGCAGCGCTCGCGCTGCTGTTCGCGGGGAACGGCAACGTGCTCGCCGCCGGACTGTACGGTTTGAGCGGACCCGTCCCACCCGACTCCGCGCTGGCGAAGAGCTCGGCGGCGCACGGCTTCGACCTCGCGAGCCTCGATCCGACGTGCCCGGCGTGCAAGGACTTTGCGCAGTTCGCGACCGGGGGCTGGAAGACGAACAATCCGATCCCGGCCGATCGCACGAACTGGGGACGCGCCAGCGTCCTGTTGCAGCAGAATCAACAGACGGTGCGGGGCATCCTCGAAGATGCGGCGCGTGCCGACGCCGCGCCCGGCTCCAACATGCAGAAGGTGGGCGACTTCTACCGCTCCTGCATGGACATGAAGGCGCGCGACGTGGCCGGCATCTCGCCTCTGAAGGCGCAGCTCGACCGCATCGCCGCGGCGACGCCCGCCGATCTCCCGGTGCTGCTCGCCGACCTCCACGTCGAGGGCGTCAACGCGTTCTTCGGCGCGGGCGGAACCGCGGACCAAAAGAACTCGGACGCGACGATCATCGGCTTCGGACAGGGCGGCCTGGGGCTGCCGGACCGCGACTTCTACCTGAAGACCGACGCCAAGTCTCAGGCGATCCGCGACGCGTACGTCGACTACATCGTGCGCGACCTCGCGCTGGCCGGCACGGATCAGGCGACAGCGCGCGCGCAAGCGGGCCGCATCATGGCCCTCGAGGCCGCCATCGCGAAGTTCTCGCGCGACAACGTCGCGCTCAACGACGTCGAGCTCAACTACCACAAGACCGATCTGAGCGGGATGCAGCAAGCCGCGCCGGCGTTCGACTGGAGCCGCTACTTCGCAGCGCGCTCGCTCCCGGCCGCGACGGCGCCGATCAACCTGAGCGACGCCGGCTACGCGCGCAACATCGCCGAGTTGATCGCCGCCACACCGATCGACGACGTGCGCGCCTACCTGCGCTGGCAGCTGATCGACAACTACGACGGCGTCCTTTCCCAGCCGTTCGTCGACTCGGCCTTCGCGTTCAACGCGGCGCTGACCGGCGCGAAGCAGCAGCGCCCCCTCGATCAGCGCTGCACGGCCTTGACCGACGGCTACCTCGGGGAGGCGCTCGGCGCGGTCTACGTCGCGAAGGCGTTCTCGCCGGAGGCGAAAGCGCGCGCGAGCGCGATGATCGCGAACCTGCGCTCGGTGCTGCGCGAGGACATCTCGACGCTCTCCTGGATGAGCGACGCCACCCGCAAGGCGGCGCTGACGAGCTGGACGCGTTCAGCGTGAAGGTCGGCTACCCCGACAAGTGGCAAGACTACTCGCGCTTCAACGTCGTGGCCGGCCCGTTCGTGGCGAACGCGATCGCGGGGAACCGCTTCGGCACGCTGATCAACGACGAGCGCATCGGCAAGCCGCGCGACCGCACGCTGTGGGGGATGACGCCGCCGACCGTCAACGCCTACTACAACCCGATCAACAACGAGATCGTGTTCCCGGCCGGGATCCTGCAGCCGCCGTTCTTCAACCCGACGAACGACGATGCGATCAACTACGGCGGGATGGGCGCCGTCATGGGCCACGAGATGACCCATGGCTTCGACAACACCGGCCGCAAGTTCGACGAGCACGGCAACAACCGCGACTGGTGGACACCGGCCGACGCGGCGGCGTTCGAGCAGCGCGCGGCCTGCGTCGAGCAGGAGTTTTCGGGCTTCAAGGTCGGCGACCTGAACATCAACGGCAAGTTCGTGCTCGGTGAGGCGATCGCCGACCTCGGCGGGATCACGATCGCGTACAAGGCGTTCAAGAAGTCGCAGCTCGGCAAACCACAGCAGACGATCGACGGCTTCACCCCCGACCAGCGCTTCTTCCTTGGCTACGCGCAGTGGTTCACCCGCGAGTTCCGCGACCAGGAAGCGCGCAACCGCATCACGACCGACCCGCACCCCAACGACTACTACCGCATCAACGGGACGGTGGCGAACCTGCCGGAGTTCGCGAGCGCGTTCTTCTGCAAGGCGAACGACCCGATGGTCCGCCCCGCGGCGCAGCGCTGCAAGATATGGTGAGTTGAAAGGGGAGCGCCGTGGCCGCACGAACCGACGGCCATGGCGCTCAGCCCGCTCGACATCGCCGTCATCGTCGCGTTCTTCGCGATCAACTTGGGGATCGGGCTGTGGTTCGCGCGCGGCAGCGGGAAGAACATCGGCGAGTACTTCCTCTCGGGCCGCAGCGCGCCGTGGTGGCTGACCGGCACGTCGATGGTCGCGACGACCTTCGCGGTCGACACGCCGCTCGCGGTGACAGGGCTCGTCGCGCAGAACGGGATCGCCGGAAACTGGCTGTGGTGGAACCTCGCCGCCAGCGGCATCTTGACCGTGTTCTTCTTCGCCGCGCTGTGGCGGCGCGCGGGCGTCCTGACCGACGTCGAGTTCATCGAGCTGCGGTACGGCGGCAAAGCCGCTTCGGCGCTGCGCGGCGTGCGCGCGGTGTACCAAGGCGTGCTCGTCAACACGATCATCATGGGCTGGGTCAATCTCGCGATGGTGAAGATCCTCACCCTGACGCTGCACGTGCCGACGCTGCCCGCGCTCTACACCTGCCTCGCGCTCACCGCGCTGTACGTCACGATCGGCGGCTTTTGGTCGGTGCTCGTCACCGACTTTCTGCAGTTCATCGTCAAGATGTCGATGGCGGTCGTGCTCGCCGTCGCGGCCGTCGCCGCGGTCGGCGGGATCGCCGCGCTCAAGGCCGGGCTGGCGAAGGTCGACGCGCAGCACGTCGCGAGCGGCGGCGGTTCGGTCCTCGCGTTCGTGCCCTCGGGCGACGCGAGCTGGATGCCGCTCACGACCTTCCTGGTTTTCATCGGCGTCGCGTGGTGGGCGTCGTCGTATCCTGGCGCCGAGCCGGGCGGCGGCTCGTACGTCGCGCAACGTATCTTCGCCTCACGCAGCGAGAAGGACGCGGTGATCGCGACGCTGTTCTTCAACGTCGCGCACTACGCGCTGCGGCCGTGGCCGTGGATCCTGGTCGCGCTCGCGGCGCTCGTCCTCTACCCGCACGGCGTGATCGGCGCGAACGGCAAGCCGGATCCCGAGCTGGGCTACGTGCAGACGCTGGTCGATCATCTCCCCGTCGCGCTGCGCGGCCTGATGATGGCCGGCTTCCTGGCCGCGTACATGTCGACGATCGGCACGCAGCTGAACCTGGGCGCTTCGTACCTCACCAACGACCTCTACCGCCGCTTCATCAAACCCGCCGCGAGCGACGCGCACTACGTGGTCGTCTCACGCTGGATGACGGTCCTTGCGATGGTGCTCGCCGCGATCGTCACGCTGTTCATGTCGTCGGTCAGCGAGGCGTGGAAGTACATGCTCACGCTCACCGCGGGCGTCGGACTGGTGATGATCCTGCGCTGGTACTGGTGGCGGATCAACGCCTGGAGCGAGATCTCCGCCCTCGCCGCCTCAGCGCTCGTCGGAAGCCTGTGCTACAGCAAGTACGTCGTCGCGGGCGACGATTCGAACGCCACCGCCAAGCGGCTGTTGATCACCGTCGTCGTCACCACCGTCGTGTGGCTCGTCGTCACGTTCCTCACCAAGCCGGAGAGCAACGAGACGCTCACGCGCTTCTACGAGCGGGTGCGCCCCGCCGGCAACGGCTGGAACCCGATCGCGCGGCTCGTCCCGGGCGGCTCGGAAGACAACTTGGGAATCGCGCTGCTCGACTGGGTCGCGGGGCTGGGGCTCGTCTTCGGCGCGCTGTTCGGGATCGGGCGTTTGGTTCTCGGCGAGCTCGCGCAAGGGCTCGCGTGGTGCGCGCTCGCGCTCGTCTGCGGGATCGTCATCGCGCGCACGCTGCGCGCGAAAGGGCCGGCGTAGGCCACCCGTCCTGCGCCGGCCGGTTTGAGACGCCGGTCAGTGACCGTGGTTGTTGTCGTACTCGAGCGCGTCTTCGAGCTGCTGGCGGGCGCGCTGGAGCAGATCGACGGCCTGTTCACGGTGGCCGCCGTAATCGCGCTGGTCGCGCTGCAGCATGTCGATGGCCTGTTCCACGTGGCGCATCTCGACGCGCAAGTTGCGGTCGCTGCCGCGGCCGCCGCGCAGCCGGGCGTTGTACCCCGGGTTGGCGGGGTTTCCGGGAAGTTGCTGCGCCGAGGCGACGGACCCGAGCGCGGTCGCGGCGACCGCCGCGGAGAGGACGATGAGACGAACGTTCATGGATACCTCTGAATGAATGCGGTGTGCGAATGATGTACGCCGAAGCGGCGTGACGCCATCGTAACGCGAGCGCTCCCTCGTCCCGCAACACATCTCAGCAAACTCTCAGCCGGGCTTCACCGGCCTTTCACCTAGCTGGGGAGCGGCCGCTGTCGGTCCCGGCCGATCCGGCCGATTATCCCGGTATATGGCCCTGCTGGTCGTGGTGATCGCTCTGGCGGCGCTCGGCGGAATCGCCGGGTGCTGCGTGGCGTGGCGCCGCTGGCGCGCCGAGCAGCGTGAGCTCGCGCGCGTGCGCGGCACGTTCGCGCGCTACGTCGCGCCGTCGGTCGTCGACGCGATCCTCTCGCGCAAGGACGAGCGGGTCTTCACGGGCCGCGCGGTCCGCGCGACGATCCTGGTCTGCCGCATCCGCGACTTCGCGCGTTTCATCGAGCCGCTCAGCCCCGAGCAGACGCTGCGCTATCTGAACGAGTTCTACGCGCTCGCGGGAACGGCGATCCAGCGGCACCGCGGGATCATCGACTCGTTCCTCGGCGACGGGATGGTCGGCGTGTTCGGCGTCCCGCTCGAGAACCCGACCCAGGAAGACGACGCGCTGCAGGCCGCGCTGGACATCGTCCGCCACGTCGTCGCGATGCGCGACCGCTGGGCGAAGCAGCACCGCAAGCCGTTCACCGTCGGGATCGGCGTGAACACCGGCGAGGTGATCGCCGGCGACGCCGGCTTCCGCGACCGGCGCGAGTTCACCGTCGTCGGCAGCGAGGCGACGTTCGCGCACCGCTTGCAGGAGTCGGCGTTCGAGCTCAACGCGTTCATCGTCGCGTCGCGCTCGACGTGCGCCTCGCTGACCACCGAGTACAACCTCGTCCCGCTCAGCAAGATCCCCGTCCCCGGCGTCCGGCGGCTGCTCGACGCGTTCGTCGTGCGCGGCCGCACCGGCGGCACCGAGCGCTTCACCGTCCCGGTCGACGCGCTCGTCGAGACGACCATCGAGACGTCAGCAACGACGCCCGAAACCGCGCCCGGTCCGGCCGCAGCCGTTCCGGCCGCGCCCGTCGCTGCGGCCGCCGCGGCGTCCGCGGCGCCGGCCGCCGCGGCGCAGCTCGTCCCCGATCCGCCTGCGCCTCCGCCGCCGGCGGCGCCGCCCGAGCCGCCGCTCGCGCGGCCGCTGCGGCGCACCGCCGCGAACGCCGACACGGCCGTTTTCGGGCCGTCGCGCGTCCCGGACGGCTGGATCTTCCCGCCCGACGAGGCGGTGTCGATCCTGCCCGATCCGCCGCCCCCGCGCGCCACCTACGAAGACAGCGCCGGCCCGCCGCACCAGCTTTAGTCGGCCTCAGACCTCGAGCGGCGTCGCGTCGCGCACGCGCGGGCGCGCGGCCGGCAGGTGGAGTGCGAAGACGGTCTCGCCGCGCTCGGCGCGTTCCAGGACGACGCGCCCGCCGCAGCGCGCCGCCGCCCGCTCGACGATCGCCAGCCCGAGCCCCGAGCCTTCGATCCCACCGCGTCCTTCGCCGCGGAAGAAGCGCTCGAAGATGCGTGCGCGCTCGGCGGGCGGAATCCCCGGGCCGCCGTCGCGCACGCGCACGAGCACCTCGTCGTCGCCCTCGTTCAGCGTGACGACCACCGGCGTTCCGGCGCCGTACTTCACCGCGTTGTCGACCAGGTTGCCGATCGCTTCGTGCAGATCGGCCGCGTCGGCGAGAATCTCCGGCGACGAAGCCGCGTGCAGCACGACCTCACCGCCGCGCGCCGACGTGACGCCGGCGATCGCGTCGGCGGCGATCGCGGCGACGTCGACCACCGCGTCGGAGCGCGCCGCTTGCGGGCGCTCGAGCCGCGCGAGCACGATCAGCCGCTCGACGAGCGCGCGCATCCGCGCCGTCTGCGCCTGCAGCGTCGCGAGCGCGCGCTCGCGGCCGGCGACGTCGTCGGGTTTCGTCTTGCGCAGGATCTGCACGTAGCCGTCGATCACCGTCAGCGGCGTGCGCAGCTCGTGTCCCGCGTCGGCGACGAACCGGCGCATGTGCTCCTCGACGTAGCGCCGCTCCTCGAATGCCGCGGCGACCTTCTCCGTCGCGCCGTTGTACGCCGCGATCAGCGAGCCCAGCTCTTCGCGCTGGTCCTTCGCGCGCAGCGGCCGGGGGGTGAAGTCGCCGCCGGCGAAGCGCCGCAGCTCGGCGGTCACCGTCAGCAGCGGCCGAATCGCCTGGCCGGTGATCCAGCGCGCGACGAGCCACGCGATCAACACCGAGAGGATCACGCACGCGCCGAGAACTTCGACGTACGCGTTGACCGCCGTGCGCAAGCGCCAGTAGTCGGGCCCGATCACGACGACGTCGCCGCGAACGTGCACCACGTGCGGCCGTGCGCCGAGCAGCGAGACGATGTTGAGGTTCTCGACCCCGCGCGGAACCTCGTCGGGTCCGCCGGCCGGCGAACGGCGGTTCGGCGGCGGGACGCGCACCACGACGCCGTCGCGCTGCGCCTCGACTTGGATCAGCCGCTCGACGAGGGCGCGCGGCGCGTGCGGGTGCGCCGCGACGATCGTCTCGGCGATCCGCGCGCTGACCGCGAGCGCGTCGGTCGTCGGGCGCGCCAGCGCGTCGAATACGAACCGGGCGAGCAGGACGGAAGCGACGATCAGCGCGGCGGCGACGAGCGAAGCGTACGAGAGCGTCAGGCGCGCGCGCAGCGAGCGCATCAGCCCTCGCGCAGCGAGTAACCGACTCCGCGGATCGTGTGGATCAGACGCGGCGCGCCGTCGGCGTCGATCTTGGCGCGCAGGTACGAGATGTACGTTTCGACGGTGTTCGGAGAGAGGTCGCGGTCGACGCCCCACACGTGGTCGAGCAGCTCTTCGCGGGTGAAGACGCGGTTCGGCCGGCGCGCCAGCGTCACCAGCAGATCGAACTCGCGCATCGAGAGGTCGATGCGGCGCTCGCCGCGGCGCACGATCCGCGTCTCCAAGTCGACCGACAGGTCGGCGAAGGCGAGGTGCTCGACGTGGCGCAGCGTCGGCCGGCGCAGCGCGGTTTGAATTCGCGCCGCGAGCTCTTCGAGGTCGAACGGCTTGGCCAGGTAGTCGTCGGCGCCCGCGCGCAGGCCGTCGATCCGGTCGCGCACGTCGCCGCGCGCGGTCAGCATCACGATCGGGACCTCGGTGAGCCGGCGCAGCAGCGGGATCAGCGCGATCCCGTCGATCTTCGGCATCACCACGTCGAGCACGATGCACTGCGGCTGCCAGTCGCGCACGAGCGCCAGCCCGTCGGCCCCGTCGACGGCGGTCCGCACGGCGAAGCCTTCCTGAGTCAGCCCGACCTCGAGCATCTCGCGGATCGCGGCCTCATCGTCGATCACGGCGACCCGTTCCGGGACCTGTTCCATCGCCAGCATCATGCGCACGCCTCCTGGGAGATTTCTGGAGCGGGTCCCAGCCGCCCCGTTGAAGATGGGCGCGTGCACCACGACGACCGCTTCACCCGCCGGACCGCGCTCGGCGCCCTCGCCGGCCTCGGCGCCGCGCTCGCCGGCCTCCCCGCGGGGGCCGTGCCGGACTGCGTGATCAGCCCGGAGCTGACCGCCGGGCCCTTCTTCGTCGACGAGCACCTGAACCGGTCCGACGTCACCGCGGACACCGAGCTTCCGGGCGTGCGGAACGCGGTGCCGCTGCGGCTGGCGCTGCGCGTGTACGCGAACAATGCCGGCCGCTGCGCGCCGCTCGCCGGCGCGCACGTCGACCTGTGGAACGCCGACGCGCTCGGCACGTACTCCGACGTCGACGGCGCGCGCGGGCAGCGTTTCCTGCGCGGCTATCAAGTCACCGGCCGCGACGGCGCGGTCGCGTTCACGACGGTGCATCCCGGCTGGTACCCCTCGCGCACGCCGCACGTTCACGTTCTCGTGCGCACGTACGCGCGCGGGAACGACGTGACGCACTCGTTCGCGACGCAGCTGTTCTTCGACGACGCGATCAACGACACGGTGCTCGCGAGCGCCGCGTACCGCCCGCACGGCGCGCGCGACACGCGCAACGCGAACGACGCGTTCTACACGCCGAAGACGCTCGTGCCGCTGAAGCGCGAAGGCCGCGGCTACGCCGGAACGTTCACGCTCGGCGTGCGCTTCGGTTAGCCCTTCGACCGCGCCGCGATCGCGGTGACCTCGAAGCGCGCGCCGAACAGCAGCGGCCCCGAGCCGAGGAACGCGCGCGCCGGGTACGGCCCGTCGAAATAGGTCACGTAGACTTCGTTGAACGGCGCGTAGTCGCGCTCGACGTTCGGCGCGTGGACGGTCACCATCACGAGATCGTCCATCGTCAGCCCCTGGCGGCCGAGCACCTCGCGCAGCGCGTTCAGCACGAGGCGAGCTTCCTCGCGCACGTCGGCCGGCGGCTTCGTCGTCCCACGCTCGAGGCCGATCTGCCCGGCAACGTACACGGTGTCGCCGGCGCGAACCGACTCGCTGAACGGGAGCTTCTTGATGCGTTCGTCAGCCATGCGCGGCGGCTTCGGCGCGCGCGAGCGGCTCTCCGCGCGGGTACAGCCGCGCCAGGACGAGCTCGAGCGGCGCGCCCTGCACGACGACGGTGAAGAGCACGACGGCGAACGTTGCGTCGATGATCCGCGGCCGGAACGGCAGCGAGTCCGGAAGCGAAAGCGCGAGCGCGAGCGGGAGCGCGCCGCGCATCCCGGCGAGGAAGATCGTGATCTGCTCGGCTCGCGCGCGGCTTGCGGCAAGCGCGAGCAGCGCACGCGCGAGCAGCACCGCGGCGAGCGCCGCGGCGACCAGCGCGGGCTCGTGCGCGATGCGGTCAGGTCGAATGACCAAGCCGGTCGCGATGAAGACGACCGCGTTCGCGACGAACGCCAAGCCGGCCCACACGTGGTCGACCTCGTCTGCGTTGGTGATCGCGCGCGGCATTCGCGCGACCATCGCGCGCAGCGCGATCGCGCCGGCCGCGGTGGCGAAGATTCCCGAGCAGTGCAGCGCGTACGCCGCGATGTACGCGCCGTACGCGAGCACGATCGTCACGGCCGCCTCGTACTCGGCGGCTCGCGTCGCGCGCAGCACGCCCGCGCACAGCGCGCCGAACGCAACGCCGACCAGCGACCCGCCGGCGATCTCGAGCGCGCCGAAGAGCACGTCGGAGCCGATCGAGCTCGGCGCGCCGGCCGCGAACGGCAGCGCGAACGCGAAGAGGATCAGCGCGATCCCGTCGTTGCTGAGCGACTCGCCTTCGACCAGCGTGCGCAGGTCGGCCGGGACGCGCACGCGGCGGAACGCCGCGACGACGGCGACCGGGTCGGTCGCCGCAACGATCGCGCCGAACAGCAGCGCCGGCGCGAACGGGAGCGCGCGGGCGAGCGCCACGCCGCCGGCGACGATCAGCGCGGTGAGCAGCGTACCCGGGACGGCGAGCAGCGCGATGCGCGCCGCGGTGCGGCGCAGCGCGTCCAGATCGAGATTCCACGCCGCCTCGAAGATCAGCGGCGGGAGGAACACGAACAGCAGCGTGTCGCCGAACGCGAACGGCGGCGGAATCTGAAACAGCGCGCCGATCGCGACCAGCGCGACCGCGGCCGGAACGCGCACGCGCTCGGCGAGGATCGCGATCAGCACCGCGGCGGCGAGCAGCGCGACGAACGCGCCGACGCCGTGCGCGACCTCGTTCACCGCGCCAGCTCGGGGAGCACGTCCGACGCGCGCGCGCGGATCGAGCGGTCGGCGTGCGCGGTGAGCGCCGTCTCTTCGGGATTGATCTCGACGACGTACGCGCGCGTGCAGCGCTTCGTCGCGAGCGACGCGGCCGGCTGCACCATTCCCGACGTGCCGACCACGAGCATCAGCTCGGCGCGCGCCGCCGCGGCGAACGCCGCTTCGAGCACGCGCGGCGGAAGCGCTTCGCCGAACCAGACGATGTCGGGCCGCCACATCCCGCCGCAGTCGTGCCCGAGCAGCGCGCGGTCCGCGGCCGCGACGTTTTCGCCGAGCTCGGCCAGAACGTCGTCGAGCGGGCGGCGGGCGTCGCAGCGGCTGCATTTTGCCTCGCGCATCTTGCCGTGCAGTTCCAAGACGTTGCGCGAGCCGGCGCGCAGGTGGAGCGAGTCGACGTTCTGCGTCGCCAGCGTGAAGTCGGGGACGCGCGCTTCGATCGCGGCCAGCGCGACGTGCGCCGGCGACGGCTCGACCGCGGCGTGCGCGCGGCGCCGCTCGGCGTACCAGCTCCACACCAGCAGCGGATCGCGCGCGAAGCCTTGCGGCGAGGCCAGCTCTTCGACCCGGTGCGTGCGCCACAGCCCGCCGACACCGCGGAACGTCGGCAGCCCGCTCTCGGCGGAGATGCCGGAGCCCGTGAGCACGCACACGCTGCGCGCCGCGTCGAGGCGTGCGCGCAGATCGTCCGGTTCGGTCACCGGCATCCGTTCGGCGCCCCGGGACGTTACCCCGGCGAGGTGACCGCCGTGACGACGCGAAGGCCCGGGCGATGGATCCCGGGGTCCGCCTGATGGAGAGAGTCCGTGCGCGCGACGTCGCCGCGTTCGAAGCGCTCTATGACGGCTACCACCGGCTCGTGTTCGGGATCGGGCTGCGGATGCTCGGCGATCCCACCTTGGCCGAAGATTTGACGCAGAACGTGTTCATGAAAGTTTGGACCGCCCCGGACGCGTTTCGCGGCGGCTCGTTCGTCGCGTGGGTTTCGCGCGTCGCCCGGAACCGGGCGCTCGACACGCTGCGCGCCAAAGCGGTTCGCCCGGAGGCGGAGATTCCGGTCGACTTGCCGCTCGAAGGCGCGCTCGACGACGACGTCTTCGCGCGGCTCGACGCACAGCGCGTGCGCGACGCGCTGGCGAAGCTGCCGCCCGAGCAGCGCGCGCTGATCGAGCTGGGATTCTTCGGCGGCGTCACGCACCAAGAGCTGGCGAAGCGCACCGACACGCCGCTCGGCACGGTGAAGACACGCATTCGCAGCGGCTTGCGGCGGATGCGCGAAGTGCTCGGAGAGCGGGTCTCGCGATGAACGACGCCTCGACGCAAGACCCGATGATGGAGTCGGTCGCGCTGTACGCGCTCGGCGTGCTGCCGCGCGAAGAGGCGGCGCTGGTCGCCGCGTTCATCGCGAACGACGACGACGCGCGCCGCGAGTACCTCGAGCTGCGCGCGGCGGCCGATGCGCTCGCGCTCTCCGCCGACGAGCCGGTCGACTCGGCGCGCTCGGCGCGCATGCGAGAGCGGCTGCTGGCGCGCGTTCGTTCCGACGCCGAGCCGGGCGCGACCGCGTTCCAGCGCCGCGCGGCCGTCGTGTACCCGGCATGGCTGTGGGGGACCGGGCTGGCCGCCGCGGCGGCGATCGTGTTCTCCGTCGTCACGGTCGCGCAGGACGTGAACCTGCGCGGTCAGCTCGCGCAGGCGCAAAGCAACAACGCGAGCCTGCGCACCCAGCTGGCGCAGAACGACCGCGTCGCGAGCCAGAACCGCCGCACGCTGACCGACCTCGCCGCCGCGGACTCCAAAGTCTATCCGGTCTCGGTCGGCCGCGTCGTCGTCCGCGGCGACCGCGCCTATTTCGCGCTCTCGAAGCTCGCCGCGCTGCCGAAGGGCAAGGTCTACCAGGCCTGGACGCTGCCGAAGGGCGCGAAGACCGTGGTCCCCAGCGTCACCTTCACCCCGAACGCCGACGGCGTCGCGGTGGTCGCGCTGCCGGTCGACGCGCGCGGGCTCGGAGCCGTCGCGCTCAGCGTCGAACCGGAAGGCGGAAGCAAGGCGCCGACCACGACGCCGACCTTCGTCCGCCCGCTCTCCTGACGAGACCACGACCTGCTCGAGCCCGTGACCCGCGCGACGCGCCGTGAGGCCATCGCCTACGCGGCGCGCCGCCCGTACGACAACGCGTTCCTCCAGTGGGTGCTCGAGGGCGGCCACGGCCCCGGCGCGTCCGACGAGCTCTTCCTCAGCCGTGACTACCGCGGCCGCCTCGACGGGCTGGTCTACTACGGCGCGCAGCTGGTCCTCGCCGCCGACGACCGCCGCGCAGTCGACGCGTTCGCCGTCGAGACGCGCAAGCACCGCGGCCTGCGCAGCTTCGTCGGCCCCAAGGAGACCGTCGACGCGCTGTGGGCGGCCGTGCGAGGCTGGCACCCGGCGCCCGAGATCGTGCGCGAGCACCAGCCGGTCTACGCGCTCACGCCGGCGGCGCTGCGCGCGAGCGGGCCCGACGTGGACGTGCGGCGGGCCCGTCCCGACGAGGCCGAGCTGATCGCCGAGCACAGCGGCGCGATGATCCTGGCCGAGCTGGGCTACGACCCGCGCGCCAACCGCGCCGGGTTCGCGGGCACCATTCGGCGCGCGATCGCGAGCGGCGTGTGGTGGGTGTGGATCGTCGACGGCGTGCTGCGCTTCCAGCTCAACGTCGGGCCGCGCACCGCCGCGACGGCGCAGCTGCAAGGCGTCTGGACCCCGCCCGAGCAACGCGGGAAGGGATATGCCCGCCTGGCGCTCGGCGCGATCGCGCGCCGCCTGTTCGGCACGGAAGCGAGCCTCTCGCTCTACGTGAACGACTTCAACGCGCCCGCGCTCGCCCTCTACGAACGGCTCGGCTTCGTCCGCGTCGGCACGTTCGCGACGTACCTGTTTCCGTGAGGTTTCGGCGGCGCGCGCGGCTCCCGTGGCGCGCGCTCGCGCTCGACGCGCTGGCGGTGGTGCTCGCATACGTCGCGTCGTCGGCGCCGCTCCCGCGCGGCTGGATCGAGCACGGGTACGCGAACGGCTTCTTCGCGGCGCTGAACCGCGCGCTCGTCCCGCTGGCGAACGCCGTTCCGTTCGCCGGCGGCGATCTCGAATTGCTGGCCGTCCTCGTGGCGCTGATCTGGTGGTGGGTGCGCGCGGTTCGCGGCGCGCCGCGCGGGCGCAAGCGCTACGCGGTGCTCGCGCTGCTGGCGCACACGGCCGGCATCGTGGCGCTCGGAATCGTCGTCTTCGAGCTGCTGTGGGGACTCAACTACCGGCGCGCCACCGTCGCCGCGCGCGTCGACTACAGCGAGCAGCGCGTCACCGCCGCCGCCGTGGCGCGCTTCAGCGAGCGGATCGTCGGCATCTTGAACCACGACGTCGCGGCGGCGCACGCCGAGAGGCTCGACCGCGAGAAGCTGCGCGACGCGTACCAGCCGGTGGTCGCGCGGCTCGGCGACGATTGGGAGGTCGCGCTGACGGTGCCGAAGACGACGATCCTGGAGCCGTACTACGAAGCGGCCGGGATCGGCGGCCAGTACTCGCCGTTCTCGTTCGAGACGTTTCTGAACGCCTCGTTCCTGCCGTTCGAGGTCCCGCGCGCGCAGGCGCACGAGTGGGCGCACGTCGGCGGCTTCACCGACGAAGGCGACGCGAACTACATCGGCACGCTGGCGTGCCTGCGCTCGGACGACCCGCTGATCCGCTACTCCGGCGCGTACTGGACCTACTTCGAGCTGCCCGACGCGCAGCGCCGGCGGCTGCGGCTCGACCCGCGCGTGGTGGCCGACTTCAAGGCCAGCCGCGCGCGGTTCTTGCTCCACTACAAGCCGCAGCTCTTCGCGTTCCAGTGGCGCTTCTACGACCGTTTCCTGCGCTCGAACGGCGTGCGGGGCGGCGTCGCGTCCTACGGCTTCTTCCTGAAGCTGCTGGTCGGCACGCGGCTGGACGGCGCCGGGCTGCCGGTAGTACGATCAGGATTCGCAAGCGAACCCCTCCTCGGTCCTGGGCGGACCGAGTCCGAAAAAGGAGGCTGAAATGGTTGCCCGACTCGCCTCACACTGGTGGTTGTTTCTGATTCGCGGGATCCTGGCGCTGGCGCTGGGGATCGCGTTTCCGTTCTTTCCGGGCGCCGCGATCTTCACGCTGGCGATCCTGTTCGGCGCTTACGCCTTCGTCGACGGGATCGTCGCCATCGCGGCGGCGCTTCGCATGAACCACGCCGAAGCGAACTGGTGGTGGCTCCTGCTCGAAGGCGTGCTCGGGATCCTCGTCGGCGTGCTGACGTTCTTCTATCCCGGGATCACCGCGCTGTGGCTGGTCTACCTGTTCGGCGCCTGGGCGGTCATCACCGGAATCCTCGCGATCGTCACCGCGTTTCGCATCCGTGCCGCGGTCGGGAACGAGATCCTGATGATCCTCTTCGGTGCGATCTCGGTCATCGCGGGCGTCGTGATCTTCCTCTATCCGCTCTACGGCGTGCTCGCGCTGGTCTGGACGGTCAGCATCTACGCGATCCTGGCGGGAATCTTCCTGATCGGGCTCGCGCTGCGGCTGCGCGGGCTGGGCCAGGGCGTCGCGAGAGCGGTCTAGCATCCTCGAGCCGCAACCGCCCGACTTCGACAAGCGCGGCCGCGCCCTGATCGGCGAGGTCGCGCACCTGCTCGCTGCCGATCGCAGCCCGCGCGAGACGATCGCTTCGCTGTGCGAGCTGCTCACGCGCGTCATCGACGCGTCGGTCTGCTTCGTCGCGCTGCGCAGCGGCGCGGCGCTGCGCATCGAGTACGTCAAGGACCACGGCGTCGGGCGCGCGCAGCCCGAGCACGTGATCGAGCGCGGCGGCCGCTCGTGGGAGACGATGCGGACCGGCCGCTCGCAGCTCTTCCGCACCGCCGAAGACTGGGCGGCGGTGCGGCGCCTGCCGCTCAACAAGGCGCAGCCGTGGACCGACGACACGGTCTCCGCGATCTTCGTCGCGTTGCAGGCCGGCGGCGAGCGAATCGGCGTGCTCTCGGTGCAGAGCCCGAACGAGCACGCGTACGACGAGAACGACGTCACGCTGATGGAGGCGATCGCGCGCTACTTGGCGATCGCGGTGCGCAACCAGCGCCTCTTCGCGCGGCTGCAGCGCGTCGCCGAGGTCGATCCGCTGACGGGGCTCGCGAACCATTCGACGGTGCTGCGCAATATCGACGAGCGGCTCGCGGCGAACGACGGGTGTCTGGGCGTCGTCTTCCTCGACGTCACCAACTTCGGGCGGATCAACGACGTCTACGGCACGCGCGTCGGCGACCGCGTCCTCGACGCGCTGGCGGAACGCCTCGCCACCCTCGCCGACGCCGAGACGCTCGTCGGGCGCTTCCGCGGCGACGATTTCTCGCTTGTCGCGCGGCGCGACACGCGCGCGGAGATCGCGCAACTCGTCGAAGAGGCCGCCGCGCGCACCGCCGACCTCGCCTTCCGCGGCGACGACGACGTGATCCCGATCTCCGTGAATCTCGGCTGGGTCACGGCGCCCGAAGAAGGTTCGGTGCGCGCCGATCTGCTCGCGCTCGCCGAGCTGCGGCTGCGGCTGAGCCTGCAGCAAGGCGGCGCCGCGGTCGGCGCCGAGATCGCGCCGCTGCTGCGCTTCGGCAGCTTCGGCGAAGTCGAGCCGCTCGTCGAGGCGGCACTGGTGCGCGATCCGTACACGCGCCTGCACCTGCTGCACGTGAACCACATCGCGCAGGCTTGGGCGCCGCGCCTGCAGGTCGAAGGCGAAGCGCTCGAGACGTTCGTGCGCGCGGCGCTGTTGCACGACATCGGAAAGCTGCTGATCCCGGACGCGATCCTGCTCAAGCCGGCGAAGCTCGAGCCGCACGAATACCGCACGATGCAGCGCCACGCCGAGTACGGCTGCACGCTCCTCGCCGGTTATGCCGGGTTCGCCGATGTCGCGCGCGTCGTCGGCGAGCACCACGAGCGCTGGGACGGGCTCGGCTATCCGAACGGCCTCGCCGGAACGGCGGTCGACCCGATGGCGCGCGCGGTCAGCGTACTCGACGCGTTCTCCGCGATGACGCTCGACCGCCCGTACCACCGCGCGATCGCGGAGGCCGATGCGCTGCGCGAGCTCGAGCGCTGCAGCGACACGCAGTTCGACCCCGCAATGGTGCGCTCGTTCTGCGCGATGCGCCGCGAAGCAAGCGCGTAGCGCGCTCGCGGACGGCAGAGCCTACGCGAACGCCGGCGCGAGGCGGCGCGCGTTCTCGGCCGTGATCGCGCGCAGCGCCGGTTCGGCCAGGCCCAGCGCGCGCAGGCCGTTCAGCTCGCCGTCGTACGGGTGCGGGATGTTGGGCCAGTCGGTGCCGTAGACGATCTGGCGCGCGCCGCGCTCGACGTCGGCCCGCGCGACGTTCACGCGCATCGGCGAGTCGAGCGCGAACGCCATCGTCGTGTCGAGGAACAGCCGCGGCTCGCTTCGCATCAGCTCGAGGTAGCGCGCGTGATCCGGCGCGCCGAAGTGCGCGACCACGACGCGCAGCGTGGGATGCCGCTCCAGCACGTGCGCGATCCGCGTGGGACCTTCGTTCGTCTCGCTCGACCACGGGATCGCGCCGGCGTGCACCAGCACGAATCCCTCGTGCTCCGCGACCGCGTCGAGCACCGGCCCGAAGCGCGGGTCGTCGAGCGGCAGGTTCTGCACCGTCTCGTGCACCTTCAGCCCGGCGCAGCCGCCGCGCAGCGCGGCGCGCACGTCGCCGGTCGGATCGGGGTCGTCGAGATGCACGGTGGCGAGCGGGATCGCGCCCGGGCCGAGCTCGCGCGCGGTCGCGTTCAGCCAGTCGTTCAGCTCGTGCGCCATCCCCGGCTTGTGCGCGTACGAGAAGAAGGCGAACTTCTCGACACCGTGCTCGCGCAGCACGCACGCGACCGCCTGCGGCTCGGTCGGATTGTGGTCGAGCACCCATGTCGTGCGCTCGGCGAACCAGCGCCGGATCGCGGCGAACAGCCGCGGCGGATGCAAGTGCGTGTGGACGTCGATCACCGCACGCCAGTACCGCGCCTCGCGAGGGCTCGGTTGCGGTCGCAACCGTATGCCCGATCCGGTACGGAATCCTTAACCTGCGGATCGGGTCGAGCCGCCAGGAGTCGGGCGGCGAAGGGCGCACCTCCCACGGTCATGCAAAAGGCCACCGCCAAGCGGCGAACCCCTGCCTTGGTCAATCTGATCGGGCTCTCCGTGGTACACCTGGGCGCGCTGTGCGCCCTGATCCCCGGCACGTTCCACTGGAGCGCGCTGATCGTCTTGGCGGTGCTGTACTACACGACCGGCGCGTGGGGCGTGTGCTTGTGCTACCACCGGGTGCTCACCCACCGCAGCCTGAAACTCTGGAAGCCGCTCGAGTACGTCACGGCGGTGTTCGGCGTGCTGGCGATGCAAGGCGGTCCGATCGACTGGATCTCGACGCACCGCAAGCACCACGCGCACACCGACAAGGAAGGCGATCCGCACGACATCCACAAGGGCGTGCTGTGGGCGCACATGGAGTGGCTCTACAAGCGCAACGAGGCGATGCTGAGCATGGACGAGCAGCTGCGGCTCGCGCCCGACCTCGCGAACGACCGGTTCTACCGTTTTCTCGAAACGACGAACATCTGGTGGACGGTCGCGCTCGGCATCGTGCTGCTCGCCGTCGGCGGCTGGTCGTGGCTGATCTGGGGCGTCTTCGTGCGGGTCGTGATCACCTACCACATCACCTGGCTGGTCAACAGCGCGGCGCACTACAGCGGCTATCAGAGCTTCCGCACCGGCGACAAGTCGACCAACAACTGGTGGGTCGCGATCCTCGCCTGGGGCGAAGGCTGGCACAACAACCACCACGCCTTCCCGTTCAGCGCGCGCCACGGCCTGCGCTGGTTCGAGCTCGACGCGACCTGGTGGACGATCAAGGTGCTGGCTTGGCTGAAGCTCGCGCGCGACATCAAGCTCCCGACGCCGCAGATGGTGCAGCGCCTCTCCATCCGCACCCCGCAAATCCAGCGCAAGCGCGCGTAACGCCGTAAGGACCGGTTAGGTAGGGACCAACGCCTCGTAGTGTGCGCTGGCCAACGCGGGACGATACGAGCGTGAACGCCGAAGACCGGCCCGTGGAAGAGCGCCGCAAAGGTGAAGACCGCCGCAAGCTCTACGGCAAGCCGTTCCTGGCGATGCTCGCCGGCGCGCTTCCCGAAGACCGCCGCAAAGGCGAACGCCGGAAGAGTTCCACGCAGAACGCGCCGCAGCGGCCTGAATCGATTCCGACGGTCCGAGGCGAGGACACCCCACCTCGGTAGGCGGGAACGTGTCGGAATCGAACCGACCAGCCGCCTTTCGACGGCCTCACCGGTTTTGAAGACCGGGCGAGCCACCAGACCCGTACGCTCCCATGGTGGTGCCCGTCGGGTTCGTACGGGAGCGTCCAGGTTCCGCTTCCCGACGGCGAGCCGGAAAGCGTCCACGTGATCGTCTGTCCTCCGGACGTTTTCCCGGTTGGCGTGAACGCCGCGCCGGCGGTGACGGCGCCGCTCTCCGTCGGCTCGCTCGAGCAGTTGCTGGCCCTTAGCCTCTGGACGCCGGTCGACCGCCGGTGGTACGATTTTCTCTCTGAAGGGAGCGTTTCAATGATTGGAAATGTTCCGGTGCGCCGGTGGCCCGTCGCAGCGCTCATCATCGCGTTGCTGCTCGCTCTCATGGCGGCGGCCGCCGCAGCCAGTCCAACAGGGTCGTCCGGAGCGCTCGGTACGCAAAGTTATCAGGATGCACCAGGCGTTCAGGTCGTATTGAACTCCGTCACCCGGACGAACGGCACGCTAACGGTGAAATGGTCGTATCGAAACACCAGCAAAGACGACCAGGTTCTCGGAGCGCAATCCAGGCGGCTAGGACCAGAATCCGAGAAGTTCAGCTTGACCTGGGATGCGTATCTGCTCGACGGCACGACGAAGATTCCGGTCCTGCTCGACGATCGAAAGTATCCGGTCGCCGGTACGCACGCGTGGCCGAAAGCGATGACCCTTGCGGCTGGACAGCAATACGCCACCTGGGCGAAATTTGAAGATCCCGGTGCCGACACGAAGACGATCACGGTTGTGATTCCAGGCGCCGACCCGTTCGAAAACGTTCCGATCTCCTAGCGCGCTTTCGCTAGGTCGCGCCGGCTCTTCGCGCGCAGTAGGTTCTACCGGCAGCCGCTGGTGCTCATCGATCTGACGAGTTCTGCGCTGCGCTACCTCGCCAGCGCGTAGGTGACGGTTTCGCTGACGGGGACGGACATCGAGAGCGTCTCGGTGTCGATCGCGAACGTGCCGCCGAACGGCCCTGCGCGCGGGCAGCCGCCGCTCTCGACGACCGTGAGACGCTCGCCGAGATGGACGGCCCCGTTGGCGGCGATCGCTTCCGCGCGCCGCCGTGCGTCGGCGAGCGCGGCCTCGCGCGCGCGCTGCTCGATCGCCGGACAGTCAGCGGCGAGCCCGTAATAATGCACTCCGTTCGAAGCGACCAGGGCTGCGAACTGCGGCGGCACGTTCGAGCCGAACTGCGAGGCGGCCCGCGTGACGGCGTCGAGCTTCGCCTTCGTCAAGCCGGTCACATGGCCGTGCACGACGATCAGCTGAGGACCGCCCGCCATTGCCGGTTCCGCCGTTGCATCTGCCACGCCGGCCGCTTTGAGACGCGCGACCATATATAGCTTCCGTCGTCTCCGGCGAATCTGTTCATCGACACGCGCACGATGGCGCTCGAAACGACCGCCGACGCGCTCCCGTTGCCGGTTACCGTGATTCCCTGTGGCGAGGTCTGCGCGCTCGCGGCAAGCGGCACACCGACGATGATCAGCGACGCAAGAGCGCGTTTCATTCAGAAACCTCCCGGCCTGAGGAGCAACTATCGTTTTCCAGCCGGTTCGAGTGTCCTTGTCCAACCGGGTCGTGAACGAGCCGGCGGCCGCGTCGGCGAACCGGCCGTAACCGGGAGAGTCTACCGCCGGCATCGCACCTCGCATCCCATGAGCGACCTCACCATTCGCAGTGTCCGGGCTCGTGGGCTCGACCTCACGCTGCAGAAGCCGGTCGAGACCGCGAGCGGGGTGATGCGGTCGGCGCCACTGGTGCTCATCGATCTGACGAGCGACGAAGGGATCGTCGGAAAGAGTTACGTGCGGTGCTACACGCCGGTTGGGCTGAAGCCGCTCGTGACGCTGATCGAGAATCTCGAGCCACTGCTGAAAGGCGATGCGGCCGTGCCGTTCGCGGTCGAGGCGAAGCTGCAGCGTCACTTCCGGTTGCTGGGCCCGCAGGGCTTGACCGGGATCGCGATGGCGGGGATCGACATGGCGCTGTGGGACGCGCGCGCGAAGGCGTGCGGCGTTCCGCTGGTGACGCTGCTCGGCGGCGCGCCGAAGCCGATCCCGGCCTACGCGAGCCTGCGCACGATGAGCCCGGACGGTGCCGCTACTGAAGCCACCGAGCTGATCGCGCTTGGGTTCGACGCGATCAAAGTGAAGGTCGGGCGCAGCGATCTGGCCGCCGATCTCGAAACGATTCGCGCCGTGCGGCGCGCGATCGGCGCGGGGGCGAAGCTGATGGTCGACTACAATCAGAGTCTCTCGGTGCCCGACGCGATCGACCGCGCACGCGTGCTCGACGACGAAGGACTGTACTGGATCGAAGAGCCGACGCGGGCCGACGATTTCGCCGGACACGCACGCATCGCCGCAGCGGCAAAGACGCCGGTGCAGCTCGGCGAGAACTGGTGGGGACCGCACGACATGGCGAAGTCCATCGCGGCGCACGCGTCCGACCACGCGATGCTCGACGTGATGAAGCTCGGCGGCGTCACCGGCTGGCTGCGCGCCGCCGCGCTCGCCGAAGCAGCGAGCCTCCCCGCCTCGAGCCACACCTTCCCCGAGTTCAGCGCGCATCTGCTCGCCGTTACGACCACCGCGCTGTACCTGGAGTACCTCGACCACGCCGGCCCGATCTTGCAGCAGCCCGTGCAGCTGAAGGACGGCCACGTGCTCACGTCCGATCGCGCGGGCGCCGGATTGGAATGGGACGAAGACGCGGTCGCGCGGGCGCTGGGGTGAAGCTCTATTTCTGGACGGCGGCTTCCCAACCGTCGTACTCGCCGTGATATCTGCGCGCGAGGTCTTCGAACAGCGCGCGCGCCGTTCGCACATTCGCGAGCGACGGAACGTCCTTCGTCATCGTGATGACAGCCCAGGAGTCGCCGGACGAGCCGTTCACGGCATTGGTGATCGACTCGGCGAGACCGGCCTCGGCCGGTCTCTCTACGGTCGCCCGAAGGTTGTGTTTCTTCAGCAGCGCGGCGAGCTGACGCGCATCGCTCTCCGCCGGCACATACACGACGTACATGATCTCCGTAGGACGCGAAAGGTTCGAGCCCGCCTTGCGCAAAGCGTCGATCACCGCGAGGTCGCTTTCCGGCCCCGCCGGAACCCGGCTGATCACGTTGTACCCGTCGGCGATTTGCGCGTTCCTGACCGTGCGACCGACGAGCGTGCCGAGAATCGCCGCAGCGACCGCGACCACGGCGAGGAGAACCGCAAACCGAATGAGCTGCGACTTCAACGCCCATAAGACTGCGCTGCGGCAGCGGGCGATTCCCGCTCTCGAAGGGACCGGTCCGAAGCGCGCCGCACGTGCGGCGACGTCCCGACTGGAGGTGTTCGCGTGAACCGATTCTCCCGGTGCGTGGTCGTCGCCGCTGCCGCTTTGCTCGCGGCGTGCTCGCCGGCGCCACAGCAGACGGGTGCGCCCGGCGGCAGCGCGACGAACTTTCTGGCTGTCGCGCAACAGCGCGAGCCGTCCTCGCTGAACCCGGCGCTCGAGAACGGGACCTCGTCGACCGAGTGGGGCGAGCTGCTGTTTCAGTACCTGGTGAAGTACGACGACCGCGGCGTGCTGGTCGGCGACGCGGCGACCGACGTGCCGACGCCGCAGAACGGCGGCATCTCCAAAGACGGGCTGACGATCACGTACCATCTGCGGCCGGGCTTGAAGTTCGCCGACGGCCAGCCGATGACGGCCAAAGACGCGGCGTGGTCGATCGACGCGATCAACAATCCCGCCAACAACCCGCAGTCGCGCTTCGGCTACGCCGTCGTGCGAAAGGCCGAAGCGCGGAACGACGCCACGCTGGTGCTTCATCTGACGCGCCCGTTCTCGCCGCTGCTCACCGTCGTGCTGGCGCCGCAAGGCTTTCCGATCCTGCCCGCGCACCTGCTGGCGAGCCTGCCCGACTTCAACAGGATCCCGTTCAACGCGATGCCGGTCGGCTCGGGGCCGTACGTCGTCACGAAGTGGGTGCACGGCGACCGCGTCTCGCTGCGCGCGAACCCGTACTACTACCGCGGCAAGCCGCACATCGAGCGGCTCGAGATTCGCTTCGTCCCCGACCCGAACACCGCGATGAACCTGCTGCGCACCGGCGAGGTCGGCGGCTACTTCTCCGATCTGGACTACGGCAACTACCCGCTGCTGCGGCAGATTCCCGGAATGCGCGTCACGAAGACGCCGATGAACGCGGTCGGCGCGATCATCTTCAACACCCAGGACCCGGTGACGAGCGATCCGCGCGTGCGGCGCGCCCTGGCCGGCGCGATCGACATCCCCTCGACGATGCAGAAGACCTACCGCGGCGCGGTCAGCACGACGAACGCCGGGCGCGGCCTCTTCATCTGGGCCTACGATCCGCAGGCGTATCCCGACGTGAAGTACGATCCCGCCGCGTCGCGCGCGCTGCTCGACGCCGCGGGCTGGAAGCTCGGCGCCGACGGAGCGCGCCGCAAGGACGGCGAGCCGCTCAACGTGCTCTTCATCCTGCAGGCCGGGACGCCGGGCGACGCGATCATCGGCAACGCCGTCGCGCAATATCTCAAAGCGGTCGGCGTCAACGTCACGCTCAAGGCGTTCAACGTCACGCAGCTCGTCGCGCCGGCGAACCAAGGCGGACCGGTCTACGGCGGCAAGTTCCAGCTGGCGCTCTACCCGTTCGTCAACGGCGACGACCCCGACACCACCGACCAGTTCAGCTGCGCGACCGTCCCGCCGCGCGGCTACAACAAGTCGCGCATCTGCGACCCTCGCATCGACGCGCTGCTCGCGCAGGGCCAGCGCACCTACGACCTCGCGCAGCGCAAGGCGATCTACGCGCGCCTAGAGGCGATCCTGCACGAGCAGATGCCGATCGCGCTGCTCTACCAGCGGCCCGAGCTCGACACGTTCACCACCCGCCTGCGCAATCAGACGACCTCGCTCTCCACCGCGTGGTGGGACGCCGGCGCCTGGACGCTCGCGCCGTAGCTACTCTTCGTTTTCGTGCTCGGGCGGGTCGACCAGCGTGATCGGACCGTCGAACACCTCGAGGATCTCGCTGCCCGCGACGACGACCGCGTCGCGCTCTTTGTCGACGATCGCCTCGCTGGCCTCGAGCCACGCGATCGGTCCGTCGTCTTCGTCACCCTCGCCGGGCGCCAGATAGGCGAACTCCAACAAGCCGACCGCCGCCAGCGCGTCGACGATCGCGGCCGCCGGCGCGAGCGCTTGGGCGCGCGCGCCGTCGTCCCCGTCGTCGACCTTGCGCAGCAGCGCGCGCAGCGGTTCCGAGAGGTGCTTGGTCACCTCAGGATGATCGAGCGGATCGGCCTGCGTCTGCGTATCGTCTTGGTTCACCCGGCGGCGCTTTCGACGCGGGCCTCGAAACACATGGCGCGGCGACCACCTGCCCGGCCGCAGGGAACCACGCCGAACGGCTCACTCGTTCCTCGCAGGTGGTCATGATGTCGCATGCACGCCGCGCTCGGGCGGGTTTCGCCGCGCTCGCATTCCTGGCATACGCCTTAGGCGCGGCGCCGCTCGCGACGCCGGCCGCGGTGCAAAAAGTGCCCTCGAAGCGCGCGCTCGCCGCGAAGAAGGCGCCGGCGAAGAAACGCACGGTCAGAGCGGTCGGATATCATCCGCATCCCGGCCTCGCACCGGCCGACGAGTACTTCGGACGCTTGGGGATGAGCGTCCTGGGCGTGCGCAACAAGGTGAAAGATCTCGGCCTCGACGCGGACAACCATCCCGAGCACGACAAAGCGGTGCTGAACAACGCGCTGTGGGTCGAAGACGCGATGCGTGACTGGGCGAAGAAGTACCCGTTCGACCGCTGGTTGCCTCGCTACGCGTACGCGCTGGAGCAAATGTACGAGCGCATTCCGGGCGACGACGCGCACAAGCGCGCGCTCAAGCAGATCGCATACATCACCGCGTACTTTCCGCAGACGCAATACGGCAAGGTCGGCCGCGCGAAGCTCGCGCAAGGCGTGCCCACGCCCGACCCCTCCGACACGCCGCAGCCGCTGACGGATCTCGAGCGCCTCGCGCTGCTCGACGGCAAAGTGACACCGACGATCCCACCCGCCGCCACGCCGACCCCGTCGCCGACGCCCTCCGCCTCACCGTCCGCCGCGCCGGCGACGGAACCGGCCGCCGAACCGAGCGCGAGCGCGTCGCCCGCGCCGCCGGGCACGCCCGCGCCCTCGGCGACGACCCGCCCGCAGCGCTAGCGCAGCCGGGAGGCGTAGAAGGGATATCTTTGCGGTACAGAGTATCCGCCTCCAACCCTTCCGCATCGGAGCCGCCCGTGGACGTCACCCGCGCCATCGCCGACCTCGACGAAGTCCGCTCCCGCCTCGCCTCCGTCCAGCGCTTCCGCGGCCTTTCCGGGCCCGCGGCGCTCGCCAGCGGGGTCGGCGCCTTCGCCTGCGGGCTGCTGCAGCTCGCCGTCGCGCCCAGCCCGCACGGGGCCGAGGCGGCCAGCTACGTCACCATCTGGATCGCCTGCCTGGTCTTCGCGCTGGCCGTGAACTACGGCGCGGTCGCGGTCTGGCTGGCCAAGAACTGGTCCTCGCGGACCCGGACCGAGCTGCAGACCGCGGCGGTCGCGATCGTCCCGTCGGTCGTCGCGGGCGGCGCGTTCACCGCGGCGCTGCTGGCGCGCGGCGAGATCGGGCTGCTCCCCGGGACCTGGGCGCTGTGCTACGGGCTGGGGCTGCTGGCGGCGCGCACGATGCTCCCGCGCGGCGTCGGCGCGGTCGCGATCGCGTTCGCGGCGATCGGCTCGGCGCTGCTCTTCGCGGCTGGGACGAACGCGCTGGCCTGGTGGGTGATGCCGCTGACGTTCGGCTTCGGGCAGATCGCGATCGGGCTGCTGATCGCGCGCGACGAGGCGCGCAGCCCGCGCGAGGTGCGGGTGTGAACGACGCACCGTTCGCGTTCCCCGGCTTGGAACGCATCTTTCACGAGCGCGGGCGGCTCGCCGTCTGCGCCTGCCTGATCGCCAACCCCGACGGGATGCGGTTCACCGACCTGCAGGACGCGTGCGGCCTGACCGACGGCAACTTGAACCGCCATCTGCACGCGCTGGCGGAAGTCGGCGTCGTCACCAGCGAGCGCGTGCGCGGCAACGGCCGCCCGACCACGATCGTGCGCATCACCGACGACGGGCGCGCGCGTTTTCTGACCTACGTCGACGAATTGGAAGCGGTCGTGCGCGGCGTGCAGCGGCAGGCCGACTCGCCGGCCGGCCCGCGGCTGGCGACGCAGTCGTGATCGAACGCGCACCCGCCCTCGCCGGCGTGCCGCGGCACGTCGCGATCATCATGGACGGCAACCGCCGCTGGGCGCGCGCGCACGGCGTGCCCGCGCTCGAAGGCCATCGCAAAGGGATGCACGCGCTCGAGCGCGCGGTCGACGCGGCGTTGCGCACGGGGATCGCGATGGTGACCGTGTACGCCTTCAGCGAGGAGAACTGGTCGCGCGAGCAGCGCGAGGTGTTCGGCTTGTTCGGCATCGCCGAAGCGTTCGCGCGCGAGAAGGCGGCCTCGCTCGCCGCGCGCGGCGTGCGCGTGCGCGTGATCGGCCGCCGCGACCGCTTGCCGAACGGCGTCGTCGACGCGTTCCGCATTCTGGAAGAACGCACCGCGCACGGCAACGCGATGCTGCTGACGATCGCGGTCGACTACGGCGCGCGCACCGAGCTGCGCGACGCGTGCCGCGCGCTCGCGCGCGACGTCGCCGCGGGGCGGATCGCGCCCGAGCAGATCGACGAGGACGCGATCGCGGCGAAGCTGTGGACCGCGGGGCTGCCCGACCCGGATCTCGTCGTGCGGACCGGCGGCGAGCTGCGGCTCTCCAACTTCTTGCTGTACCAGAGCGCATACGCCGAGCTGTGGTCGACCAACGATCCCTGGCCCGATTTCGACGGCCGCACCCTCGGCCTCGCCGTCGACGCGTTCGCGACGCGCGAGCGCCGCTTCGGCCGCTAGCCGAAGACCAGCGCGCGGAAGCGCGCGTCGTCGCGCAGCGCGCTCAGCCGCGGGTCGAGCGCGTAGAGCCCGCGCTCGTTTCGGCTCTTCTTGTCGCGCAGGGCGAGCTCGACCCACGCCAGCGCGTCGGCCCGGCGGCCGAGCGTCAAGCAGAGCGCCGACGCGAGCACGGCGTCGACGTGCTCGCCGGGTTTGACGCTGGGCTTCAAGTTCGGCAACACGCGCGGCGTGCGGCCGGCGCGAGCGTCGATCAGCGCGGAGAGCATCGCAGCATAGTCGCGCTTCTGCACCGGCACGTTCAGCTTCGCGATCTCCGCGCGGGCTTCGTCACCGCGCCCGAGCTCAAGGTCGGCCATCGCGATCGTCTCGGCCGCGCCGAAATCAACGGCGTCGATGTCGGAGAGCTGCTTGAGCGCCACGCGCGCTTCGGCGTAGCGGCGCGCGTAGTAGAGCGCCTTGCCGTACCAGACCAGATTCATCTTGCTCAACGGGTCGAGCTGCGTCGCGCGCAGCAGCATCGTGCGCGCGGCTTCTGCGTTGCCGCGGTAGAGGTGCTCGATGCCGAGCAGCTCGTAGGCGGGAGCATCGTCGGGGCGGTACGCGACCGAGACGCGCAGCAACGTGTCGGCGCGATCGAGATCGGTGTCGCGCTGCAGCGCGACCATGCCGAGCGCGGCAAACGCTTCACCGGAATGCGCGTCGAGGCGCAGCGCGCGGCGCGCATATTCCTCGGCCCGGCGGAACGCGGCGTCTCGCGGCAGGATCGCTTTGAACTCCCAGTCGCCGATCTCGGCGTACGTCACCGCCAATCCCGCATATCCGCGCGGGTCATCGGGCGCGAGCGCGACGACGCGGCCGAAGTGCACCAAGCTCGCGCGCATCCCGGCTTCGGTGCGGCGGTCCCAGGTGTAGCGCCCGAGCGTGTACGCGCGCGCCGCCTCGCCGCTCAGCGGCGGCGGCTCGCGCGAGACGCGGCCGAACGAGACGCCCCCCGACGCGAACGCGATAATCGCCAATGCCGCCACGGCGCGCAACGCAAATGCGGCGCGCGCGGCAACGCCGCGTCTGCGCGCCGCCGCACCGTTCTCGACGATGCTGACCGGTGCGACAAAGCGATAGCCGCGGCGCGGGACCGTCTCGACGAACGCGCGGCCGTCGCCGTGCGGGTCGAGCGCGCGCCGGATCAGATAGATCGTCTGTGTGAGGTTGCCGTCCTCGACGAAACCCTCGGGCCACAGCGCGTCGCGCAGCGCGTTCTTCTCGACCAGCGCGCCGGGCTCGGCGAGCAGCAACCCGAGCGCTTCGGCGACCTTCGGGGCCAGCGGCACGCTGCGGCCCTCGCGGCGGAGGACGCGCTCGTCGCGGTCGAAGCTGAAGGGCGGGAAGGCGATCCGGACGCCCATGGTAGCCGTCCGGAACTTCGCCGTGCGCGCTTAGACCCCGCCTCCGACCCGCATGAGATACTTGACGATCCAGCGGTCCAGCGTCGAGGTTGCGGCCGGCGTCCCGTAGTTCACGAACAGCTCGTTACCGTTGGCGAACTTCTTGCGCAGCGAAGCTGCCAGATTTCTGCCCGGGGTCGCGAAGCCGCCCCGCCCGCTGATGTCGCGGTACGCGATGCTGGCGTTGCCGTCGCGCCCGAACGGGACGGCCAGCGAGATGCGGCGCAGCCACTGCCCGTCGCTGAACCCGGAGTACGCGCCCTCGCGCGTTCCCGCGTAGTCGAGCGAAAGGCTGGCCGAGCCCAGCGCGCGCGTGATCGTCGTCGTGGTCTGGTGGAGCTGGAACGGCCCGAACGGCCCGGCCTGGTAGTCGGTGCGCAAGGACGTCGGCGTTCCCTCGCCCCAGCCGGCGCCGGCGCTCCACGTCTTGAACGGCAGCAGCTGCTGATCGCGGTAGCCGTGCGTGCCGCCGGAGAAGTAGTCGCCTTCGTACGTGCGCTGCGAGCCGACTTGGTCGTTCAGGTACAGCGCGAGCTTCGAGCGCATCCGCAGCGTGAGGTACGCGTCGGCGTCGCTCTCGTGCACGTTTCCTTGCCGGTCGAGCCAGCGGTCCCAGTACAGGTACAGCTCCGCGTTCTTGACCGGACCGGCTTTCGGCGCGCGGGTGAGGTCGAGTGAAAATTCCGGGCCGCGCACGTCGGCGATGTTGGTGAAGCCGTCGACCGGCGCGTACCACGGCCCGACGTCGAGCCACGTGAGGTTCGCCTCGAGACCGGGTTTCTGTATGTCGACGAACGCCGCGTTCTTCTGCGCCTCGCCCGCGCTCGGCACGAAGGTTCCCGTCTCTTGCGCGTGCATCGCGGAATAGACGAGCCCGCTCGCGAGCGAACGGCCGAAGCCGCCGATCTCCCACGAGCGGTCCTCGCCGTTCGAGTGCGCGGCGTTCACGCCGTCGATCCAGTAGCCGAACGTGTTGTCGGGCCGGCGGTGCTTGAACCCGAACGCGAGGTCGTCGAAGAGCATCCCGGTCTGCGGGTTCGTCCCGCGCACTTCGAGCGCGCCGAACGACTCGGAGCCTTTCGTGCCGACCAGCTTGAGCCCGCGGTCGAACGGCCCGATCGCGGGCGAGTAGAACAGCACCTCGTTCGGAAGGTTCAACTCGAAACCCTCGAGCGCGGGGTTGACGTACGGCGCGCCTTGCGCGAAGAACGGCCGGTACTCGGTGAACGCGCGGCGGAACTGCTGCGGCGCGATCGTCTGCTGGTCGACTTCGACGTTCGAGAAGTCAGGCGAGAACGCGCCCACGAACGTCGTCGTCGCGTCGATCGGAATCGCCACGTCGGCGCCGGCGGTGCGCGGCGTTTGGCGCACCGTCGCGCCGGACGGCACGGTGAACGAGCTGCGGTCGGTGCCGGCGCTTTCGAGCACGAACGCTTCGGCGCGCGGCTTCGGCGGCGGGACCGCGCCGCTCAGCGATACGCCGCGGACGCTCGGCCAGAAGCGCCAGTCGAAGCCGAGGTTCGGCCAGCCCGGAATCGTCTGGTACGCCATCAGCGGCGCGTACGCGAGCGTTTCGTGCTCGGCGCTGGCCGCGACGTTTCGCACGACGTTGATCTTCCACTTCTGCGGGCCGTTCGCGGCGAGCTTCAGCGCGCCGTACGGGATGCGCAGCACCGCGTTCCAGCCGTCGGCGGTCGCCTTCGCGACGGCGCTCCACTCCGGCTTGTAGCGCGCGGTCTCGCTGGCGAACGCGTAGCGCGTCCCGCGCGGCGTCACCGCGAACATGTACGCGCGCCCGCCGTTCCCGGTCACGTCGAGCAGGACGGCGACGAAGTCGTCGGTGCCGTAGCCGACGTCGTCGGTCGCTTGCGTCGCGACGAGCGGTGTCTTCTGCTCCGCTCGCACGCCGACGTACAGCGCGCGGTCGTCGTACCACAGCGAGACCGCCGTGGCGACGCCGGCCGGCGACTTCGAGCCCAGATCGAAGAACGGCCCGGTCAGCGCGCCTTCGGCCCAGCGCGGGTCGCTCAGCGAGGCGTCGAGAGGCAGCGGCGTCGCCGCGCGCCGGACCTCGACCCGGTCGGCCGGCGCGAGCGAGACGGCCAGCGCCGCCCCCGGCGGCAGAGCGAGCACGAGGACCGCGCCCGCGATGAGTCGGCGAAGCATGACCCGACCCTAGCAGCGCCGCCCGCACCGCGTCGTTCAAGCCGCGCTCAATCCCGCCCGGCGGGGCCTCACGGAAAGCTCACGCCGCATTGCCGCGGCCCGCGCGCTCGCAGCAACCGAGCGGCCGGGACGACGGAAGCAGGTGCGCTCGCGAAGGTTTCCTGTTAGAATAGGTGCTTATGGCCCAGACTCGGACGCGGCCCGACATCCGCAACGTCGCCATCATCGCCCACGTCGACCACGGGAAGACGACGCTGGTCGACGCCATGTTCCGCCAGAGCGGGATCTACCGCGAGGGTCAGCAGGCCGAGACGCGCGCGATGGACTCCAACCCGCTCGAGCGCGAGCGCGGGATCACGATCCTGGCCAAGAACACCGCGATCGAGCACGCCGGGGTGAAGTTCAACATCGTCGACACGCCGGGCCACGCCGACTTCGGCGGCGAGGTCGAACGCGTGCTGCAGATGGTGCAGGGCGTGGTGCTGCTGGTCGACGCGGCCGAAGGCGTGATGCCGCAGACGCGCTTCGTGCTGCGCAAGGCGCTCGAGCTCGACCTGCGCGCGATCGTCGTCATCAACAAGATCGACCGCAAGGACGCGCGGCCGGTCGAGGTCGTCGACGAGGTCTTCGACCTCTTCATCGAGCTGGGCGCCTCGGACGAACAGGCCGACTTCCCGGTCGTCTACGCGAACGGCAAGGCGGGGATCGCCAAGTACGAGCTCGCCGACGCGAGCAGCGATCTGGAGCCGCTGTTTCGAACGATCGTCGAGCACGTCCCCGAGGCGCCGGCCGAGGACGGCGGCTTTCAAATGCTCGTCTCCGCGATCGACCACAACCGCTACGTCGGGCGGATCGGGATCGGGCGCATCTTCCGCGGCAGCGCGCGCGTGAACGCACCGATCGCGAAGGTGGCCCGCGAAGGCACCGTGACGCCGGGGCTGCGGCTGACGAAGATGCTCGCGTTCCACGGCCTGGAGCGAATCGAGATCGAGGAAGCCTCGGCCGGCGACATCGTCTGCGTCTCCGGAATCGAAGGACTCAACATCGGCGACACGATCGCCGACGCGGCGCAGGCGGAGGGGATCGACGCGGTCGCGGTCGACGAGCCGACGGTCTCGATGTACTTCATGGTGAACGCTTCGCCGTTCGCCGGGCGCGAGGGTAAGTATCTGACCTCACGGCAGATTCGCGAGCGGCTGATGCGCGAGCTCGAGTCGAACGTCGCGCTGCGCGTCGAGGAGACCGACTCGGCCGACACGTTCGAAGTGCGCGGCCGCGGCGAGCTGCATCTCTCGATTCTGATCGAGACGATGCGGCGCGAAGGCTACGAGCTGGCGGTCAGCAAGCCGCGCGTGATCATCACCGAGCGGCACGGCGTGAAGATGGAGCCGGTCGAGTACGTCGTGATCGACGTGCGCGAAGAGTACGCCGGCGCGGTGATCGAGGCGGTGGGACGCCGGCGCGCGCAGATGTCGAACATGGTGACGGTCGGTGAGACGCGCCGGCTCGAGTACACCATGCCGACGCGCGCGATCTTCGGCCTGCGCGGCGAGCTGCTGACGCTCTCGCGCGGCACGGCGGTGATGTCGCACGTCTACTACACGCATCAGCCGCTCGCCGGCGAGATCCCGGGCCGCAGCAACGGCGCGCTCGTGACCAGCGACACCGGCAGCGTCACCGCCTACGCGCTGATGGGCTTGGAGCAGCGCGGCCGCTTCTTCGTCGAGCCGGGCACCGAGGTGTACGAAGGGATGATCGTCGGCCGGGCCAACGACGACAAGGACGTCGCGATCAACGTCGTGCGCGCGAAGAAGCTGACCAACATGCGCGCCGCGGGAAGCGACGAGAACGTCAAGCTGCCGCCGGCCGAGGAGATGTCGCTCGAGCGCGCGATCGAGTTCATCGAAGACGACGAGCTGGTCGAGGTGACCCCGCGCTCGATCCGGCTGCGCAAACGGCTGCTCGACGAGTCGGAACGGCTCAAAGCGCGCAAACGCGAGAAGGCGCTGGCGGGCTAGCACCCAAAAGAGCGCCGGACGTGCCTCGAACGCTCTTTTCGTTCCGGGGTCTGATCCTTGTCTTCGGGCTGGTCGCAGTCGGTCTTCCGCTGGCGCTGGTCTGGCAGCTGGGTGTGGTCCGGACGCTGAACATCCTGAACAACGACATCGCGCTGACCCGCCAGGGAGAGCTCGCGGCCGCAGCCGTGCTGCAGCTCCAACTCGACGAGGAGACGGGGCTGCGCGGGTACGCCGCGACGCACCGGCGCACGTTTCTGGGCCCGTACGAACGCGCGCAGACCCTGTTCCCCGAACGCCTCGCGGAGCTGCAGCAAGTGGTCGACGAGATGGGCACGCCGGCCGACCGCAAAGCGGTCGGCGACATGCGCCGCATGAACGCGGAGTGGCAGCGCACGGTCGCCGAGCCCGAGCTCACGGGCGCGCCCGGACAAGCCGCCCGGCTGCTGCGCGGCAAAATGCTGATCGACCGCTTCCGCCGCGACGTCGGACCGGTCGACGCGCACTTCGCCGCGCGCTACGGCGAGGCGCTCGCGCAGCGCGAGCGCACGATCCGCACCACCTCGTTCGTCTCGTTCGCGGCGATCGCACTGATCATGCTCGAGGTTCTCGTCTTCGCGCTCGTCGTCGCGCGCATGCGGCGCGAGCTCGACCGCGAGCGCGGCTTCGTCGAGACGCTGCAGTCGGCGGCCTCGGTACGGCTCGTCACGCCGCCGTACCTCGCGGTCGGCACCGCATACCGCTCAGCGACGCGCGGAACGCGGATCGGCGGCGACGTCTACGACGTGTACACGATCGACTCCGACCGCACGTTGCTGGTCGTCGGCGACGTCAGCGGCAAAGGGCTGGCGGCGGCGGTCGACACGACGTTCGTGCGGTACGGGCTCCGTGCGCTCGCCGGCGAGGGGCTGGCCCCGGAAGAGATCGTGCGCCGCTTCGACGCGCTCTACCACGCCGCGAATCCGAGCCCGGAATCGTTCGTCTCGCTCGTCGCCGCCATCTACGACCGGCGCGACGGCTCGCTGGCCTACACGAACGCCGGACACGAAGGCGCCTGGGTGCGGCGCGGGATCGACGTGGAGCAATTGCCGCCGAGCGGCCCGATCGTCGGGCTCGGCAGCGTTCCGTTCGCCGCGGCCCGCACGGCGCTCGGGCCGGGTGAGTTTCTCATCCTCGCCACAGACGGGTTGACCGAAGCGCGCGACCCGCGCGGCGCGCTCGTCCCAGCCGACCGCGTCCGGGCCTGGCTCGCGGCGGCCGACGCGCGCACGCCGCAGAGCCTGGTCGACGACTTGGCTGCGTTTGCGACGCGCTACACGCGGGGGCGCGTCAACGACGATCTGGCGATCCTCGCCGTTCAGCCTCTGCCGTAACGCTGCAGCGCGGGCGGTGGGCGCGCCGCCGAGCGAGAACGCCGCCGCATGAAACGTCTGGGCATCCTGGCCGTCTCGCTGGCGCTCGTCCTGTCCGCCTGCACGCGCGTCGTCGAGACGAACGCCTCCGGCGCGGGCGGCGAACGGCACCCGTGGACGCAGCCGGGGGTGCTCCGGTTGGCGAGCTTGAGCGATCCGGACACCTTGAACCCGCTGCTCTCGTCGTTCCAGGTTTCCGTCGACCTGTCGATGTTCTGGGCCGGCTATCTGTTCAACTACAGCGACGCCGGGGAGCTCGTTCCCGAGCTGGCCACCACCGTGCCGACTCTCGAAAACCACGGGATCTCGAAAGACGGCCTGACGATCACGTACCACCTTCGGAAAGGCGTGCAGTGGCAGGACGGCGCGCCGTTCTCGGCCGCCGACGTCGTGTTCACCTGGCGCGCCGTGATGAACCCGAACAACAACGTTCAGACGCGCACCGGCTACGACGACATCGCGTCGATCGACGCGCCGGACGGCGCCACCGTGGTCGTCCACCTCAAGAAGCCGTTCGCGCCGTTCGTGAACTCGTTCTTCACCATGGGCCCGACGCCGTATCCCGTCTATCCGAAGCATCTGCTCGCGCAGTACCCCGACATCAACCACGTCGCGTACAACAGCAAGCCGGTCGGAACCGGGCCCTTCATCGTGCAGGAGTGGCACCGCGGTCAGGTCCTGCGGATGGTCGCGAACCCGCACTATTGGCGGGGCGCGCCGAAGCTGAAAGAGGTCCAGTACCGCGCCATCCCCGACGAGAACACGCTGACGACGAGCATGCGCACGCACGAGATCGACTTGTGGTACAACGCTTCGTCGACGAACTACCCGGTCGCTTCGAATATCCCCGGAACGCACGCCGTCCTCACCCCGTTCACGCAGTACTCCCGGATCGGCTTCAACCTGCAGCGCCCGATCATGTCGGAGCTCGCCGTGCGGCGGGCGATCGCGTTCGCGACCAATCGCCGCACGCTGATCGACAAGATCACCTACGGCGTGAACGTGCTCGGCGAAGGCGACCAGCCGGCGTTCTCGTGGGCGCACGACCCGAACCTGCGCTCGATCCCGTTCGACCCTGCGCAGGCGCGCGCCGTACTCGACGCCGCCGGCTGGAAGACCGGGCCCGACGGGATACGGACGAAAAACGGCCGGCGGCTGCACATCACGATCGTCACCACCACGGGGAACGCCGTCGGGGACCGCCTCGCCGTCTTCCTGCAGTCGGCGTGGAAGGACGTCGGGATCGAGGCCGAGGTCAAGGCGTACTTGTCGTCGCTGATGTTCGCAAACTATCAAGCGGGCGGGATCATCCAAACCGGCAAGTTCGACGTCGAGTTCTCGTCGTGGCTCAACGGGATCGACCCGGACGACTCGACGAACTTCACCTGCGCAGCGATCCCGCCAAACGGCCAGAACAGCTATCGCCTCTGCAACGCCGAGCTGGACGCGCAAGAGCGGATCGCGATGAGCTCCAACGACCCCGCCGTTCGCAAGGCGGCGTACGCGAAGATCCAAGAGATCCTCGTCGACCAGGTCCCGATGGTGACGATGTGGTTCGCACGCCGCTTCGACGTGGTGACCGACGATCTGAAAGGCTACAAGCCGGCCCACGCCGTGACAACGTTCTGGAACAGCTGGGAGTACTCGATTTAGCCCGGTCGCGGGCGCGTCAGTTCGCGGACGCCGCCGGGCTCGCCGACGAGCACGGCGGCGGTGAGTGTGGATGCGAACAGGCCCGTTGCGACGACGCCGTGGATCGCGCGCAGCGTCGCGTCGAGCGCCGCCGGGTCATCGATGAGGCCAAACGAACAGTTGAGGATCGCGTTGCCGTTGTCGGTGACGTACGGCGTTTCACCGCCGCGCCGTTCGACGCGCGCGTCGGGGAAGGCCGGCTCGATCGCACGCTCCACCATGCGCACGCTGAACGGCACGACCTCGACGGGAGTGGTGAAGGCACCGAGCTGTTCGACCAGCTTCTCCGGCGTAACGATGACGACAAACGTTCTCGCGGCCAGCGCGACCGCTTTTTCGCGGAACAGCGCACCGCCGGCGCCTTTCGTGAGCGACCAATCCGCGGCGACCTCGTCGGCGCCGTCGATCGCGACGTCGATCTCCCGCTCGCCGAGCGCGACCAGCGGAATCCCGAGCTCGCGGCACTGCAGCTCCGTCGCAACCGACGTGGCGACCGCGACGATCTCTTCGCCGCGCCCGACGCGCTCGCCGACGCGCTCGACCGCCCAGCGCGCGGTGGAACCGGTGCCGAGACCGACGCACGTTCCCGCGCGGACGTAGCGATCGACCGCGGCGTGGCCCGCCGCGCGCTTGAGGTCGTCGGTCGTCATCCCGGGCGATCTACCTCACGATACGGAGCGGGCCCTCGCATCGCTGCGAGGGCCCTCGTGAGATGCTGCCGATGCGTCGCGCGGTCCTAGTACCGGCGCGCCTGGCAGTGGCCGGGAATCCAGCGGCCGTTCGGACCGCGGTGCGCCGGGACCCAGTGCGATCCGCGCGGGCACCGGCGGTGGTTGCCCATCATGTTGTCGTGGTCGCCGTGCTTGGCGAGGGCCGGGGCCGGGGCGATCGCAAGGCCGGCGGCCATCGCGAGCGTCATAACTGAGACGATGAACTTGGTCATGGAAATTCCTCCGGATAAATACGAATGAGGACTACGAGGAGGAGAGCCGTTCTCGCGAGCGAGCGCGCCTCCTGGTCCGCATAACGTAACGAGAGCCCCGTTGGTGCGGGACTCTGCGCAGTTCGTTACCGGAAGGCCGGCGCGGTTCACACCCTGCTCAGCGGCAGTAACCCTTGACCTTCACGCCCTTCTTCGTCGTGTAGCCCTGCACCCAGTGCTTGCCGGGCGGGCACATGTGCTTCTTGCTGGAGTGCATCATCATCTTGTTGTGTTTGGCCGGTTTGTCACCGGTGTCTTGCGCATTCGCGACGGTAAATCCGGCCAGCGAAGCGGCAAATGCGAGGCCGCTGAGAATTGCGATGACTCTACGCATGGGTAACCCTCCTCAATGAAGGCTAGGAATGAGCAGGGTGTTCCTTCGGCGGCTGCGCGCGCACCTTCCGATGCCGACTCAGTCGCCCGCTTCCGGCACTTACCGGAAGGCCGGCATCTCCGGGAGCGGCTCGACGACCTTGAAGGTCAGCTCGCCCTTGTCGGCGTCGAAGCCGACGCGGACGACGTCGCCGTCGCGGACCTCGCCGGCCAAAATCTTGCGGCCGAGCGGGGTTTCGACTTCACGCTGGATCGCGCGCTTGAGCGGGCGGGCGCCGTAGGCCGGGTCGTAGCCGGTGCGCACCAGGTGCGTCTTCGCCTCGTCGGTGATCTCCAGCGCGACGCGGCGCTCGCGCAGGCGCGTCCGGACGCGGTCGAGCTGGATCTCGACGATCGCCTTGAGCTGCTCCTCGGAGAGCTTGTGGAAGACGACGACCTCGTCGATACGGTTCAGAAACTCCGGCCGGAACGCTTGCCGCAGCTCGTCGAGGACCGTCGCGCGCATCACCGCGTAGTCGGCGGCGCCGGCGTCGCTTGACGCGTCGAGGATGCGGTGCGAGCCGATGTTCGAGGTCATGATCACGATCGTGTTCTTGAAGTCGACCGTGCGGCCCTGACCGTCGGTCAAGCGGCCGTCGTCGAGGATCTGCAGGAAGACGTTGAACACGTCGTGGTGCGCCTTCTCGATCTCGTCGAACAGCAGCACCGAGAACGGACGCCGGCGCACCGCTTCGGTGAGCTGCCCGCCCTCGTCGTAGCCGACGTATCCGGGCGGCGCGCCGAGCAATCGCGCGACGCTGTGTTTCTCGCCGTACTCGGACATGTCGATGCGCACCATCGCGCGCTCGTCGTCGAACAGGAACGACGCCAGCGCGCGCGCCAGCTCGGTCTTTCCCACGCCGGTCGGGCCCAGGAACAGGAACGACCCCAGCGGGCGGTTCGGGTCGCCCAGACCCGAGCGCGCGCGCACGATCGCTTCGGCGACCGCGGTGACAGCTTCGTCCTGACCGATCACGCGCTTGTGCAGCTCTTCCTCGAGGTGCAGCAGCTTCTGGACCTCGCCTTCGAGCAGCTTGCTGACCGGGATCCCCGTCCAGCGGCTGACGACCGCGGCGATGTCTTCTTCGTCGACCTCTTCCTTGAGCAGCCGTGACTGTGCGGCGCCGATCGCCGCTTCTTTCTCGTGCAGGCGGCGTTCGAGCTCGGCGAGCCGGCCGTACTTGAGCTCCGAGGCCTTCGCGTAGTCGGCGGCCTGCGTGGCGCGGTCGATCTCGACCTTCGTCTGCTCGATCTGCTCGCGCAGCTCGCGCGTCTGCACGACGGCGTCCTTCTCCGACTGCCAGCGCGCGCGCAGCGCGTCGGTCTGCTCATGCAGCTCGGCCAGCTCCTTCTCGAGCTTCTCGAGCCGCTGCTTCGAGGCGTCGTCGCTCTCTTTGCGCAGCGCTTCGCGCTCGATCTCGAGCTGCATCATGCGGCGCGAGGCTTCGTCGAGCTCGGTCGGCATCGAGTCGATCTCGGTGCGCAGCTTTGCCGCGGACTCGTCGACGAGGTCGATCGCCTTGTCGGGAAGGAAGCGGTCCGCGATGTAGCGGTTCGATAGCACGGCCGCCGCGACCAGCGCCGCGTCCTTGATCCGCACGCCGTGGTGGACTTCGTAGCGCTCGCGCAAGCCGCGCAGGATCGAGATCGTGTCCTCGACCGACGGCTGGTCGACGAAGACCGGCTGAAAACGGCGCTCGAGCGCGGCGTCCTTCTCGATGTACTTGCGGTACTCGTCGAGCGTCGTGGCGCCGATCATGTGCAGCTCGCCGCGCGCGAGGAGCGGCTTCATCAGGTTGCCGGCGTCCATCGAGCCTTCGGTCTTGCCGGCGCCGACGACCGTGTGCAGCTCGTCGACGAACAGCAGCACGCGCCCGTCGGAGCTGGTGACTTCCTTGAGTACGGCCTTGAGGCGTTCTTCGAACTCGCCGCGGTACTTCGCGCCGGCGATCAGCGCGCCCATGTCGAGCGCGATCAGCTTCTTGTCCTTCAGGCCTTCGGGGACGTCGCCGCGCACGATGCGCTGCGCGAGTCCTTCCGCGATCGCGGTCTTGCCGACGCCTGGCTCGCCGATGAGGACGGGATTGTTCTTGGTGCGGCGCGAGAGCACTTGGATCACGCGGCGAATCTCTTCGTCGCGGCCGATCACCGGGTCGAGCTTTCCTTGTTCGGCGGCCTTCGTGAGGTCGCGGCCGTAGCGCTCGAGCGACTGATACGTCCCTTCGGGATTCTGCGTGGTGACGCGCTGGTTGCCGCGCACGTCGCGCAACGCCGCGAGCAATTTCTCGCGCGACAGCCCGAGTTCGCGGAGCAGCTTCCCGACCGCACCGGAGTCGGCCGTCATCGCGAGCAGCAGGTGCTCGACGGAGACGTAGTCGTCGTTGAGCTGCTTCGCCTCGTCGTCGGCTTTGCCGAGGAGCCGTGACAGCGCGGGCGCGACGGTGACCTGGCTCTGATCGGCGTGGGCGCCCTGATAGCGCGGCAGCGCCGCCAGCGCGGCCGCCAGCCGCTGCTCGACCGCGCGCGGATCGAGGCCGGCCTTCTCTAGGACGGGGCCGGCGATGCCGTCGGTCTGGTCCAGGATCGCGGCGAGCAGATGCTCCGGGCTCGTCTGCGTGTTGTGCTCCGCAAGCGCCCGCGTGTACGCCGCATTCAGCGCTTCCTGGACGCGCTGCGTCATGCGATCTACGTTCATTCGCACTCTACAACCGAGAGTGCTAAGTCAAAGGTTGCGGGGCGCTTGCTTTCCATTGCGCTAGCCCCCTTCGAAGGAGTCGCCGTCAGGACGTTCTAACGAATGTGCTAACAGCCAATGATTCCGCTGAAGCTCACCAAGGTCGGCAACTCGGTCGGCGCGCTGCTTCCCAAGGAAGCGCTTGCACGGATGCATGTCGACGCCGGGGACACCATCTATCTCACCGAGGCACCCGACGGCTTCCACATCACGCCGTACGACCCGGAATTCGCACGCCAGATGAGCACCGCCGAAGGTGTCATGAAGAAGCGCCGCGCCGTGCTCCGCGAACTTGCCTGAAGAGACCGCCTGGCTCAGCACGGCGCTCGCTCTAGCGGTCCACGAAGCACAGCTCGCGGAGCACGGGGGAGCGAGCGGGATTCGGGACGCCGGGCTCCTTGAATCCGCGCTCGCGCGACCGCGCAACGCCGCCGCATATGCGAGTGCGGACGTCCCCGAGCTCGCCGCACTCTACGCGCTGGGAATCATCCGGAATCACCCCTTCGTCGACGGCAACAAGCGCGTTGCGACGGTCTTGCTGGAAACGTTCTTGGAGCTACACGGCTATACGCTGGCCGCATCCGACGTGGAGCTCCTTTCCGAGATCATGGCGCTGGCCGCAAGCGAGGTGGGTGACGATGCCTTCACGGCTTGGGTTCGCCAGCACAGCCGCACGACCTGATCGCGTAACCACCGTGTGGCGGGAAAGGTTGTGCTCGACACATGGATTCGGCCGAGGCTTTGCCCGGGATCGCACGCGGCGCGTTTCGCGCGCTGTTCGTGTACGACGTTGCCGACACGATCGATCTAAGCCGGCTGCGCAGCGTGCGCGGCGAGGGCGTGTCGCGCGCGCCGCTGCAGCTCCGGCGCGAAGCCAGCTCGGAGTTCATTCAGTACCCGGTCGTGCCGGTCATCGTGCGGCTTGCCGACTTGGAGCACCCGCGCGCGACGATGCGCGCGAAGATCTTCGATTTCGGCGTGGTGTCGGTGCGCATCACCGTTCCGTTCGAAGACGGATCGTGGCGCGAGTTCGCCGAGCTGGCGCGGCGGCTGCGGCGCGATCCCGCGCTCGAGGCACAGGCGCGCGCGGCGCTCGACGACGTCGTCGGCGAGCTGGATGATGCGCTCGACGAGCCGCATCCGGCGCTGGTCGAAGACTACTTCATCCTCGAAGTCGAGCATTTCGACGAGAACGTCGTCGCGAGCCGGCTGACCGGGGAACTCGCTTCCGCGCTCGCGCAGCTGCTACTCTTCGAGGACCGCGAGCTCGTCGAAAGCGAGCACCAAGAAGCGCTCAGGCTTGCGTACTCCTATTATCCCGACGATCTCACCGTGGTGCAGTGGGACGCGGCGTTCGTCTACGACCGGGCGGACGGCGCCGAAGCGGTCGAGGACATCCTCGAGTTCGCGAACTCGCAACTGGTGGAGTTCCGCACCTACGACGCGCGGCTCGACGCGGAGCTCGACGCGATCTACCGGCTCGAACCGGGCCGGCGCGCCGGAGGTTTTCTGCACCGCGGCGCGGCGGAGCGTGCGGCACAGGTGCGCTTCCTGCTGGTCGACATCCTCGAGCTGACGGATCGCACCACCAACGCTCTCAAGATCATCGGCGACGCGTACTACGCGCGGCTGTACCGCGGCGTCGCCGGTCGCTTGGGTCTGGCCGACTGGCAGCGCCAGATCGACGCGAAGCTGCGCAGCGTGAGCGAGATGTACCGCGTCTTTCAGGACGAAGCGCAGCACGCGCGCAGCCAGGCGCTGGAGATCATCATCATCGTGCTGGTCGCGATCGAAGCGGTCATCGGCGTCATCGCCCTGCGCCACTGAAGCCGCTTCCGAGATTCGTAGCGGCGCCCAGATTACGCCGCCAGGATTCGAGACGCCGGGCAACTCAAGAGGCGTAGAATCACCTTTTTCAAGGAGCTGCGAATGCGTATCGTACGACCGCTATTTGCCACGCTTGGACTCGCCGTTTTGTTTTGTACCGCGCCGGCGGGAGCAGCGCCGACACCGGCGCCGCCCGATCCGGCGATCACCGCGCTGCCCGGAAAGATGGTTGCCGCGCTCGTCGCAAACGACGCTGCGACGCTGCGGGCGAACTGCGCGGCGAGCGCGACGGTCGTCGACGAGTTCGCTCCCTACGTATGGTCGGGCGCGGACGCGTGCGCGAAGTGGGCCGCGGCGTTTAAGGCGTTTGCCGCGCAGATGAAGATCACGAACCCGAAAGGGACCGTCAAGCCGAATCCGCTCGTCGACATCTCGGGGAACCGCGCCTACATGACGGCGCAGCTGCGCTTCGACGCGACGATGGCCGGCAAGCCGGTCCCGGAAGAAGGCACGTGGACGTTCGTGCTCGTGAAATCAGGCGGCGCGTGGAAGGTCACGAACCTCGCCTGGGGGACGCTCCACCGCTGACGGCGCGGGTTAGTGTCTGTGTAGCGCTCGGACTCGCGCTTTACGCCCCCAGCCCCGGCTTTGCCCGTCCCGGCGAAGGCGTTACCGATGCGGTGAGCGTGCGGGCGACCGGCGCGTTCACGCGATACGTGCTGCCGCGTGACCCCGACGATCCCTTTGACCGTCCGGACGCCTTGACGATCGGCAACGACGGCGTGGTGTGGGTATCGGAGGAGACGACGTCGCCGCCATCGAGCGTCGATCGCAGCACGTACTGGATCGCACGCCTCGATCGGTCGGGAACACTCACGCATTTTCGCGTTCGGAGCAACATTCCACCGTTTCCGCCGGGGGCGCCGACGAGCGGTCCGGACGGTGCACTGTGGTTCACGGTTGGGGCCGGTGTGCAACGGATGAGCGCGAACGGCGTGTTGACCGCATTTCCGTTTCCCGCGCGGCGGGTCCAGGCCGGTAGGCCCGTCAGCGGGCCTGACGGAGCGCTCTGGTTCACCGCAGAAGCTGACGGAGCGCAGGGCATCGGCCGAGTTACTACCTCCGGTGCCTTCACGTTCTACCGCGCGCGCACGCCCTGCCGACTCGGATCCCTCGCAAGCGGACCGGACGGAGCCTTATGGTTTACCGAGTCTTTCTGCGATAGTCCGATGGAAGTTTCCGCAAGAGTCGGTCGCATGACGACATCGGGAGCGTTCCGCGAGTATCGCCCGCCGCGCCTGGCCGGCCTCAACGGGTGGGACCTTGGTATCGCAGTCGGCTCAGATGGAGCGCTTTGGCTCGCCGGGGACGGAGCGGCCGTTTATCGGTTCGCTCTGTCCGGCGCCGTGACGGCGTACCGAATCCCCAGCGGATATTCTCCGAAGGAGATCGTGGCAGGCTCGGACGGGTCTCTCTGGTTTACCGAGAGCTATACCGTCGGCCACGCCTTGCGCAGCAGGTTAGGCCGCATCAGCACCTCTGGTGTCATCACTGAATTCTCCGTGGCGAGCGACCGTGGGATCTACGGGCTGGTCGCAGACCGGCGCGGCGGGATCTGGTT
>Ga0213878_10000071_pt1 | contig 60049 bp, 64 predicted proteins | sample VelepicoBEBS_R02_FD_161053 | JGI IMG/M metagenome (GOLD analysis project Ga0213878, IMG submission 161053) | Vellozia epidendroides bulk soil microbial communities from rupestrian grasslands, the National Park of Serra do Cipo, Brazil - BS_R02 | ecosystem: Environmental > Terrestrial > Soil >... | reverse complement strand
GGGCTGGCGCGACTCGGCTCGGGATGGATGGCATAGGCCATCCACAGCGTGCTGGCCAGCACCGCGGCGATCAGGCCGTTAGCGAGCCATTTCAAGAATGCTGAACTCATGCAGGAGCCGGGGGGGGGGGCTTGGAAGGTGGCGCAGCTTAAGTGCGGGAACACGGAACCCTATCCCTGGCGCCGCGCAATGGGGGCAATGAATTGCAAAACAGCAACGCCCCCTCAAAAAGGGGGGCGCCGGCCGGAATGCCCTGTCGCCACTGGGAAAAACAGGTCTTGCACTTGTGCGGTAATGCCAGTAGAGGCAATATTTACTAACAGTTGAGGGGTCCGTTTGTCACATGGATCCCTCACACTGAGCCCACGGAGCCAATGTGGTTGTTGGTCTCCGCAAGCCAGTGAGGTCCGCCATGCGATTCGTTCCAGCGCTGCGTTTCTTCCGCCGTGACGCTGCAGCGCGCAGCGCGCCGGACCCGGCCGATCTCGGCACCGCCTTCGGGCTGGACGCCTGCCTGGATGGCGGCGGCGTCAGCGAGTACCGCAGCCAGCCGCCCAGCGACTTCCTCGAGTCGCAGTCGGGCGCTGCGGCGCAGGAGTCGCCGCTGGGCTGGCTGTCGCGCCGTACCGCCTAAAGCTTGGGAATCCGGATCCGGCTCACCATCAGCGAGCCGGACAGCGCGAACATCAGCACCAGCGGGTGCAGACGAAAGCCCGCCAGCCACCAGACCCCGCCCCACAGTGCGTCGCCGATGGCGTCGTGCGCCGCCGCGGCCCACAGCACCGCGACAAGCAGCATGGACGTCGGGATGGGTGTCCCCTCGAAGTAGGCCACCTTGCCGGTGCCGCCGCCGAGCCTTTCAGCGGTGACGTTGTAGCGGGCCAGCCGGCTGACGCCGCAGGCCACGAAGAACACCAGCACGACGCGGTCGTACAGGCCTTGCATGCCGCAGCCGTAGGCGATGACGGCTGGCGCGACGCCGAAGGAGATCACGTCGGCCAGCGAGTCCAGCTCTCGGCCCAGTGCCGAGCTCGTCTGCCGCCAGCGCGCGATGCGGCCGTCCAGCACGTCGAAGGCCAGGGCCAGCGGTATCAGCGCGCAGGCGTACTGCAGGTGCAGCCGCTCCCCGCTTTGCAGAAAGCTCATCGCGGCGAACAACGCCCCCATGCCGGCGCAGGCATTGCCCAGCGTGAACCAGTCGGCGAGGTGGAACTCGCGGATCATCGAAAAGGGCCTGGGGCGGTCCATGGCGGGCCGGATTGTCGAACTTGTCAGGCGGCCTGCGCCTCGGCCGGCGGTTGCAGGCGCAGCCAGGCCTTGCGGGCCAGATGGCGGGCCAGCAGCCCCGTCGGCATGCGCAGCCAGTGCGAGCGCACGTACAGCGCCAGCCGGGCCGGCGCGGTCAGGGGGCCATCGCAGCTCGGGTGCACGGGCAGCAGGGCGCGTTCGTAGCAAGCGTCCAGCAGGGATTGCCAGCGCGGTGAGTCCGCCGCGGCCTCGCGCATCACATCGGCGGGCACGGGCGTGCCGAGCAGGCGGGTCGTGTAGCGCAGCGCATGGAAGAGCGGGCGGGTCAGGCCCAGCGCGCGGGCGCGCGGTACCAGTGCGGCCCAGAACGCAGGATCGCGGCCGAAATCGCGCAGCAGCGCGTCCAGGTCGAAGACGTCGCGCAGGCCGTTGTCCAGTTCGCCCTCGTGGAAGAGGTGGGCGGCACTGTGCAGGAACATCGTCACCGGCGCCAGCACGCGCAAGCCCGGCAGCCCGGGCAACTCGCGGGTGTCCTCGAACAGCGCCGCCGTGTTGACCTGCACGCGTGCGGTTGGCGGCAGGATGGTGTGGTGCAGGTCGAGGGCGGTGTCCCGCTGCCGGTGGTACAGCGGCGGGATCTCGTGCATCCACTCGCGGTAGTAGCGGCTGTCGTAGTCGCTGATCTCGGCGTCGAAGGCCCAGCCGGCGGCGATCAGCCCTGCCTCCGCGGCTCCGATCCGGGCCCTGGGCACCAGCAGGTCGACATCGCCGAACAGCCGGCCTTGCGCCGCCGGCAGATCGCACAGCAGGTAGGCCGCGCCCTTGAGCAGGATGGGCTGCATGCCCAGCGGCACCAGCGCGCGGCGGATGCACTCCGCCTCCCAGCGCGTGGCAATGCGCTGGCGGCGCGCGATCAGCAGGGCCGCGCGCAGGTGGCGGACCGGGGCGGCCGGCAGGGCGTCCAGCTGTGGCTCCAGCGCCGTGGCCAGCCGGGCGATCAGGTTGGCGCGGCGGGCCTGGCGGATCAGCAGGTCCCAGTCCGCGGGGCTCAGCCGGCGGGCGGACTCGGCCGGCGCCAGCAGCACGTCGACGAGCAGGGGCCGCTTCATGATGCAGCGGCCAGGGTGTCGAAGACGCGCACGGCGTCGTCCAGGCGCGAATAGGTGAAGGCCCTGCAGTCGGCGCCGTCCACGAGGTCGGCCGTGGCCTCGAAGCCGTCCACGCCGTGGATGTCGTAGTTGAAGGCCTGCTCGGCCAGCAGCAGATGGGCCTGGGCCTTGGGCAGGGGCTCCAGGCTGGCCTCGGCTCCGGCCTCGAAGCTGGGCACGACGATCCAGGCCGCCCGCGCGCCCTCGCGCACGCGGGCGATGGCATCGCCCGGCGCCTTCATCAGCGACAGCGTGCCCTTGAGCGTGTCGGGCACCGGTTCGGTCAGTACCGCACCGGGGGCGAAGGCCCGCATCAGCGCGATGGCCTGGTTCTTCAGATTGACCGGCCGTGCCAGGCCGTAGAGACGGCCATCGCGCGGGTCCAGCAGCGCGAGCTCGTCGGACAGCAGCCGCCAGCCGCGCTGGGCGAGGGCTGCCGTCAGCGTGCTCTTGCCGGAGCCCGGCGGCGCCGGCAGCACCAGCGCGCGGCCGCCGCGTTCCAGCACGGCGGCGTGATAGACGACGTAGTGATGGGCGTGGGCCGTCACGGCCCAGTTCAATCCCCACTCGATCATGTGGAAGGCCTGCGTGGCCGGCAGCGTCGTGAACGCGGCCAGGCCGTCGGTCGAGAAGCGCGCCTGGCGCCGGCCGGCCAGGCGCCGCCACAGCGCATGCAGGCCGCGGTCGTAGTTGACGGCGAGATGGAAGTCGACGAACTCGTCGTCTCGCCCGAGGTCGCAGTCGCCGTAGAGCCGCAGCAGGTCCGTCGCGACGCGCGGCACGTCGGAATGCAGGCGGACGACGAAGGGGGGCAGATGCAGCGTCAGCCCGGGCCCGCGCAGTCGGCTGCGCAAGGCCCTCTCGTCCAGCGCGGCGAGTGTCATGCCGTGGCGACCAGATCCAGCCGGGCCAGTTGCTCCAGCTTGAGCCTCAGCCGCCGCTGCGCGGCTTCGCCGTCCAGGTCCTCGGGCAGGGTGTCGTGCAGCTCGGTGGCCAGCTCGTCCAGCGTCCATGGGCGCTGGCGCAGCAGATCCAGCAACTCCAGGCCAAGGGCGTCGATGAGGTGGGTGTTGCCGCTGACGGCGTCGTAGATCACGCCGGCATCATCCCATTCGCGCACGCGCAGCGCGTCGGCGCGTATCAGTTGCCAGTAGGCTGGCACGGCCGGGGCAGGAGGGGTGCGGTGACGCGGCAGCTCAGACGCACGCGTCGTCGTAGCAGGCGATCCAGTTCTTCTTCAGGTACAGGATGACGTCGGCCTGCGTCCAGGTCGCACCGGTCGGCCCGACATAGGTGGTGTTGCCCAGCTTGACCAGCACATTGGTCGTGCCGGGCATCAGGCATTTGTTGAGCGTCGAATTCAGCACCTTGAAGTTCAGCCATGCCACCAGCATCAGCTTCTGGAAGTCGCCACAGGTCGAGCTGCCGGCCACGAAATTGCCGTTGGCCGGGTTGGTGCTCGGCTTCTTGGGCGTGCCGTTCAGGATGCTCCAGACGGTGTCGGCCGGGCTCACGCCGGTGATGGTCGCAGTCGTGCCCGCGAGCAGCTGGGCCACCGTGTAGCTCTTGTAGTAGGCCGAGTTCGTCGTCGCCGTCGTGTTGCAGTTCAGCGGCGACCGTGCCCAGGGATTGGAGCTCAGGCCGGCGCGGGTCGTGTTGTTCAGCCAGCAAGTCGTCGTGTAGGTCTCGTCGGGGAACAGCCGGGTAGCGTCCTGAGAGCGCACGTAGGAGCTGTTGGACATGCCCTGGGCCGAGCCCCAGGTCGACGCCGTATTGCAATGCCAAGCCATCACGGGGCGGCTGGCCAGGGTCAGGGCCGTCGGGACGGCGGCGCCACCGAGCTTGATGAAGCGGCGGCGGCGGGCGGATGCCAGCTGCCGGGCGGTCGCGTCGACGGCGGCCGGCGCCTCGGGCCGCGACTGGGGGGCGTTGATCTGACGTTCGCTCATGACAGTGGCCTCGTAATCCCAATTGGACTGCACCGGATTGGGGCGCAACTTGCCCTGATGCCTCAAGGCGTACCGATGCTAAAGGAGGGCTCGGCGATTTGAATGGAAGTGTTTCACACAAAGCCCCTTGGAACCATCCAATGCCCCCTTGATTGGGTGGGCCCGAATCGGGGACTTATAGGGCGGCCGCGGAGAAAGTGTCGCAGGCCTTGATGTCGGCGCCGTCCAGGCCGCGCTTGAACCAGCGCACGCGCTGGGCGCTGCTGCCGTGCGTGAAGCTCTCGGGCACGACGCTGCGGCCGGAGCGCTTTTGCAGCGTGTCGTCGCCGATCTGGGATGCGGCGTTCAGCGCCTGCTCGATGTCGCCCTGCTCCAGCCAGCCCTTGCTGCGCTGCGACAGGCTGGCCCAGACGCCGGCGTAGCAATCGGCCTGCAGTTCCAGCCGGACGCTCATCGCGTTCATCTCCCGCCCGGAGACGCGGCCGCGGGCCTGGTCCAGCTTGGCGGTCGTGCCCATCAGGTTCTGCAGGTGGTGGCCCACCTCGTGGGCGATGACATAGGCCTGCGCGAAGTCCCCCGGCGCGCCCAGGCGCTCGCGCAGCGTGTCGTAGAAGCCGAGGTCGATGTAGACCTTGCGGTCGGCCGGACAGTAGAAGGGGCCCATGGCGGCCTCGCCGGTGCCGCAGGCGGTGGGCTCGCTGCCGCGGAATACGCGCAGCTTGGGGTTGGGGTATTGCTGGCCGCTGCGCTGGAAATAGGCGCCCCAGACGTCCTCGGTGTCGGCCAGGACGACCTTGACGAAGCGGTAGGCCGGGTCCTGGGCATGGGAGTCGGATGCAGGCGCCTGGACGGGCGCGCCGGTGCCGTCGCCGCTCAGCAGGCCCAGCACCGTCAACGGGTTGACGCCCAGAACCCATGAGACCAGCAGCGCGATGACGATGCCGCCCAGCCCCAGGCCGCGCCCGCCTATCGCCAGCCCCGGGCCGCCGCCGCCGCCTCGGGCGTCCTCGACGTTGTCACTCTCGCGCTGGCCTTCCCACTTCATGACGCTGCTCCTGCTGGTCGGCCCATCCTACGGCCCATTGCTGCAAAAGCGCAGTCCGTCGCCTGCCACGGGCGCGGCATGGGCCGCCTGGCCACACTGCCGCCACATCGCCGCACCGGGAGTCCCGAATGAAACGCCTTGCCCTCATGGTCCTTGCCGCCGCCTTCGCCACCAGCGCCGCCATGGCCGGAGACAACGACTGGCGCCTGCGCATCAAGAAGGAGGCCGATGGCTGGACGGCCAGCTTCAGCGGCGCCTCCGACTACGGCAGCGGCAGGAACCGCGTGCGGGGCTCGGGTGTCAAGGTCGAGAAGGTGCGCGCGCTGGCCGCCTTCAGCCAGCTGCGCATCGACGGCCCCATCGACGTGAAGCTGGTCCAGGCCGGCAGCGACCAGGCCACGGTCGTCGCCGACGACAACATCGAGCCACTGGTCGAGACCGTCGTGGAGGGCGACGCCCTCGTCGTGCGCCTGAGGCGTGACGCCGGGTTCACGACCCGCCACGCGCCGACGGTGCGCGTCGGCGCCCGTGCGCTGCAGGCCATCGCCATCCGCGGTTCGGGCGATCTGGGCGTCGAGAGCTTCAAGGCGGACAGCCTGGACCTGCGCATAGACGGCTCGGGAGACGCGCATTTCGGTCTCGTCGAGCTGAAGGCGCTGGACGTCAGCATCAGCGGCTCCGGCGACGTGCGCCTGGCCGGCCGGGCGGAGCAGCAGCGCTGGCGCGTCAGCGGTTCCGGCGATGTCGACGCGCGCGCGCTGGCCGGGCGGGCCGCCAAGGTCAGCATCCAGGGCTCGGGCGATGTGGACCTGGGTACCACCGAGCAGCTGGACGTGCAGTTGAGCGGATCGGGCGACCTCAGCTATGCCGGCCGGCCGCAGTTGCGCCAAAGCGTCAGCGGCTCGGGGGAGATCCGTCGCCGTTGAGCCGCATCGGCCCAGAATCGGGGCGTGACCGAAGACGACCTCTGGTGGCGGACGCTGACCGAGGGCCCGCTGCTGCTGGCCCTCTTCGATGAGTATGACCGCCTGCTGCGCGCCAACGCCGCCTACCGCCAGGCGTGGCGGCTGACCGAGGACGCCACGCCGGCGTGGGAGCAGATGGTGGAGGCGGCCCGGCGGGCCGGCGTCGGTCCGGTCGAGCCGCCCGAGCGGCGCAGCCGCCTGGCACAGCGCGGCTATGAGCAGGCCTGGCGCGACGGTCGGCGTTTCTGGTGGGTGGCGCAGCGCACGCCCGGCGGCGGCCTGGCGCTGACGGGTGTCGACATCAGTGCACTGGCCCGGCCGCGGCCGACCGCCGGGCAGTTGCTGTCGACCCGGGCCGGCAGCGAACTGCTGCAGACCCTGCTGGCCGACCCGGGGGCCTGGCCGCTGTCCGTCGCGACGCTGCCCGCCGATGCCGATCCGGCCGAACTGCTCGCGCGCATCCGCGGCGAGGACGGCTGCATGCGGCTGGCGGACGGCCGGCTGCTCGTCATGCTGCCGGCCACCGGCCCCGCCCAGGCCCGTGCGCTGGGCGAGCGGCTCGGCGCGCAGGCGCTGACCGAGGCCGTCTGGGGCGAGCCGGCGGCAGAGCTGATGGCTAGGGCTTGAGCCGCAGGTCGCGGCCCTGCGCCTGGGCCGGCGCGGGCAGGCCGGCGATGCCGGCCAGCGTGGGGGCCAGGTCGGCGATTTCGACGCGCGTCTTGACCTCGCCCTGGCCGACGTAGCCCGGCCCCCAGAACAGCAGGGGCACATGGGTGTCGTACTCATAGGGGCTGCCATGGGTGCTGCCGCCCGGGCGGTAACTGAAGATCCAGTTGCGTTTCAGCACGATCTGCAGCTGCGCGGCGCGCGTCGGATCGAAGGACTTGCGCATGGCCTCCAGATAGGGCGTCGTCGTGTCGGTGCCGAGCAGCTGCTCGCGCGTGAAAACGGCGGCGACGCCGGGGAGCTTGAGCAGCTCGTCGCGGGCGGCGGTCTGCACGGCGGCGAAGTCCAGGCCCTTGTCGGCGGCCAGTTTCTCGTTGAGCAGCAGGCCGGAGGCGGAGAAGCTCCACGCCAGCTTGTCGACGCCGAACTTCGCGCTCAGCGCCGTGTTGACGGCCAGCAGCGCCGGCGGGTTGTTGAAGCGACCGGCGTCGCGGCCCTGGGTGAGGGCCCATTCCGGCGTGTCGGTGAAGCCATGGTCGGCCGTCAGTGCCAACACGTAGTTGCCGGCGCCCACTTCCCGGTCGAGGAACTGGAAGAAGGCCTGCAGGTGGCGGTCCAGGTGCAGCAGGTGGTCGTGCGACAGCCGCGATTCCGGGCCGAAGGCGTGGTTGATGTAGTCGTGGCTGGACAGGCTGACCGACAGCAGATCCTGTACGCCGCGCTGGCCCAGCTTCTCGTTCTTCACGGCGGCGCGGGCGAAGGCCAGCGTCAGCTCGTCGCCGAACGGCGAGGCCAGCAGGCTGCCGTAGAAGCGGGGGCCGGGGGCGTCCATCTTGTCGCCGATGACGGCCGGCAGGCGGTTGCCGTTGCCGCTGGCGACCTGCCAGGACTGGCCGTCCGGCACCGAGCGGGCATAGGCGGCCTCGGGCAGCAGCGGCGCCCAGGCCTTCTGGAAGAAGGCGTCGGCCGGCTTGGCGGCGTTGAAATCCGTCACCCATTGCGGGTGCTGCTGCATGTAGTAGGTGCTGGACGCGAAGCGACCCGTCTCCGACATGTACATGTAGGCCTGCCCCAGGTGGCCGGCCGGCAGGATGGCGCCGCGGTCCTTGCCCGAGATGCCGATGACCTTGGATTGCGGCGAGCGCGTGCGCAGCACGTCACCCAGCGTCTCGGCCTTGAGGTTGCGCGGGCTGGTGCCGGCCAGAGGCGCCGTCGGGCTGTCGATGTAGCGATAGTCCGGGTCGCCGGTGTTGTAGACCTGCTCCCCCGTGACCGGGTCACGCCACTCGTTGCTGATGATGCCGGTGCGCTGCGGATAGGCGCCGGTCAGCATGACCGAGTGGCCTGCCGCCGTGACCGTGTGGCCGTGGCCATAGTGGGCGTCGGCGAACCAGCGGCCGTGCTCCAGGAAGCGGGCGAAGCCGTCGGGCGCGAGCTGCTCGCGGTAGCCGGTGACCTGGCGCATGGGCAGCCCGTCGATGACGACCAGGACCAGCAGCTTGGGGGGCTGGGGCGCAGCGATGGGCGACGGCGTCGTCGTGCAGGCGGTGAGGGCGCTGGCGATGGCCAGGCCCAGCAGGCGGCGGCGGGTGTGCAACATGACGTTCGTGTGACAGTGGGGGTGCGAGCTTACGTCGTCACAATGTCTGATTTGTAAAGCCATGGCCCAGTCCGACCACTTCCATCCCGGCCGAATCACCGGGCGGCGCCCGTGAGCGGCGGCCAGGCCCCGCTGCTGGAGACGGCCGGTGGCGTGGCGCGCATCACGCTGCGTCGGCCGCGCCAGGCCAACCGCCTCGCCGTGGACGACCTCGCCACGCTGCGCGACCTGCTCGACGCCGTCAATGCGGACGAGGCCGTGCGCGTCCTCGTGCTGGCCGGCGAAGGCCGGCATTTCTGCAGCGGCTTCGACCTCGGCGCCCTGGGCGCCGTCGACGCCGGCGCGCGCTTCGGCGAGCTGGCCGATGCATTGGAAGCCGCCCGACCCATCACCGTGGCGCGCCTGCATGGCGGCGTCTACGGCGGTGCGGCCGACCTCGCGCTGGCCTGCGACTTCCGTCTCGGCGCGCCCGCGGTCGAGATGTTCGTGCCGGCGGCGCGCATAGGCCTGCATTTCTACGCCGGGGGGCTCAGGCGCTTCGTCGACCGTCTCGGCCTCGCGATCGCCAAGCAGGTGCTGCTGGCCGGGCGCACGCTGGAAGCGCCGGCCCTGCTGGGCTGCGGCTATCTGGACCAGCTGCTGCCCGACGTCGAAACGCTGGACGCTGCGCTGCAGGCGCTGGTCGACGAGTTGCTGGGCATGGCGCCGCTGGCCCTGCTGCCGATGAAGCAGCACCTGAACGCGATCGCCGCCGGCCGGCTCGACGCGGCCCGGCTCGCGGCCGACGTCGTCCGAGCCCGCGATTCGGCCGATCTCGTCGAGGGCCAGGCCGCCTGGGCGGGCAAAAGACCGGCTCGTTTCCAGGGGGGTTGAAAGCCCTAGGCGGGGGTATTCGCTACATCGTGGAAAATATGGGGCCTGCGCCTTTGCCTGGCGCCCCTTTAAACACTCTTCGACAGGACCAGCGTGGCCAAAGAAACCACCAAGACCACCATCGAAGCGGATGGTCTGCGCTACCGCTCCAAAGCTCCCGGTTCGCCCTTCGCGGCGACCTCCTCCTTCGGCGCGGCGACGATGTCGTGCTTCCTCTGTGGCAAGCACCGCCCGCGGGCGATGCTCAAGTCCAAGAAGCTGCTGGGCAAGTCGCAGCCCGTCTGCTCGCCGTCCTGCAAGGAACTGGACGCGCAGATTGCCGCGAAGTGAGTGAGCCCCCGGCCCGCGGGTACGCGGGCTGACCCCCCGTGGGGGTCGATTCATTGAGGGGTGTTTGCCCCTCAATGAATCGAGCAATGCCGCCGTGGTAGCGGCCGACGTCATCGCTATCAGCGCGCCACGCCTGGCCAGCAGCACCCATGGGCGGCCGGTGGCCGCCTAGCCTTGGTGGAAGCACCTGCCGCAGACGGAGCGGTAGCGCGCGTTGCCGCCGATCTCCACCTGGGCGCCCTCGGTGACCTTGCGGTTGCTGGCGTCGACGCGCATGTTCATCGTCGCCTTGCGTCCGCAGTCGCAGATGGTCTTCATCTCGTCCATCTCGTCGGCCAGCGCGAGCAGCGCGGCCGAGCCGGGGAAGAGTTCGCCCTGGAAGTCGGTGCGCAGGCCATAGCAGATGGCCGGCAGATGGTGCAGATGCGCCATCTCGTGCAGGGTCTGGACCTGGTGCTTGCTCAGGAACTGCGCCTCGTCGACGAGGATGCAGGCGATGCCGGGATCCGCAGCAATCAGCGCCTGGAAGTCGGTGTCGGCGTCGAACTGCTCCACCTCGCGCTGCGGCCCCAGTCGCGATGTGACGAAGCCGTGGCCGTAGCGGTCGTCCAGCCGTGCCGTGAAGATGCGCACGCGGTGACCGCGCTCCTCGTAGTTGTGCGCCACCTGCAGCAGGGCGGTGGATTTGCCGGCATTCATCGCGGCGTAACGGAAAAAGAGCTTGGCCATGGGGTCGTTCGAAGCGGGCTGCATTGTCCCCGCAGGCCGACCCCGTGGATTGGGGCAGGGAAAGCCCGCGGTTTCGTCCTTTTTGGGCCAAGACTGCGGGCTTGCGAGATGGCGCTGTCATCTCGGCCGTGAGTCAATTTGCCTTTCCCTGACCTGTCTGAAGAATGAGCAAAGACACCGTCACCGCGGTCCGCCAGGATGGCTTGCGCTACCAGTCGAAAGTGGGTGGTTCGCCCTTCCTCGGCAGCGGCCACACCCGCTCCTGCTTCAAATGCGGCAAGCACCGCGCGCCGGCCAGCCTGCAGTCCATCCGGCTGCTGGGCCGCAACGAGGTGGTCTGCAAGCCCAACTGCAAGACGCTGCCCTAGACGTTCCCCGTCGGCGGGATGCAATGAGCGCGGCTCTCCAGACCCGCCATTTGACGCGGCCTGACCTATTGCATAGCATGATATGCATATCGGTAGGAAAGGAGTCGTCGTGGTCGAGGATGTTGTCAAGGAGCTGGGTCATCTGAGCCTGGGCACGCGGCTCAAGCGCATCGGCGAGACGCTGCAGGCGCAGACGCAGGCCGTGCTGGCCGCGCATGGTTTCGAGCAGCCGGCGGCCTGGTTCCCGCTGCTGGCGGCGCTGGACCGGCTGGGCGCCCTCAGCATCGGCGAGCTGAGCCAGGCGGTGGGCGTCAGCCAGCCCGTCGTCACGCGCTCGCTGCGTGGGCTGGAGGACGAAGGCCTGGTGGCGTCGGAGGCCGCACAGGAGGACCGCCGCGTGCGCCGCGTGGGGCTGAGCCGCAAGGGCCACGGCCTGGTGCAGCGCGCCCGGGGCGAGGCCTGGCCGGCCATCGAGGCCGCCGTGGCCGCGGCTTGCGCGGGCTTGAGAGGGGATCTGCTCGCGCAGCTGGCGGCGCTGGAAGACGCGCTCGCGGAAGTGCCGCTGCCGCAGCGGGTGAAGCCATGAGCGAGCTTGACCGACCCGTCTGGGCCAGCCTGCGGCACCAGCCCCACTGGGCGATCGGCGACGAGCGCGCGCGGCGCTTCAGGGCCGACATCAATCGCTTCGCCGCGACGCCCGACGAGAGCGCCGCGAGCCTGACCGCGCTGGCCGATCTCGTGCAAGCGGGTGACGACGCGGTCTTCCTGGCCCAGGTGCCGCCCATCGCCGTGCCGCCAGGCCTGATGGTCGCGAAGCAGGCACTGGGCGTGCAGATGGTGGCGGAGCGACGGCTGGCGCCCGACGACGAGGTGCAGCTGCTGGGCGATGCCGATGCGGCCGAGATGCTGGCGCTGGCGACGCTGACCGAGCCGGGACCCTTTCTGCCGCGTACGCACACCATGGGCCGCTTCATTGGCATCCGCATCGCCGGCCGCCTCGCCGCGATGGCCGGCGAGCGCATGCGCTTTCCCGGCCATGTCGAGGTCAGCGGCGTCTGCACCCACCCCGACTTCCGCGGCCTGGGCCTCGCGAGAAGGCTGTCGGCTGCCGTGACGGCCGACATCCAGCGCCGCGGCGAGCAGGCATTCCTGCACGCCTGGGCAACCAACACCGCCGCCATCGCGCTCTATGACAGCCTGGGCTTTGTGCAGCGCGCGACGGTGAACATCGCCGTGCTCAAACGCTCGGGCTAGGCCAGCCGCCACCCAGCGCGCGGATCAGGCCGACGGTGGCCTGGTATTGCGCCGAGCGCACTTGCAGGGCCGCACGCCGGTTCGCCAGCTCGCTGCGGCGTGCGTCCAGCAGCTCCAGCTGGCTGACCAGGCCGTTGCGGTAGCGCGTGTCGGACAGCTTCAGTGCCTGCCCCGCCGCGCTGACCGCGCGGGCGCTGGCGGCGTCCTGCGCCTGCAGCAGCGACAGCGCACCGAGCTGGTCCTCCACGTCCTTGAGCGCCAGCAGGAACTGCTCGCGGAAGGCGATCGCCTCGGCGTCCATCTGCGACTTCGCTGCGTTGACGCCGGCCTCGCGGCGGCCGCCGTCGAAGAGGGGCAGCGCGCCCAGCAGGCCCACGCCCCAGGTGCTGGCGCCGCTCTTCAGCAGGTTGGACAGCTCGCTGGAGACGCCACCGCCCTGTGCCGTCAGCGACAGGCTGGGCCACCAGGCCGCTTGCGCGGCGCCGACGCGGGCCTGCGCGGCCTGCAGCTGGCTGCGCGCGGCGGCCAGGTCGGGGCGCCGTTGCAGCAGCTCGCTCGGCAGGCCGGCCGGCACGGCGGGCAGGGCCGTCGTCCACGCCGTGGGCTTCAGGACGAAGCTGGAGGCCGGCTCGCCGACCAGCACGGCCAGCGCCGTCTCCAGCTCGACGCGGCGGCGATCCAGCGCCAGCGCCTCGGCCTCGTTGGCGGCCAGCTCGGCGCGCACGCGCGCCAGGTCCAGGTCGGCCACGTCGCCGGCGCGGGCGCGCTTCTCCGTCAGCGACAGCGTCTCGCCGTAGGCTGCCACCGTGTCGCGGACCAGGCCGCGCTCGGTGTCCAGCGCCCGCAGCGCCAGGTAGCCGCGCGCCACGTTGGCCTGCACCAGCAAGCGCGCGTCGGCGAGCAACTGCTCGCGGGCCTGCACGTCGAGCGCGGCCGCATTGCGCTCGTGCAGCAGGCGGCCGCCCAGGTCCAGCTCGTAGGCCAGGTTCAGGCCGGCGCTGTACTGCGTCGCGGGCTGGGGCACCAGCTGGCCCGGCGCGGACGAACGGCCGGCGCCGGCCGACACGCCGACCTGCGGCAGCCGGCCGGCCTGCGCCGAGCCCAGCGCCGCGCGGGCCTGTGCCAGCCGGTTGGCGGCGGACTGCACCGTGGTGTTGGCGTTCATCGCGCGGGCGACGAGGTCGTCCAGCACCGGGTCGGCGAAGGGCTGCCACCAGCTGGCGGTCAGCGCGGGCGCGCCGTCCGCGGCCTGCGTCCTGTAGGCGGCCGGCGCCTGCGGCAGTTGCGACGGGTCGACGGTGCCGACCGAGGCGCAGCCGGCCAGCAGCAGCGCGGCGAAGAGTGACGTCAGTTGAAGCTTCATGATTACTTTCCTCGTTGCTGCAGCGCGTCGATCACGGGAGACACGGGCTGCGCGTGGGATGCAGGTGTGGCGGGCGCGGCCACCTGGCCGCCGTGGTGGCGTAGCGGCGCGTTGCCGGCCAGGCGGCGCACGATGACGTAGAACAGCGGCGTCAGGAACAGGCCGAACAGCGTCACGCCTATCATTCCGGCGAACACGGCCACGCCCATGGCCTGGCGCATCTCGGCGCCGGCGCCGACGGACAGCACCAGCGGCAGCACCCCCATGACGAACGCCATCGACGTCATCAGGATGGGGCGCAGCCTCAGACGCGCCGCCTCCAGCGCCGCCTGCATGGGCGTGCGGCCGGCGAACTCCAGCTCGCGGGCGAACTCGACGATCAGGATGGCGTTCTTCGCGCTCAGGCCCACCAGCACGATGAGGCCGATCTGCGTGAACACGTTGTTGTCGCCGTGGCTCAGCCAGACGCCGGTCATCGCGGCGAGCAGGCCCATGGGCACGATGAGCAGGATGGCGATGGGCAGCGTCAGGCTCTCGTACTGCGCCGCCAGCACCAGGAACACCAGCAGGATGGCCAGCGGAAACACCCAGACGGCCGAGTTGCCGGCGATCTTCTCCTGGTAGGTCAGGTCGGTCCACTCGTAGCCGATGCCGGGCGGCAGCGTCTCGGCGGCGATGCGCTCCACGGCGGCCTGCGCCTGGCCCGACGAGAAGCCGGGCGCGGCACCACCGTTGATGTCGGCGGCCAGGAAGCCGTTGTAGCGCAGCGCGCGCTCGGGGCCGAAGCTGGGCGTGACCTTCATCAGCGCGGACAGCGGCACCATCTCGCCGGTGGACGAGCGCACCTTCAGCGCGCCGATGTCCTCGGCGCGGGCGCGGTAGGCGGCATCCGCCTGCACGCGGACCGAGTAGGTGCGGCCGAACTTGTTGAAGTCGTTCACGTACAGGCTGCCGAGGTAGATCTGCATGGTGTCGAACACGTCCGTCACGGCCACGCCGAGCTGGCGCGCCTTGGTGCGGTCGAGGTCGGCGAACAGCTGCGGCACGTTGACCTGGTAGCTGGAGAACAGGCCCGCGAGTTCCGGCGCCTGGCCGGCCTTGGCCATGAAGGCCTTGACCGCCTGGTCCATCGCCTCGTAGCCCACGCCGCCGCGGTCCTCCAGCTGCAGCTTGAAGCCGCCGGTGGTGCCAAGGCCCTGCACGGGAGGCGGCGGGAACATGACGATGAAGGCGTCCTCGATCTGGCCGTACTGCGCGTTCAGCGAGCCCGCGATGGCGCCGGCGGACAGGGCCTTCGTCTTGCGCTCCTCGAAGGGCTTCAGCGTCGCGAACACGATGCCGGAGCTGGCGCTGTTCGTGAAGCCGTTGATGGACAGGCCGGGGAAGGCCACTGCGTGCTCCACGCCCGGCGTCTTCAGCGTGATCTCCGTCATGCGGCGGATCACGTCCTCGGTGCGGTCCAGCGTGGCGCCGTCGGGCAGCTGCGCGAAGCCGATCAGGTACTGCTTGTCCTGCCCCGGCACGAAGCCGCCGGGCACGGCCTTGAACAGGCCGGCCGTGGCCGCGACCAGCGCGAGGTAGACGACCATCATCACGGCCTTGCGCGACATCAGCGTCTTCACGCCGCCGCCGTACTTCTCGGAGCTGCGCGAGAACAGCCGGTTGAAGCGCGCGAAGAAGCCGCCCAGCACGCGGTCCATGCCGCGCGTCAGCGCGTCCTTGGGTGCGTGGTGGTCCTTCAGCAGCATCGCGGCCAGCGCAGGCGACAGCGTCAGCGAATTGATCGCCGAGATCACCGTGGAGATCGCGATGGTCAGCGCGAACTGCTTGTAGAACTGGCCCGTCAGGCCGGTGATGAAGGCCAGCGGCACGAACACCGAGATCAGCGTCAGCGCGATGGCGATGATGGGGCCCGACACCTCGCGCATCGCTCGGTAGGTCGCGTCGCGTGGCGACAGGCCCGACGCGATGTTGCGCTCCACGTTCTCCACCACGACGATGGCGTCGTCCACGACGATGCCGATGGCCAGCACCAGGCCGAACAGGCTCAGTGCGTTGATGGAGAAGCCGAAGCCGTGCATCACCGCGAAGGTGCCGATGATGGACACCGGCACGGCCAGCAACGGGATGATGGATGCGCGCCAGGTCTGCAGGAACAGGATGACGACCAGCACGACCAGCGCGACCGCTTCCAGCAGCGTGTGGATGACGGACTCGATGGACGCGCGCACGAACTGCGTCGGGTCGTAGACGATGGTGTAGTCCACACCCTCGGGCATGCCGGCCTTCAACTCGGCCATCGTGGCGCGCACGTTGGACGAGATGTCCAGCGCATTGCCGCCGGGGGCCTGGAAGATGGGCACGGCCACGGCGGACTTGTTGTCCAGCAGCGAGCGCAGCGCGTACTCGCTGGCGCCCAGCTCGATACGGCCCAGGTCGCGCAGGCGCGTCACCGCACCGTTGGCGCCGCTCTTCACGATGATGTCGCCGAACTCCTCGGCCGACTGCAGGCGGCCCTGCGCGTTGACGGACAGCTGCAGGTCGATGCCCTGCAGGCCCGGCGATGCGCCGACCACGCCGGCCGCGGCCTGCACGTTCTGGCCGCGGATCGCGGTCACCACGTCGCTGGCGGACAGCCCGTGTTCGGCGACCTTCTGCGGGTCCAGCCAGATGCGCATGGAGTAGTCGCCCGATCCGAACAGCTGCACCTGGCCCACGCCGGGGATGCGCGCGAGGCGGTCCTTGACGTTGAGCAGCGCGTAGTTGCGCAGGTAGGTCATGTCGTAGCGGTCGTTGGGCGACGTCAGGTGCACGACCATGGTCAGGTCGGGGCTGCTCTTGACGGTCGTCACGCCCAGGCGCTTGACCTCCTCGGGCAGCCGGGCCTCGGCCTGCGCGACGCGGTTCTGCACCTGCTGCTGCGCCTTGTCGGGGTCGGTGCCGAGCTTGAAGCTGACGGTCAGCGTCATCAGGCCGTCGGTGGTGGCCTGGCTGCTCATGTAGAGCATGTCCTCGACGCCGTTGATGGCTTCTTCCAGCGGCGTGGCCACCGTCTCGGCAATGACCTTGGGGTTGGCGCCGGGGTACTGGGCGCGCACGACGACCGACGGCGGCACGACGTCGGGGTATTCCGAGATCGGCAGCGCGCGTATCGACAGCAGGCCGCCGATGAAGATCAGCAGCGACAGCACGCCCGCGAAGATCGGGCGGTCGATGAAGAATTTGGAGAGATTCATGTTGTTCTTTCTTTCCGGAGGCAAAGCCGCCCCCCGCGGGCCGGCTGAACCGGCCCGCTGACGGGGCGCTCTGGTGGGAAGGGCGGCCTAGATCAGGACGTCTTGGCGGCCGCCTGCTGCGCCGCCAGTTCGGGCTTGGCGTCCATCGCGACGTCCTTGGGTGCGAGGACCGCGCCCGGCCGCACGCGCTGCACGCCGCCGACGACGATGCGCTCGCCGCCCTTCAGGCCGCTGGTCACGACGCGCAGGCCGTTCACGCTGGCGCCCAGCGTCACGGGGCGCCATTCGGCCTGGTTGCCGGCGCCTACGACGATGACGTAGCGCTTGTCCTGGTCGGTGCCGACCGCGCGCTCGTTCACCAGCAGCGCGCTCTCGTTCTTCGCCTGGCCCATGCGCAGCTTGGCGAACTGGCCCGGGATCAGGCGGCCGTCCTTGTTGTCGAACACCGCGCGCACGCGCAGCGTGCCGCTCTTGGCGTCGACCTGGTTGTCGACAAGCTGCAGCCGGCCGGTCTGCGCGTCGGTGGCGCCGGTGGCCATCTCCACGGGGATGCGCTCCAGGCCGCGGCGGTTGGAGCCGCCGTCGGGCAGCGCGGCCAGCGCGCTGCTGACGATCTTCTCGTCGGCGTCGAAGCTGGCATAGATGGGGCTGACGGACACCAGCGTCGTCAGCACCGGCGCACCCGCGCCCGCGGCGACGAGGTTGCCCGTCGTCACCTCGATCTTGCCGACGCGGCCGGCCACCGGCGCACGCACCTGCGTGTAGCCGAGGTTGAGCTGGGCCGACTGCAGCGCGGCCTGCGCGGCGCGCAGGTTGGCCGCACCCTCACGGGCGGCGTTGTCCTTCTCGTCGAACTCGCGGCGGGCCACGGCGCGCTCCTCCAGCAGCGACTTGGCGCGCTGCGCCTCGCTCTGCGTGTAGGTCACGCGGGCCTGTGCGGCGGCCACCTGTGCTTCCAGGCGCGACACCTCGGCCTGGTAGGGGGCGGGGTCGATGCTGACCAGCAGGTCGCCGGCCTTCACGAGGCTGCCCTCGCGGAAGTGCACGGCCTGCACGGCACCGGACACGCGGGCGCGCACATCCACGCGGTCCACGGCCTCCAGACGACCGGAGAACTCGTTCCAGGCCGAGACCGGCTGGCTGAGGACTTCAGCGACGGACACCGGCGTGGCCGGCGGTGCGCCGGGGCCCGGGTTGGCGCGCGCCGGCTGGCCGAACTGGCCGAGGCCCACGGCGCCGAGCGCGGCGAGGGCGATGGCACCTGTGATGAGGCCGAGGCGGCGGTTGAAGCGAGGGGTGGATTGCATTTGTATTTCTCTCCGAAGGTCAAGCAGGATTCGAGGGCGCCCGGCCGGTGGCCTGGCTGAGGAAGTCGTGGACGGGCGTGTGCATGTGTTCCGCGGTCAGTGCCGGCAGCGTCAGGTCGCGTGCGCTGCCGCCGTGCTGGCGCAGCGCGCCGGCATAGCGCCGCGATTCGTCGGCCAGCGGATGGCCTGTCAGGCTGAGCACCAGGGCCGGCGCGAGACCGGCGAGGCGGCTGGCGTTCAGCGGCGTGGCATAGGGGTGGTCGGCGCGCACGCCGTCGCCGAGGTAGGCCTGCCAGCCCTTGGCGTAGATGCATTCGCAGCCGCCGCATTCGCCATCGCGCATGGAGGCGCTGCCCAGCAGCGGGTCCAGCATCGGCGAGATCAGCAGTTGGCCGGCGAGCTCCGGCGCGCGCTGGTCGCGGGCCATCAGCGCCAGCGCGGCGGCAATGTTGCCGCCGGCCTCTTCGCCGGCTACGAACAAGGCCGTCTGCGCGTTGCCGGTCAGCCGGGCCGACTTCCGGGCCAGTGCCTGCAATGCCTCGAAGGTGGCGCTCAGGCCGGCCGGGAAGGGATGCTCGGGCGCCAGCGGGTAGTCCAGTGCGACGACGTCGGCGCCGGCCTCGGCCAGCAGCTCGCAGCGCGCCGAGGCGGCCGCGCAGGACCCCTCGGTGAAGGTGCCGGCATGCAGGTAGAGCAGCAGCGCGCGGCGCCCGGCATCCAGCGGGCGGCGGGCGGCGAACACGCAGGCGTTCAGCCCCGGGGCGGGGCCGAGGCGCAAGGTCGATGGGGCCATCTTGTCCATGGGCCGAAAGATAGAGATGGGTCGCCTGCCGATAAACGGCCTTGAAAGCGACGCACTTTTCTCGCGCATGGAACAATCAAATTCCCGTGCCGCCCTCAGGGGCACGTTCCAACCCCACGCCGACGCCGATGGATCGACTCCAAGCCATGCAAGCCTATGTCCGGGTCGTCGAGGCCGGCACCTTCACGAAGGCCGCCGACTCGCTGGACCTGCCCAAGGCCACCGTCACGCGCCTCATCCAGACGCTGGAAACCCATCTGCGCACCAAGCTGCTGAACCGCACCACGCGCCGCGTGACGGTGACGCCTGACGGCGCCGCCTACTACGAACGCGCGATGCGCCTGCTGGGCGACCTGGAGGAGCTGGAAGGCAGCATGAACCAGGCGCGCATGACGCCGCGCGGCCGCATCCGCATCGACGTGCCGGGCGTCGTGGGCCGCGAGATGATCATTCCGCACCTGCCGGACTTCTACGCGAAGTACCCGGACATCCAGATCGAGATGGGCGTCAGCGACCGGCCGGTGGACCTGATCGGCGACAACGTGGACTGCGTGATCCGCGGCGGAGAGCTGACCGACCAGAGCCTGGTCGCGCGGCGCATCGGCGAGTTCCGCTTCATCACCTGCGCGACGCCCGAATACCTGCGCCGCCACGGCATGCCCGCGCATCCGCGCGAACTGGGCGAGGCGCCGCACCGCATGGTGGGCTATTTCTCGGCGCGCACCGGCAAGATCGTGGGCGACAGCTTCCGCCGCGGCGACGAGGTGGTGGAGGTGGCGGGCAACCATGTCCTGGCCGTCAACGACGCGGACGCCTACCTGAATGCCGGCCTGGCCCACCTGGGGCTGGTGCAGGTGACCTGCTTCATGGCCGGGCCGCTGCTGAAGAGCGGGGGGCTGGTGCGGGTGCTGGAGGACTGGGACACCGACCCGGTGCCCGTCTATGTGGTCTATCCGCCCAACCGCCACCTCAGCAGCAAGCTGCGCGTGTTCGTCGACTGGGTCGTGGAGCTGATCGGCCGCGAGGCGCTGGGTGGCGTGAAGATGCGCTGTACGGCGGCGACCTGAGCCTTCAGGCGCCGTCGCTGCCGGCGGTGGCGACCGCCGTCTGGCCGAGGTCGTCGACCGCGGGCGCGCTGATCGCCAGCAAGAGGCCCGCCGCCAGCGCCGTGACGGCCGTCGCGGCGGTGATCAGCGTGAAGAGGGGGCGGATGTTGTTGTTCATGGTGACTCTCCTGGCCGGCCCCGAGGGGTGATGGGGTGTACCGACAGGTTGTCACTTTAGGAATTGCGCCGCGCGAGAAAAAGCCGGCGCAGCAGAACGGCGAGTTGCTGCTGGCGGAACAATCCCGCGGCACGACCTGGGTTCAGGCCTTGCGCGGGGTGCCCCGCCCACGCTCCTCCAGCCAGGCCCTGGCCATCGAGAAATGGCCGCAGCCGATGAAGGGGCGCGGCGGCTTCAGCGCGGACAAAGGTGAGGGGTGGTTGGCCCTCAGCACCAGATGCCCCTGTCGGGCGGCCTCGATCAGCGGCGCCTTGGCCTGGGCATAGTTGCCCCACAGCATGAACACCTTGGGGGACGCGTCTTCGGCGGCCGCCTTCATGAGGGCATCGGTCAGCGCTTCCCAGCCCTGGTTGGCATGGCTGGCGGGCTGGCCATCCTCCACGGTCAGCACGGCGTTGAGCAGCAGCGTGCCGCCCTCGGCCCAGCGCACCAGGCTGCCGTTGGGCGGGAAGGGCTTGCCCAGGTCGCGCTGGATCTCCTTGAAGATGTTGCGCAGGCTGGGCGGCAGCGGCACGCCGGGCGGCACGCTGAAGCTCAGGCCCTCCGCCTGGCCGGGGCCGTGGTAGGGGTCCTGGCCGAGGATGACGACGCGGGTGCTGGCCAGCGGCGTGAGTGTGAGCGCGCGCAGCGGCTCGGGCGGGTAGATGGTGGCGCCGGCGGCCACGCGCTTCTCGAGGAAGCCCTGCAGCCGTTGGCCGGCCGGCGACGCGGCCCAGGCCTCGACGACGGGGCGCCAGTCGGTGTCGGGAATCTCCAGGGGCAGCTTCATCCGAACAAGTTTGCCAGGGCGGCACCCGGGTCCGGCGCGCGCATGAAGGCCTCGCCGACCAGGAAGGCGTGCACATTGGCGTCGCGCATGCGCTGCACGTCGGCGGCGCCCAGGATGCCGGACTCGGTGACCAGCAGGCGGTCCGCCGGCACGCGCGGCAGCAGCGCGAGCGTCGTGTCCAGCGTCACCTCGAAGCTGCGCAGGTTGCGGTTGTTGATGCCCAGCAGCGGCGTCTTCAGCCGCAGCGCGCGGTCCAGCTCCTCGCCATCGTGCACCTCGACGAGGACGTCCAGGCCGATGGCATGGGCCGCGGCCTCGAGGTCGGCCATCTGCGAGTCGGCCAGGCAGGCGGCGATCAGAAGGATGCAGTCCGCGCCCATCGCGCCGGCCTCCATGACCTGGTAATCGTCGACCATGAAGTCCTTGCGCAGCACCGGCAGCTCGCAGGCGGCGCGGGCGGCCTGCAGATAGGCCGCCGATCCCTGGAAGAAGCGTTCGTCTGTCAGCACGCTCAGGCATGCCGCGCCATGGCGGGCATAGCTCTCGGCGATGGCGGCGGGGCGGAAGTCCTCGCGCAGCACGCCCTTGCTGGGGCTGGCCTTCTTGACTTCGGCGATGACGCCGGCCTGGCCCGCCGCGATCTTGGTGCGCAGCGCGCGCCCAAAGCCGCGCTGCTGGCCCTTGCGGGCTTCAGCCTCCTCGCGCTGGGACGACAGCGAGCGCTTGTTCTTTGCCGCCGCGATCTCTTCCCACTTGACCTCGACGATGCGGTTCAGGATGTCGGCCATCAGTTGGCTCCCAGCCCCTGGGTGGTCTTGACGAAGGCATCCAGCTTGGCACGCGCGGCGCCGCTGTCCAGCGCGGCGCGAGCGCGGGCGATGCCATCGCTCAGGCTGGTGGCCACGTTGGCGGCGTACAACGTCGCGCCGGCGTTCAGCAGCACGATGTCGCGCGCCGGGCCGGGCTGGCCGTCGAGCACGCCAGTCAGCATCTGGCGCGACTGCTCGGGGCCTTCCACCTTCAGGCTGCGGTTGCTGGCCATCGCGAAGCCGAAGTCCTCCGGGTGCACCTCGTACTCGCGCACGGCGCCGTCCTTCAGCTCGCCCACCAGCGTCGTCGCGCCCAGCGAGATCTCGTCCATGCCGTCCTTGCCGTAGACGACCAGCGCGTGCTCGGCGCCCAGGCGTTGCAGCACGCGCACCTGGATGCCGACCAGGTCGGGGTGAAAGACGCCCATCAGGATGTTGGGCGCGCCGGCCGGGTTGGTCAGCGGGCCGAGGATGTTGAAGATGGTGCGCACGCCCAGCTCGCGCCGCACCGGCGCGATGTTCTTCATCGCCGGGTGGTGGTTGGGCGCGAACATGAAGCCGATGCCGCACTCCGCGACGGACGCGGCCACCTGGCGCGGTGTCAGCTGGATGTTGGCGCCCAGTGCCTCCAGCACGTCGGCGCTGCCGGTCTTGCTGCTGACGCTGCGGTTGCCATGCTTGGCGACCTGCGCGCCGGCCGCCGCGGCGACGAACATCGAGCAGGTCGAGATGTTGAAGCTGTGCGCGCCATCGCCGCCGGTGCCGACGACGTCGACGAGATGCGGCAGCGGGCCCAGCGGCACCTTGTTGCTCAGCTCGCGCATCACCTGCGCGGCGGCGGTGATCTCGCCTATGGTCTCCTTCTTCACGCGCAGGCCGGTGATGAGCGCTGCGGCGATGACGGGCGACATCTCGCCGGCCATGATGCGGCGCATCAGCGTCAGCATCTCGTCGTGGAAGATCTCGCGGTGCTCGATGACGCGAGTCAGGGCTTCGTTGTCGGTGATAGGCATGGTTCAGGCCTTCTCGAAGAATTCGCGCGCGGCGGCAATGGCGTGCTCGATGCCGGCGGCGTCGACATCCAGATGGGTCACGAAGCGCAGGCCGATGAGGCCGGTGGCCAGCACGCCGCGCGACTTCAGGTGCTCGAGCAGCGCCGGACCGCGGCCGTCGCTGACCTGCACGAAGACGATATTGGTCTGCGGTGGCGTGACGGTGACACCGGGCAGTGCCGCCAGGCCCTCGGCCAGACGCCTGGCCAGCGCGTGGTCGTCGGCCAGGCGTTCGACATGGTGGGTCAGCGCGTGGTCGGCCGCGGCGGCCAGCAGGCCCACCTGGCGCAGGCCGCCGCCCACCATCTTGCGGATGCGGTGGGCACGATGGATGAGCTCGCGCGAGCCGACCAGCATGGAGCCTATGGGCGCGCCCAGGCCCTTGCTGAAGCAGATGGACGCCGAGTCGAAGTGGCGTGCCAGCTCGGCGGCCGTGCGGCCCGAGGCGACGGCCGCATTGAAGAGCCGTGCGCCGTCCAGGTGGGCGAACAGGCCGCGCGAATGGGCCAGCTCGCAGGCCGCCGCCACATAGCTGCCCGGCAGCACGTTGCCGTTCCAGGTGTTCTCCAGAGCCAGCAACCGCGTGCGCGCGAAATGCGGGTCGTCGGGCTTGATGGCGGCGGCGATGTCCTCCAGCCGGATCGTGCCGTCGGGCTGGTTGGGCAGCGGCTGGGGCTGGATGCTGCCCAGCACCGCCGCGCCACCGCCCTCGTAGCGGTAGGTGTGGGCCATCTGGCCGACGATGTACTCGTCGCCGCGGGCGCAATGGGCCAGCAGGCCGCAGAGATTGCTCTGCGTGCCGCTGCTCATGAAGAGGGCGGCTTCCTTGCCGAGCAGTGCGGCGACGCGCTCCTGCAGCGCGTTGACGGTGGGGTCGTCGCCGAACACGTCGTCGCCCACTTTCGCGCGGGCGATGGCGTCCAGCATCGCGGGCGTCGGCTTGGTGACCGTGTCGCTGCGCAGGTCCACCACGGCATCGCCGCCATGCCCCGAGCCGGGTGCGTAATCGCTCATTGGTGCACCCTTCGCGCTTCGCGCTGTCCCGACAGGCGGGAATGAGCCCCTTCGGGCGGCCGTGCGTGACTCATGCCTTCAGCTCCAGGAAGTTGCGCAGCATTGCGTGGCCATGCTCGCTGAGGATGGACTCGGGATGGAACTGCACGCCCTCCAGCGGCGTCGCCGTGCCGGCCAGCTCGCGGTGGCGCACGCCCATGATCTCGCCGTCGTCGCTGCGCGACGTGATCTCCAGCACCGCGGGGCAGCTGGCCTCCTCGATGACCAGCGAGTGGTAGCGGATGACGGAGAAGTCCCTGGGCAGGCCGGTGTAGACGCCGCGCTGGTCGGTCGTGATCGTGCTGGCCTTGCCGTGCATCTGGCGCTTGGCGCGGACGATCTTGCCGCCCAGTGCCTGGCCCATGGACTGATGGCCCAGGCAGACGCCCAGCAGCGGCTTCTTGCCGAGGAAGTGCCGGATGGCTTCCACGCAGACGCCTGCCTCGTTGGGCGTGCAAGGCCCCGGCGAGAAGACGATGTGGTCGGGGTTCAGCTCGGCCATCTCGGCCACGGTGATCTCGTCGTTGCGCACCACCTTCACGTCCGCGCCCAGCTCGCCGAAGTACTGAACGAGGTTGAACGTGAAGCTGTCGTAGTTGTCGATCATCAGCAGCATTTAGAAGCCCTCCTCGACGAGTTCAGCCGCACGGAGCAAAGCGCGCGCCTTGGCCTCTGTCTCCTGCCATTCCAGCTCGGGCACCGAGTCGGCCACGACGCCGGCGGCCGCCTGCACATACAGCGTGCCGTTCTTGATGATGCCGGTGCGGATGGCGATGGCCAGGTCCATGTCGCCGGCGAAGCTCAGGTAGCCGCAGGCGCCGCCGTAGATCCCGCGCTGCACGGGCTCCAGCTCGTCGATCAGCTCCATCGCCCGCACCTTGGGCGCGCCGGTCAGCGTGCCGGCGGGGAAGGTGGCCTTCAGCACGTCGAGCTGGCCCACCTCCGGGCGCAGCACGCCTTCCACGTTGGAGACGATGTGCATGACGTGGGAATAGCGTTCGACGACGAAGGCCTGCGTCACGTTGACGCTGCCCACGCGGGCGATGCGGCCGATGTCGTTGCGCGCCAGGTCGATCAGCATCAGGTGCTCGGCGCGCTCCTTGGGATCGGCCTGCAGCTCGGCTTCCAGTTCCAGGTCGCGCTCGGTCGTCGCGCCGCGCGGGCGGGTGCCGGCCAGCGGACGGATCGTGACCTTGCGGCTGCCGTCGCTGGCATGCTCCTCGCGCACCAGGATCTCGGGGCTGGCGCCGACGATCTGGAACTCGCCCAGGTCGTAGAAGTACATGTAGGGGCTGGGGTTCAGCGCGCGCAGCGCGCGGTACAGCGCGATGGGCTCGGCCTTGTAGGGCTTGGAGATGCGCTGGCCCACCTGTACCTGCATCAGGTCGCCGGCGGCGATGTAGTCCTTGGCCTTGGCCACGGCCGCGAGGTAGTCGGCCTTGGCGAAGCCTCGCGTGACCGGGTGCGATTCGCCGCGCGGCACGCGCGGCACGCTGACCGAGTAGCTCAGCTTGTCGCGCAGCTGCGAGAGGCGCTTCTTGGCACGGAAATAGGCCTCGGGCTGGCGCGGGTCGGCCCAGACGATGAGGTAGAGCCGGCCCGACAGGTTGTCGATGACGGCGACTTCCTCGCTCAGCAGCAGCACGATGTCGGGGGTGCCGAGCGACTCGCCGCCGTGCTCGCGGTCCAGGCGCTTTTCAATGGCGCGCACGGCCTCGTAGCCGAAATAGCCGGCCAGGCCGCCGCAGAAGCGTGGCAAGCCGGCGGGGATCCTGGGCTTGATGCGCTCCTGGTAGGCGGCGATGAAGTCCAGCGGATTGCCGTCATGCGTCTCGACGGTGGCGCCGTCGGTGACGACCTCGCAGCGTGTGCCGGTGGCGCGGATCAGCGTGCGCGCCGGCAGGCCGATGAAGGAGTAGCGCCCGAAGCGCTCGCCGCCGACGACGGACTCCAGCAGGAAGCTGTTGCGGCCCTGGCCGGAGCCGGCGCAGAGCTTGAGATAGAGGGACAGCGGGGTTTCGAGATCCGCAAAGGCCTCGCTGATGAGCGGGATGCGGTTGTAGCCCTCGGAAGCGAGGCTCTGGAATTCGAGTTCGGTGATCACGGTCAAACCTTGAAACAGCGGTGTTCAGGGCTTGGCGTGCAGCCCGGTTCGTGAACGGGCAACGCGTGTGGGAGCGCGTCAGGGCGCGCCAAGCGGCATCAGGGCAGGGCTGACCAGCGACGCCAGGGCCAGGCTCCCCGGTCGCTCGACCCCGTGATGTGCTTGCGCGTGATGAACATGACCGGGTCAGTGTATCAGCCGGGTTTTCGCCGTCTCGGGCCATACTTCGCGTCGCAAAGAGGCCGCTATCGCGGCCCGACAACGGAGCGAGACATGCGCGTGTTCATCGTCGCGGCACTGCTGGCCGCAGCCAGCCTGGGTGGCCCAGGCGCCCAGGCCCAGGTGGTCGAGGTGGCCAATGTGAAGTACGAGCCGACGCTCGACCTGGCCGGCCAGAAGCTGCAGCTCAACGGTGCCGGCATCCGCTACAAGTTCGTCATCAAGGTCTACACGGCGGGGCTCTACCTGGCGCAGAAGGCCGGCACGACGCAGGAGGTGCTGGCGGCCCCCGGCCCCAAGCGCATCCACATCCAGATGCTGCGCGACATCGACGGCAACGAGCTGGGCAAGCTCTTCACCAAGGGCATGGAGGCCAACGTCACCCGCGACGAGTTCGCCAAGTCCATCAACGGCGTGCTCAAGCTGAGCGAGATATTCGCCAGCCGCAAGCAGCTCAGTAGCGGCGAGAACTTCTCGGTGGACTACGTGCCCGGCGTCGGCTCCACCGTGCTGCTCAACGGCAAGCCCATCGGCGAAACCATCAAGGAGCCCGAGTTCTACTCGGCCCTGCTGCGCATCTGGCTGGGAGAGAAGCCCGCCGACGACGGGCTGAAGGATTCGCTGCTGGGCGTCAAGCGCGAGCGTCGGCGCTGAGGTCGACCGCCGGCGTCCTCACTGGGGGGCCGGTGAGGGCCCCGGGCGGTGCACGCCGGTCAACAGCCCGAGCAGCTCCATCAGCGTGGCCGCCTGGGCGGGGCTGAGGACGGCCAGCAATTCCTCGCTGGCCCGCCAGCTCGCCTTCTCGGCCCGGGACAGCAGCAGGCGCCCCGACCTCGTGAGGGCCAGCAGGCTGCGTCGCTTGTCCGTGGGATCGTCGCTGGCACTCACCAGATCGCGCTCGCGCAGCAGGCGGATGACCAGCGACATCGTGGCGCGGTCCAGGGCGATCACGCGGCCCAGTTCGTTCTGGCCGATCGGTGCGCGGTGGCGCAGGGCGAACAGCGCGGCGTACTGGGCGGGGGTCAGGTCCAGGTCCGCACAGGCCTCGGCAAACGCGGCGCTGGCGACCTGATGTGCGCGCCGGATCAGGAAATCCGGGCTGTCGTAGAGCCTGTCCAAGGCGTCGTTCGTGGGCATGTGACGGTTCGGAACACGGGCGGGTGGGCGGCGCTTTAGCGGGAAATGATAGCGAGAGGCCGCCGGGAGGCGGCCTGGTGACACCCAGGTCGGGGATGCCGGATGCTTAAACCATACGGACAATGTGGTTATGTGGAAGGCTGCGCTGATTGTCGAGGCCGATGAGTTGCGCACGCGGACTCTCGCCAGCTTGTTGAATGGGGCCGGCTATCGCGCTGATTCCTGTGTCGATGCCGAGGCGGCCATGGCCCGCCTGGAGGCGGGCGAGGCCGTGGCGCTGCTGGCCGTCGACCTGGACACGGCGGCGGACACGCTCGGCCTGCTGCGCTCCTTCCATTGCACGCATGGCCTGCCGCCGCTGCTGGGGATGACGCATGGCGCCGATGCGCGGCGCACGGCCGAGGCCTTGGCCGATGGCGTGGCGCTGGTGGTCGACTTGGCTGCGCCGGCGGCAGTGCTGCGCCAGGCCTTGCAGGTCTTGTCGCGGCCGCCCGTCGCCGCGCCCGGGCCGGAGCTGTTCGGCCCGCATCTCGGCGCCGCCGGGATGGAGGCGCGCATAGGCCTGGCCCTGGCGATCGAACAGCAGGGGCGCAGGCTGCTGCAGGAGGCCGTGCATGGCTGGCTTGCCGGGCGGGCCCAGGAGGCCGCCGCGGCCGCGACGCGGCTCGAGCAGGTGGCGCGCCGCCTGGGAGCCCAGGGCCTGGTCGGCGCCTGCAGGCAGCTCGCGGGCGAGGCCGGCACGGGCCTGCTGCTGCAGCAACGCGCGGCGCGGGTCAGGCAGGAGCTCGACGGCGTGGTGTGCGGCCTGGGCCGGGCGGCCCTCGATGCGCCTCGCTGGGTGCGCGAGGGCGAAGTCGACGGCCTGCCAAGCCATACGTCCTAGTTTTTTGGTACGACTTGTTTGTTTGATATCAAACGTATTTGAAATATCGTTTGATATCGATCATGATCCGGGGCTGCCACGTCAACGTGGATGAAAGCCTTTCCGAGGGAGTCGTGCCAGATGCGAGACAACCAACCCGTGACGCGGCAGGAGCACCAGGTGCCCGATGGCGCGACGCTCATGTCGACGACCGACCTGGACAGCCGGATCGTCTATGCCAATGGCGTCTTCGCCGAGGTCAGCGGCTTCTCGCATGAGGAGCTGGTGGGGCAGCCCCACAACCTGGTGCGCCACCCCGACATGCCGCGTGCCGCGTTTGCCGACATGTGGGCCACGCTGAAGCGGGGGCAGTCGTGGTCGGCGCTGGTCAAGAACCGCCGCAAGGACGGTGCCTTCTATTGGGTGCGCGCCAACGCCACGATGGTGCGGCGTGGCGGGCGGCCCTGGGGCTACATGTCGGTGCGCACGCCGGTGGGCGCCGACGAGGTCGCGCGGGCGGAGAGGCTCTACCAGCGCTTTCGCGACGGCCTGATGCGCGGCTGGACCTTCCGCCAGGGCCTGCTCGTCCGCTCCGACTGGCTCAGGCCGTTGAGCGCCTGGCGCCTGCTGTCGCTGCAGGCGCGGCTGCTGCTGGCGGGCGTGCTCGCCGTGCCGCTGGCGCTGCTGCCGGTGCAGTTCGCCGGCCCCACGCCGCTGGCCGTCGCGCTGGGCATGACCCTCGCCGTGGCGGCGCAGACGCTGTACCTGCGCCGGCAGGTGCTGGGCCCGGTGCGCCACATCGCGGCCCAGGCAGCGCGCGTGGCGAGCGGCGAACCCATTGCCGTCAGCGAACTGGGGCGGCTCGACGAGCTGGGCCTGCTGATGCGCTCGGTCAACCAGGCGGGCCTCAACCTGAGGTCGCTGGTGTCCGACGTGGCGGGCCAGATGGAGCGGCTGGCGCAGGCCAGCGACGAGGTGAAGGCCGGCAGCGCCGACGTCAGCGCGCGCAGCCGTTCGGCGGCGGAGCAGCTGAGCCGGGCCGGCGAGGCGGTGGGCGCGCTGGGCCGCAGCAGCGACGCGAATGCGCGCGCGGCGGGGCAGGTACGCGCGCTGGCCGAGCAGGCCGCCGCGGTGGCCCATCGCGGCGGCGATGCGATGCGCGACGCCGTGCGGCGCATGAACGAGCTCAGCCAGGCCAGCCGTCGCATTGCGGACATCGTCGCCACCATGGACGGCCTGGCCTTCCAGACCAACGTGCTGGCCTTGAACGCCTCGGTCGAGGCGGCCAGGGCCGGCCCGGCGGGGCGCGGCTTCGCCGTCGTGGCGCAGGAGGTGCGTGCACTGTCCCAGAGCTCGGCGCAGGCGGCCCGCGAGATCCGCGCGCTGGTCGACGACTCGCTGCGGCATATCGGCGAGAGCGCCGAGGGCGTGGCCACGGCCGACCGCACGGGGGAGGAGATCCTGGCGCAGGTGAACGAGGTCAGCCGCCTGGTGGGCGAGATCGCGTCGGAGTCGGCCCAGCAGGCCGGCGGCGTTCGGGAGGTGCACGCGGACCTGGATCGCCTGCAGGACCTGACGCGGCAGAACATGGCCATGGTGGCGCAGAGCGCAGCGGCCGCCGCCGAGCTGAACCAGCGCGCGCAGCAGCTGATCCAGGCGGTCGCCGTCTACCGGGAGGCCTGAAATGCTGCCGTCGCGCCCCTTGCTGCATGGTGGCCGCGTACTGGTGGTCGATGACGACCCCACGACGCTGGCCCTGCTCGACGAGCTGCTGCGGTCGGCCGGCTTCGCGCCGCCGACGCTGGTGGCCGACCCGCGCGAGCTGCGCGCCTGGTCCGACGCGCGTGGCTTCGACGCGGTGCTGCTGGACCTGGACCTGCCGCACATGGATGGCTGGGAGGTGCTGGCCGTGTTGCGCGAGCGCTATGGCGACAACATGCCGCCGCTCGTCGTCGTCAGCGGCGATTCGCGTCGCGGCAACCAGGTGCGGGCGTTGTCGGCCGGCGCCTGCGACTACGTGGCCAAGCCCTTCGATACCAACGAGCTGCTGCTGCGCATCCAGATGCACGCCACCGGCCACATGAACCGTCACCTGCTGCGGGAGCAGAAGAGCGAGCTGGAGGCGACGGTACAGCAGCGCACGTCGGCGCTGCGCCAGTCGCGACTGCAGATCCTGCGCATGCTGGGGCGCGCCGCGGAGTTCCGCGACAACGAGACCGGCGCGCACATCCTGCGCATGAGCCATGTCTCGGCGCTTTTGGCCCGCGAGCTGGGCTGGGACGACGAGCGCTGCGAGCTGATGCTCAATGCCAGCCCGCTGCACGACATCGGCAAGATCGCGATCCCCGACGCCATCCTGCTCAAGGCCGGTCCGCTGACTCCGCAGGAGCGCGAGATCATGCAGGAGCACACCGTCAAGGGCGCAGCCATCCTGCGCGCGCCCGAGGGCGAGGGCAACGAGCTGCTGGCGATGGCGACCGAGATCGCGCTCCACCATCACGAACGCTGGGACGGGGGCGGCTACCCCTGCGGCCTGGCGGCCACCGACATCCCGGAGAGCGCACGCATCGTGGCCGTGGCCGACGTGCTGGATGCGCTCACCTCAACGCGGCCTTACAAGAGCGCCTGGAGCTTCGCCGAGGCGCTGGCGTACATCCAGGCGCATGACGGCCGGCATTTCGATCCCGACGTGGTTGCCGCGCTGAGCCGCAACCGGCATCGGGTACAGGAGATCAGACATCACTTCCAGGATGCCGACATTGGCTGAAGCCATGCACGACCCGGCGCTGTCGCCGCCCAAGGCGCAGGGCGCCGCGCGCACGGCGCTGCGTCTGCTCCTCGTGTCGCCGGACGAGGAGGTGCTGCAGCAGCTGCGGCCGCTGCGCGCCGGCCAGGGGTTGGAGCTGCTGCACGCGGCCGGCGCCGGCGCGGCCGAGTCGCTGGTCCGGCAGTCGCGCGTGGAGCTCGTGCTGATCGACGAGGCCATCGGGCGCCAGGCGCTGGTGGGCCTGGTCGAACGCCTGCGCGACCAGCTCTTCAAGGACTGGCTGCCCATCATGGTGCTGGGCGGCAGCCCCGAGTTGCTGCACCTGCTGGAGCGGCGTGCGCGCGGCATGGTGGACTACTTCCTGGCCAAGCCGCTTTCCACCCGGGCCTTCCGCGAGCGGCTGGTCGCCGCGCGCCGCATGGTGTCGCTGCGCCGTGTCTGCGGCAGCGCGCTGGACCGGGTCTCCGAAGGCGTGCTCATCATCGACGAGCATGGCACGTTGCGTTCGTTCAACCGCGCCGCGGAGCGCCTGTTCGGCTGGAGCGCCGAGGACGTCATCGGCCAGAACGTCAGCCTTCTCATGCCCAGCCGCCATGCCCACAAGCATGCCCGCTACGTCGAGGACTACCTGCACAGCGGGCTGCCGCGCATGATCGGCACCGGCCGCATGGAGACGGCGCTGCGACGCGACGGCAGCAAGTTCCCCATGCACCTGACCGTGGCCGACATCAGCGACGAGACCGCGATCCGCTTCGTGGGCGTGATCCGCGACCTGTCAGCCGAGCTGGAGCGCGCCGAGCTGCAGCAGATGGCGCTGCACGACTCGCTGACCGGCCTGCCCAATCGAAGTCATGCCGAGCAGCGCGTGCGTCGCGAGATCGAGACGGCCGCCGCAGGCGCGCCGGGCTTCGCGCTGCTGTTCGTCGATCTGGACCGCTTCAAGCGCATCAATGACAGCTTCGGCCACGCGACTGGCGACGAGGTGCTGCGCGCCGCGGCGCAGCGGCTGCGCCATGCGCTCAGCGAGGCCGACTTCGTCGCACGGCTGGCCGGTGACGAGTTCCTGCTACTGCTCCCGGGCGTGCAGAACCCGGGCGACGCGCGACGCGTCGGCGACCGCATCGCGCGCCGCCTCGCCCAGCCGCTGCTGCTCCAGGGGCAGCGGCTGTCCATCAGCGCCAGCATAGGCGTGGCCTTGTACGGGCCCGACGGCCGCACGGCCGAGGAGCTGCTGGCGCGGGCCGACGCGGCCATGTACGCCCACAAGCGTCAGCTGCCGCCCTGAGCACGGCGGCACGGCCGTGCCTCAGCCGGCGGGCAGCGCCAGCGCGTCCAGCCGCTCCAGGTGCTGCAGCGCCGGCACGGCGCGGATGTCCTCGCCGTGGTTGTAGCCGTAGGTCACGAGGACCAGCGGGCAGCCGGCCGCGCGCGCGGCCTCGGCGTCGTTGCGCGAGTCGCCCACCATCCATGTCGTCGCGGGTGGCGTTCCCAGGGTCTCGCAGGTCTTGACGAGTGGCAGCGGGTCCGGCTTCTTGCGCGCGAAGTCGTCGCCGCCGAAGACCTGCTGGAAATAGCCGTCCAGACCCTTGCGCCTCAGCAGTTCGCGCGCCGGCGCCGCGGGCTTGTTGGTCAGCACGGCCAGCGGCAGGCCGCGTGCCCGCAGCGCCTGCAGCCCCGCGACGACGCCCGGATAGACCGCGGCGTGCTCGCCGTTCACTTCGGCGTAGTGCCGCTGGTAGAGCACCCAGGCGTGCTCGAACAGCGCCGCGTCGGCGCCCACCCGGGCCAGCGTCGTGCGCACCAGGTGTTCGCTGCCACGGCCTATGGTGTGCTCGACGAAGCCGCGCGTCACCGGCGGCAGACCGAGGTCGGACAGCACGAGGCCCAGCACGGCGACGAAGTCGCCCAGCGTGTCGACCAGGGTGCCGTCGAGATCGAGGATGCAGGCCCGGGGCGCGATCATGGTGGCAGGACTCCGTCGGCCTTGAACATGGCCTTGATGCCCCGCACCGCCTGGCGGATGCGCGACTCGTTCTCGATCAGCGCGAAGCGCACATGGCCGTCGCCGTGGTCGCCGAAGCCTATGCCGGGCGACACGCAGACCTTGGCCTTCTCCAGCAGCTGGCGCGCGAACTCCAACGAGCCCAGCGCACGGTAGGGCTCGGGGATGGGCGCCCAGATGTACATGCTGGCCTTGGGGCAGTCGACGGCCCAGCCGGCCTCGGTGAGCCCCTTGTGGAGCACGTCGCGGCGGCGCTGGTAGCTGGCGGCGATGTCGTGCACGCACTGCTGGTCGCCCTCCAGCGCGGCGATGGCGGCCACCTGCACCGGCGTGAAGCTGCCGTAGTCGTGATAGCTCTTGATGCGCGCCAGCGCCGCGACGAGGTCGGCATTGCCGACCATGAAGCCGATGCGCCAGCCGGCCATGTTGTAGCTCTTGCTGAGCGTGAAGAACTCCACCGCCACGTCCTTGGCGCCGGGCACCTGCATGATGGACGGCGCCTGGTAGCCGTCGAACACGATGTCGGCATAGGCCAGGTCGTGCACGACGAGGATGTCGTGCTTCTTGGCCAGCGCGACGACGCGCTCGAAAAATCCCAGATCCACGCATTGCGCCGTCGGGTTGGACGGGAAGCCGAACACCATCATCTTGGGCTTCGGGTAGCTGCCGCGTATGGTCTTCTCCAACTCGGCGAAGAAGTCCACCTCGCTGCTGACGGGGATGGCGCGGATGTCGGCGCCGGCGATGACGGCGCCGTAGATGTGGATGGGGTAGCTTGGGTCTGGCACCAGCACCGTGTCGCCGCGGTCCAGCGTGGCCAGCATCAGGTGGGCCAGACCCTCCTTGGAGCCTATGGTGACGATGGCCTCGCTGTCGGGGTCCATGGCCACGCCGTAGCGGCGCTCGTACCAATGCGAGATCGCGCGGCGCAGCCGCGGGATGCCCTTGCTGGCCGAGTAGCCGTGGGTGTCGGGCCGCTGGGCCACCTCGGCGAGCTTGGCGACGATGTGCGCCGGCGTGGCCCCGTCGGGGTTGCCCATGCTCATGTCGATGATGTCCTCCCCACGCCGGCGGGCCGCGAGCTTGAGCTCGGCCGTGATGTTGAAGACGTAGGGTGGGAGGCGGTCGATGCGCGCGAAACGGCGCTTGCCGCCGGAGGCGGAAGGGGAAGAGGTCATGGCAATGTCACGTGAGCGCCCGGAACCGTCCGAGCGACGTGGCCCGACGACGAGCGGTCGGGCCGGCGCCATGGTAAATGACCGGATCCGTGGCATCCCAACAATGAAGGATGGCGGCGTGGCCAGCCCGCCTGCGGCGGACGGATCTCCCTCCAGAATGCCCCGGCCCCTCAACCTCGCCGACCGCGCCTGCACGGCAGGCGACGCCTGCCGCCACTCGCCTTCGCGTTCACCGGAAAGCCATCACGACATGAGGCAAAGCTTCCTGCGCCGCTGGGTGCGCCCCCTGGTCCTGCTGGCCGCAGGCCTCGGCCTTGCGGCCCTGGCCCGGGCTCAGCCGTATTCCAACCTGTTCGTGTTCGGCGACAGCCTGTCGGACGTCGGCAACGACCTTGTCGTCACCGGTGGCGCGGTGCCCAGCACGAGCTACTACAGCAACGGCAGCATCGTCGGCCGCTTCACCAACGGCCTGAGCTACGCCGATCATCTGGCGGCCGGCCTGGGCCTGAGTCTGAGCCCCTCCGTGCTGGGCGGCACGGACTACGCCTACGGCGGCGCGCGCACCGGCTACATGGCCGCCGGGCTGCCGGCCAGCGCGCTGAGCTTCAACCAGCAGATCGGCGCCTTCACGGCCGGCCATGCGCAGGCCGACGCCGGTGCGCTGTTCGTGCTGTGGATAGGTGCCAACGACATGTCCGACGCCATTGGCGCCGCCGCCCAGGGCAACCCCGGGGCGGTCGGCGCTGCGATCAGCCAGTCGATGCAGTCGATTGGTGGTGCGATCCAGGGGCTGTCGAGCCTGGGCGCGACGCATTTCCTGGTCGCCAATCTTCCTGACCTGTCGCTGATCCCGGCCGTGAACTCGCGCGGGTCGGCCGGCCTGTCCGCGCTGGCCCAGGGGGCGAGCCAGGCGTTCAACGCCGCGCTCGCCGGCACGCTGGCGCAGCCAGCCTTCTCGGCGCTGGACATCCGCCAGTTCGACGTCTACGCCGCGCATACCGCGATCACCGCCAACCCTTCGGCCTATGGCTTCTCCAACGTGACCGGCGCCTGCTACACGGGCGACGTCGGTGGCCAGGCACTGCCGGGCGGCCCGGCGCCAAGCGTCTGCGGCAACCCCGATGCCTACCTGTACTGGGACTACGAGCATCCCACCGCGGCGCTGCACGCGGTGCTGGGCGCGCAGGCGCTGGCCGTGGCGGTGCCCGAGCCGGCGCAGGCGCTTTTGCTGGCGCTCGGGCTGGCGGTCCTGGCGGGCGTGCGGCGCGCCCGCCGCCGCCGCTGAGCGCCGGCCCGGGCGGGTCGTAAGCTGGCGGGATTGCTGCCCCCGCCATCCGGCATGAACCCGCCCGAGCCTCTTTCGCTGACGGTCAACGACCGCACCACCGTCTCCGCCCTGTGGCTGCTGCCGTCGCGGCCGCGGGCTGCCTACGCGTTCGCCCATGGCGCGGGCGCTGGCATGCAGCATGACTTCATGGCTGCGCTGTCGCAGGCCTTGCTCGAGCAGGCTGTCGCGACCTTGCGCTACCAGTTTCCCTACATGGAGCGCGGCTCAAAGCGGCCCGACACGCCCGCGCTGGCCCATGCCACCGTGCGTGCGGCGGTGGCGGCGGCGCGTGGTCGCCTGCCCGACGTGCCGCTGTTTGCCGGCGGCAAGTCCTTCGGCGGGCGCATGAGCTCGCAGGCTCAGGCCCTGGCGCCCATGCCGGGCCTGCGCGGGCTGGCCTTCGTCGGCTTTCCGCTGCATCCGGCGGGCAAGCCGGGCGTCGAGCGGGCCGCCCACCTGGCCGACGTGAGGGTGCCCCTGCTGTTCCTGCAGGGCACGCGCGACGAGCTGGCCGAGCTGGGCCTGCTGCGGGGCGTCGTGCAGGGCCTGGGCGATGGGGCGACGCTGCACATCGAGGAAGACGCCGACCATGCCTTCCATGTGCGGGCGCGCAGCGGGCGCACGGACGCGCAGGTGGTGCAGGCGCTTGCCGCGACGATGGCGGCCTGGTTCGGCGAGCGGGCTTCCTAGAATGACGCCAATGACTACCACCGCCGCCCCCATCGTCTGCATCGGCGGCCTCAATGTCGACCGCAAGCTCAGACTGCTGGCGCAGGCGCTGCCCGGCTCGTCCAACCCCTGCGAATCGCACGAGACCCCCGGAGGTGTCGTGCGCAACGTGGCCGAGAACCTGGCACGCCTGGGTCTGCCGGTGGCCCTGGTGGCCGCCGTGGGCGACGACGCGGGTGGCCGCATGCTGCTTGAGCAGGCCGCCGCCGTCGGCATCGACACGCAGGCCGTCCTACAGCTGCGCCGCCATGCCAGCGACAGCTACACGGCCGTGCTGGCACCCGACGGTGGCCTGGCGCTGGGCCTGGCGGCCATGCCGTTGGTGGAGAGCCTCAACCCCTGGGCGCTGGAGGCCAGCAAGACGCTGCGTGCCGGCGCTGCGCTGGTCGTCGCCGACGGCAACCTGCCCACCGATGCCTGGCCGCTGCTGCTGGACGAGGCACGTGCCACTGGTGTTCCGCTGGTCTGCGTGGCCGTGTCCGAGGCCAAGATGGCACGCCTGCCCGAGCGGCTCGCCGGCTTGCACCTGCTGATGCTGAACGCCGGCGAGCTGGCTTGCGTGGCGCCCGAGCCGCAGGCTGCCTTCGCGGCCCTGCATGCGCGCGGCGTGGCCCGTGTGCTCGTTTCCCAAGGCGCCGAGGGCCTGTTGCTCAGCGAACCCGGCCGGGCGCCGCGCCATTGGCCGGCGCCCGACGTGCCCGTCGTCGACGTGACCGGCGCCGGCGACGCGTTGTCGGCCGGCGTCTGCGCGGCGCTGTTGCGCGACGCGGCCGACTTCGACGCCGCGGCCCGCCTGGGCCTGGACCTCGCCGCGCTGACGCTGCAGACCGAGGACAGCGTCCACCCCAAACTGAACCCCAGGTTTCTGGAACACCGATGAACGAACTGATCCAACTCTCGCCCGAGGTGGCCGCCGCCCGTGAGCAGGGCCGTCCCGTCGTGGCCCTCGAGTCGACCATCATTGCCCATGGCATGCCCTGGCCACAGAACCTGGATACGGCCCGCCAGGTCGAGGACGTCATCCGCCGCGAGGGCGCCGTGCCGGCCACCATCGCCGTCATCGACGGGCGCATCCGCGTGGGCCTGGACGACGCCGAGCTGCAGCGGCTGGCCCAGGCGCCGGACGCGATGAAGCTCAGCCGCCGCGATCTGCCCTATGCCGTTGCCACCGGCCGCCTGGGCGCCACCACCGTGGCTGCGACGATGATCTGCGCCCAGCTGGCCGGCATCGAGGTCTTCGTCACCGGCGGTATCGGTGGCGTGCACCGCGGCGGCGCCGAGAGCTTCGACATCTCGGCCGACCTGCAGGAACTGGCGCGCACGCCGGTGGCGGTGGTCTGCGCCGGTGCCAAGTCCATCCTTGACCTGGGCCTGACGCTGGAATACCTGGAGACCCACGGCGTGCCGGTGCTGAGCATCGGCCAGGACAACTTCGCCGCCTTCTTTACGCCCGACAGCGGTCTCAAGGCTGACTTCCGCATGGACGGTGCGCAAGAGCAGGCGCGCTTCATCCGCGCCAAATGGGCGCTGGGCCTGGTGGGCGGTGTGGTCATCAGCAATCCGGTGCCGGCCGCCGAGGCCATGCCGCGCGAGGAGATCGACGCGATCACGGCCCGGGCCCTGGCCGAGGCGCAAGCCCAGGGCATCGCCGGCAAGGCCATCACGCCGTTCCTGCTGGGCCGCATCAAGGCGCTGACGGGCGGGCGCAGCCTGGCTACCAACATCGCGCTGGTGAAGAACAACGCCATCGCGGGGGCGCGACTGGCACGCGCGCTGCAGGGCTGAGGGCAAAAAAAGTACGGGTCGACCGCGGCCAGCAACCTACCGGTAAAACGGGCCGGTTAAGCTGATCTGTTTTTTCGGTCAATCCCTATTACTTTTGGCACGCCCAGCCTCATGCGCTCGACCCCTCAACTGATGATCTTCTGTGGCCTGGCCATCTTGGCCCTGAGCGGCTGCGGACGCAAGGCAGATGCAGAAGGCATGGCGCCGCCGCGCGGCGCCTCGGCCACGGCTGCCGCAGCGAGCGCGCCGCCCCAGAACGTCGGTGTCGTCAAGGTCAGGCAGGCCGACGTGCCCATCATCGTGGAGGCCAGTGGCACCGTGACGGCGCTGCAGAGCGTGGACCTGCGCGCGCAGACGACCAGCACCGTGGCCCAGGTGCTCGTCAAGGACGGCCAGCATGTGCGCAAGGGCGAGCTGCTGTTCCGCTTCGACGACCGCGCCGACCGTGCCGCGCTGGAGAAAGCGCGCGCCCAGCTCGCCCGCGACCGCGCGGCCCAGGCCGACCTGGAGCGCCAGCTCAACCGCGCCAAGGAGCTGAAGGCGCAGAACTTCATCGCCCAGAACGCCGTCGATACGGCGCAGGCCAACTTCGACGCCGGCCAGGCGCTGATGCGCAGCGACGAGGCTGCCGTGCAGGCTGCCCAGGTCACCGTCGGCTACAACGAGTTGCGCGCGCCCATCAGCGGCCGCGCCGGCATCGTCAGCGTCTACCCGGGCAGCCTGGTGCAGGCCAACGCGACGGCGCTGCCGCTGGTCAACATCGCGCAGCTGGATCCCATCGCCATCAGCTTCACGGTGCCCGAGACGCAACTGGGCTCGCTGCTGAGCGCCACGCGCGCCGGCGAGCTGGACGTGGAGGCCTTGCCGCCGCCCGGTGCGCCGCGCGGTACGGCGTCCATCAAGGGCCGCGTCTCGGCGGTGGACAACCTCGTCGACGCCACCACCGGCACCATCAAGGTCAAGGCCGAGTTCGACAACAAGGCCCATGCGCTGTGGCCGGGCCAGTACCTGCGCGTGCGCGTCACGCTGCGCACGCTCAAGGGCGTGACGGTGGTGCCGCAGGCCGCCATCATCATGCGCGGCAATGAACGCTCGGTCTACGTCGTCGGCCCGGACGACACGGCCAAGCTCGTGCCCGTGCAGCTGCGCCAGGCCATGGGCGAGCAGGCCGTCGTCGAGGGCCTGGACGCGACGGCCCAGGTCGTCATGGAGGGCAAGCAGAACCTGCGCCCGGGAACACCGCTGCGCATCCAGCCCAGCGGCGGCGCGGCGCCGGCAGCTTCCGCAGCAGCTTCGGGCGCAGGCAAATGAGGCTCACGGAGGTCTTCATCCGGCGGCCGGTCATGACCGTGCTGCTGAACCTGTCGCTGGTCATCGCCGGCCTGGCGGCCTGGAGCAAGATCCCGGTCGCGGCGCTGCCGTCCTACAACACGCCCATCATCAACGTCGGTGCCTCGCTGCCCGGCGCGTCGCCCGAGACCATGGCGTCTTCGGTGGCGCTGCCGCTGGAGAAGCAGTTCGCGACCATCGCGGGCCTGCAGACCATCTCGTCGGTCAACACGCTGGGCAGCACCTCGCTGACGCTGGAGTTCGACCCCTCGCGCAACATCGATGCCGCGGCGGTGGACGTGCAAGCGGCGCTGTTCCGCTCCCTGCGCGCGCTGCCGGCGGAGATGACCTCGCCGCCCAGCTACCGCAAGGTCAACCCGGCCGACGCGCCGGTGCTGCTGGTGGCGCTGACCTCGCCGTCCATCGACCTGACCGAGCTGAACGACTATGCGGAGAACCTGCTGTCGCCGGGCCTGTCCACCATCGACGGCGTGGCCCAGGTGTCCATATACGGCCAGAAGCGCTATGCGGTGCGCATCAAGGTCAGCACCGACCTGCTGAACCAGCGCAACATCACGCTGGACGAGCTGCAGGGGGCGGTGAGGGCGGCCAACGCCAACACGCCGGTGGGCGTGCTGGACGGCGCGCGCCAGACGCTGACCATCCAGGCCAACCGCCAGCTGCGCGATGCCACCGAGTTCGGCCGCATCGTCGTCGCCTCGCGCAACGGCGCTCCGGTGCTGCTGCGCGACGTGGCCGAGGTGCAGGACAGCGTCGAGACCAGCAAGACCTACTCCACCTACCAGGGCGAGCGCTCCATCGTGCTGGCCATCCAGCGCCAGCCTGACGCCAACACCGTGCAGGTGGTAGACAAGGTCAAGGCCTTGCTGCCGCGCTTCGCGGCGCAGATGCCGGCGTCCATCAAGATGGACACGTTGAGCGACCGCTCGGTATCCATCCGCGAGTCGCTGCACGACGTCTACCTGACTCTGGCGCTGACGGTGGGCCTGGTGGTGCTGGTCATCTTCATCTTCCTGCGCCGTGCGGTGGCGACGCTGATCCCGACGGCCTCGCTGCCGATCTCGCTGATCGGCGCGCTGACGCTTCTGTTCGCGCTGGGCTACTCGCTGGACAACATCTCGCTGCTGGGCATCACGCTGGCCGTGGGCCTGGTGGTGGACGACGCCATCGTCATGCTGGAGAACATCGTCCGCCATGTCGAGGACGGCATGAAGCCCTTCGACGCGGCGGTGCGCGGCGCGCGCGAGATGGCGTTCACCATCCTGTCGATCTCGGTGTCGTTGGTGGCGGTGCTCATCCCCATCTTCTTCATGCCGGGCGTCATCGGCCTGTTGTTCCACGAGTTCGCCGTCGTCGTGGGCCTGTCCATCCTGGTGTCGGCCGTCGTGTCGCTGACGCTGGTCCCCATGCTGTGCAGCCGCCTGCTGAAGGCGGGCGAGCACCATGAGGACGGGCCGCTGGGCCGGCTCTTCGAGCGCGGCTTCTCGGCCACGTTGAATGCCTACACGCGCACGCTGGACCTGGCGCTGCGCCATCGCGCCTGGGTGCTGGGCGTGGCCCTGCTGAGCTTCGTCGCGACGGTGTGGTTCTACGCCACCATCCCCAAGGGCTTCTTCCCTGAGGAGGACATCGGCCAGATCCAGGCCGGCACCGAGTCTGCCGAGGACACCTCCTTCGCCGCCATGACGCTGCTGCAGGAGCGCGTCGCGTCCATCGTGCGCAACGACCCCAACGTAGCGGCGCTGAGCTCGGCCGTCGGCGGCGGGCCCTCCGGGACCGCCACCAACACCGGCCGCATGTTCATCAACCTGAAGGCCCGCGGCGAGCGTGAGCCCATGCCCAAGGTGCTCGAGGGCCTGCGCAAGAAGCTGCGCGCCGTGCCCGGCATCCAGGTCTATCTGCGCCCGGTGCAGAACCTGCAGCTGGGCGGTCGCCAGAGCAAGAGCCGCTACCAGTACACGCTGCAGTCGGTGTCGGCCGGCGAGCTCAACAGCTGGGCCACCAAGCTGCAGGAGAAGCTGCGCGGCGACAACCGTTTCCGCGACGTCACCAGCGACTCGCAAATGCGCGGCCTGCAGGCCAGCCTCGTCATCGACCGCGAGCGCGCGGCCATCCTGGGCGTGCAGATGCAGGACCTGCGCAACGCGCTCTACGGCGCCTTCGGCGAGCGCCAGGTGTCCAGCATCTATGCGGAGAGCAACACCTACCAGGTCATCATGGAGGCGGGCGACGACGACCGCAGCAGCGAGACGGCCTTCGACAAGATCTACCTGCGCGGCAAGAACGGCGCCCAGGTGCCGCTGGCAGCCTTCGCCACCGTGCAGCGCACGCTGGGCCCGACGGCCGTCAACCACCAGGGCCAGCTGCAGGCCATCACGATCAGCTTCAACCTCGCGCCGAACGTGCCGCTGGGTGACGCGACCCAGCAGATCGCGGCCTTCACGCAGGAGATCAAGCTGCCGCCCAGCGTCATCACCAGCTATGGCGGCGACGCGGCGGTGTTCCAGGATTCGCAGGGCGGCCAGCTGCTGTTGATCGGCCTTGCGGTCGCCGTCATCTACGTGCTGCTGGGCCTGCTCTACGAGAGCTACATCCACCCCATCACCATCCTGGCCGGCCTGCCGTCGGCGGCCGTGGGCGCGCTGATCACGCTGCAGCTCTTCGGCATGGAGCTGACCATCATCGCCACCATCGGCATCGTCATGCTGATCGGCATCGTGAAGAAGAACGCGATCATGATGATCGACTTCGCGCTGGATGTGCAGCGCAGCCAGGGCCTGGCGCCGGCCGAGGCCATACGCCAGGCCTGCATCCTGCGCTTCAGGCCCATCATGATGACGACCCTGGCCGCGCTGATGGGCGCGCTGCCCATCGCGCTGGGCCTGGGTGCCGGGGCCGAGCTGCGCCAGCCCCTGGGCCTGGCCGTGGTGGGCGGGCTGATCCTGTCGCAGGCCGTGACGCTCTACATCACGCCGGTCATCTACCTGGCGCTGGACCGCTTCAGTGGCGAGGGGCCCGATACCCGCGCGGTGGCCGAGTTCGCCAGCAAGGCCGCCTGATCAGCTGAACCTCAGGCGGCCTTCGCGGGCCGCCATCTGCAGGCCGCCGGCGGCGCGCTCGATCATGCCGATCACGGCGTCGAAGCCCGCGACGGGGCCGAAGTAGGGGTCGGGGATGTCCTGGCCGGCCATCTCCGGCACGAAGTCGGTCAGCAACTGCAGGCGGGCCTGAAGCTCGGGCGCGGCCTTGCTGCGCAGCCAGGCGAGGTGCTCGGCCTCCATCGCCAGCACGAGGTCGTACCTGTCCAGCTGCTCCGGCTCGACGCGGTGCGAGCGCCAGCGGCGCGCCAGGCCGTAGTCATGCCGGGCCAGCGCGGCCGCGGCGCGGGCGTCCACCGGGCCGCCGTGCGGGTCGGCATGCACGCCGGCCGACGCGATGGTCTTGAACACCTCACCCAGACGCGCCTTGAAGATGGCCTCGGCCATCGGCGAGCGGCAGATGTTGGCCGTGCAGACGAGCAGGACGGCCGCCATCTGGTTCAGGCTTTGGCCAGCTCGGCGCGCATCGCGTCGATGACGGCCTTGTAGTCGGGCCTGCCGAAGATGGCCGAGCCGGCGACGAAGGTATCGGCGCCTGCGGCGGCGATCTCGCGGATGTTGTCCACCTTCACGCCGCCGTCGATCTCCAGGCGGATGTCGCGACCGCTCCTGGCGATGATCTCGCGCGCCTGCTTGAGCTTCCTCAGCGCGCTGGGGATGAAGCTCTGGCCGCCGAAGCCGGGGTTGACGCTCATCAGGAGCACCATGTCCACCTTGTCGATGACCCACTCCAGCACGTCCAGCGAAGTGGCCGGGTTGAAGACCAGGCCAGCCTGCTTGCCCTCTGCCTTGATGAGCTGCAGCGTGCGGTCCACGTGGGCGCTGGCCTCGGGGTGGAAGGTCACCATGTCGGCGCCTGCGCGGCAGAAGGCCTGTGCCAGGCTGTCGACGGGCTGCACCATCAGGTGCACGTCGATGACGGCCGGCGTGCCGTCAGGCTTGACCGCGTGCTGGCGCAGCGCCTCGCAGACCATGGGCCCGAAGGTCAGGTTGGGCACGTAATGGTTGTCCATCACGTCGAAGTGGATCCAGTCGGCGCCGGCGGCCAGCACGTTGCGGACCTCCTCGCCCAGGCGGGCGAAATCGGCGGACAACAGGCTGGGGGCGATGCGGTATTGAGGGGCGGCCATGGCCGGATTCTAGGTTCCAGGCCGCTTGAAGCCGTCGCGCGCCTGCTCGGCCAGGGCCCAGTGGTGGCAGCCGGGCTGGTGGTCGTTGATGAGGCCCATGGCCTGGATCAGCGCGTGCATGGTCGTCGGGCCGACGAACTTCCAGCCGCGTTTCTTCAGGTCCTTGGACAGGGCCTCGGAGGCCGGCGACTGCGACAGGTTGTGGGCCACCGAGTTCTGCGCCGGCTCGAAGCGCCACAGGTAGGCGGCCAGCGAGCCCTCCGTGGCCGCCAGCTCCACGCAGCGCCCGGCGTTGTGGATGGCCGCCGTTATCTTGCCGCGGTGACGCACGATGCCCGTGTCGGCCAGCAGCCGGTTCACGTCCTTCTCGTCGAACTTCGCCACCCGGTGGTAGTCGAAGCCGGCGAAGGCCGCGCGGAAGGCCTCGCGCTTGTTCAGGATGGTGCGCCACGACAGCCCGCTCTGGAAGCCCTCCAGGCACAGCTTCTCGAACAACCGGAAGTCGTCGGCCACGGGCCGGCCCCATTCCTCGTCGTGGTAGCGCAGGTAGGCGTCGTCGCCGGGCGCGGCGGCGCACCAGGCGCAGCGCGGCCGGCCATCAGGCGGCAGGTAGAGCGGCTTCATCGGTATTTCTCGGCCAGTTGGCGCAGCGCGCCATCGCGCTCCAGCCGGCGCAGCGCCTGTGCGAGACGCTCCTCCTGGCCGGCCGGCAGGTCGGCGCGAACGGTGAGGTACTGGGCTTCCTCCTGGAACACGGTGCGGCCTATCTTCAGCTTGTCGCCCATCTTGCTCTCGGCGATGTGGCGCTGCAGGTTGATGTCCTGGCCGTAGACGGCGTCGGCGCGGCCCAGCGCCAGCATCTGCAGCGCCTCGCGCTCGGAGCCGACTTCGGTGAAGACCACGTCGGCCGCCGCGAGCCGGCGCGTCAGCGCGGAGCCGCGCGAGATCAGCACCGGCTTGCGCTGGCTCAGGGCCGCCAGCTCGGCCAGGCTGGCCAGCGGGCGTGGATCGTCCGCGCGCTGCGTGACGACGTGGCGTATCGTGTAGAGCGGCACCGGCACGTAGTGCCACTGCTTCTCGCGCTCCGGCGTCCTCAGCAGGCAGAAGAAGGCGTCCACGAGGCCATCGGCCAGCAGCCGCTCGACGCGCCGCAGCGGCACCTGCTGCTCCAGCCCCGTGAAATGCAGCCCCGGGTCGGTGCGCTCGACGGCGCGCAGGACCTCCAGGCACAGCCCCGGCCTGGCACTGCCGCCGTCCGGGTCGTACTTGACCGTGGCGCCGCTCTGCTGGACTGTGCGCAGGGACAGCTCCTGCGCCGGCGCCGGAAGGCAAAGCAGCGCGCTCAGCAGAAACGGCCAGCGCAGCACTTAGGATCACGCATCCTGACGAACATGCGGCGAGCATAGCGTTCGGCACCGACAATCACCTGATGGCGAACCCCCGTTTCAGTTGCAGCGTCGCCGTCCAGGCACTGCCCGAGCAGACCCATCTCGAGCAAGGCCTGTACGCCTTCAGCTACACGATCACCATAGAGAACAGCGGCGACGTGCTGTCCCAGCTCATCGGCCGGCATTGGGAGATCACCGATGCGCGCGGCCAGGTGCAGGTCGTCGAGGGCCTGGCCGTCGTCGGCCACCAGCCGGTGCTGGCGCCGGGCCAGAGCTTCCAGTACAGCTCCTGGGCCCAGATCGGCACGCCCCAGGGCACGATGCGGGGGCGCTTCCTGTGCGTGACCGAGGGCTGCGAGGTCTTCTACGCCGACGTTGCCGAGTTCCTGCTCGCCGACAGCGCCTCGCTGCATTAATCCCGATCCGCCTTTGACCTGGGACCTCACCGCCCTCCTGAACGCGGCCGACCCGCAGGCGGAGCTTGCCGAGCGCAATCTCTGGCTGGTGCGCCTGCTGGAATGGCTGCGGCATGCGCCGCGCGAGGACGCCTCCGGCACGCCGCTGCCGCTGGTGCGCCTCAAGCACCTGCTCAACGTGCTGGAGCGCCACCCAGAGCATGCCTGGGCGTTTGCCAACGTCATCGGAGGGGTCTGGAACGACGTCGACGCGGTCTCGCTGTTCGCCGAGGTGGGCTTCGCGCCGCGCATGGCGCTGTGGCACGAGTTCCTGGGCCGCCTGCGCCGCCGCCTGCTGCCCGCCACGACCGATACGCGAGACCTCGCGGCGCTGTTCGAGCTGCTCTTCGGCAGCGAGGACGACGAGGACTGGATCGCCGCCATCGACGACGAGCTGCTGGCCCGGCTGAGCCTGCTGTTCGCCGCGACGCCCGACGACGGCTGGCGCGTCGAGGCGCGTGCGGCCATCACGGTCCTCGTCAGCAGCGTGCACGCGGCCGGCCTGTCCGGGCCGCTGCGCGTGCGCATGGACGAGGCACTGGTGCAGGACAAGCCATTCCACCAGCTGCCCACGGCCTGGGAGGCGGTGGAGCGCGTGTTGTCAGGCCACGATGCGACGGCGCTCGCGCAGGCCACGCAGTACCTGCACGCGCTGCTGGACCGCTGCCGCGCCGCCGCGCTGACGGTGCCCGAGCACCTCGAAGTCCATGGCGTGTCGGTGGACCTGATGTTCTCGGTCGAGCAGCTCACCGCGCGGCTGGACCGCATCGAGGCGCTGCTGGCCTGCCTGCTGTCCCACGAACCGCAGCGCGAGCTGCTGCGCCTGGTGGCCGGCCTGGTGCGCGTGGTGCACGAGCGGCGCAGCCTGCGCACGCTGTTCGCGCGCCACTACTCGCTGCTGGCGCGCAAGGTGGCCGAGCGCAGCGCCGAGACCGGCGAGCACTACATCACCCGCAGCCGCGACGAGTACCGTGACATGCTCGGGCGCGCGGCAGGCGGCGGCGCCGTGCTGGCGGGCACCACCTTCCTGAAGTTCGGCATCGGGCTGCTGGGCTTCACGGCCTTCTGGGGCGGCTTCTGGGCCGGCGTGAACTACGCCGCCTGCTTTGTCCTCATTCACCTGCTGCACTGGACGGTGGCGACCAAGCAGCCGGCGATGACGGCCCCGGCCATGGCCGACAAGCTGCTGCACATCGAGCGCGACGAGGTGCTGGAGGGCTTCGTCGACGAGGTCAGTCACCTGGTGCGCTCGCAGGTGGCCGGCATCATCGGCAACCTCAGCGTCGTCGCGCCGCTGGTGCTGGCCGTGCAGGGGCTGTGCTGGGCGGCCTTCGGCGCGCCGCTGGTGGGCGTGCAGGACGCGCAGTACGTGCTGCATTCGCTGAGCCTGTTCGGCCCTTCGCTGCTGTTCGCCGCCTTCACCGGCACGCTGCTGTTCGCCTCCAGCCTCATCGCCGGCTGGGTGGAGAACTGGTTCGTCTTCCACCGCCTGGACAGCGCCATCGCCTGGAACCCCCGCATCGTCGCCGCCCTGGGCCACACCCGCGCCAAGGCCTGGTCGCGCTGGCTGCGGGCCAACATCTCGGGCCTGACGGCCAACATCAGCCTGGGGCTGATGCTCGGCCTGGTGCCGGCGCTCGGCGGCTTCTTCGGCCTGCCCGTCGAGGTGCGCCACGTGACGCTCTCCACCGGCCAGCTCGCCGCCGCGGTGGGAGCTCTGGGCGCCGGTGTCATGGGCACCTGGGCTTTCTGGTCATGTGTGCTGTGCATCGCCGGCATCGGCATGCTCAACGTCGGCGTCAGTTTCCTGTGCGCCTTCAGGGTGGCCATGCGCTCGCGCGGCATCCGCCTGGCCGACCGCATGCGCGTCTACGCGGCCATCCGCGGGAGGCTGCGGCGCGAACCGTTGAGCTTCCTGGTCCCGCCGAAATGAGGCCCCACGTCCAAGGAGTCCGTTGGCCGGTCCCCCGGGGGAACGGCGATGCTTGCGGCATCGAGCCGCAGGCCCATCGCCTGCGCGGGCCGGCCAGGGAGCGGCCCGGAGCTCGGCCCGCGTGAAGATCAGTGATCGTCGCGGCGCTCGCCCTTCTTGCGGCCGGCGAACATGGTCCACCAGATGATGAAGACGAAGATCAGCAGCGCGCCGAAGGCTTCGAGGGCGAGTAGCAGCATGGGATGGTGGGCGCGTGGGGTGTTGGCCGCGATTCTAGGAAGCCTGGCCGCCTGCTCGTCGCCGCCGCGTCAGCCGCCCGCGCCGCGGGATGCGCCGGCGGCCGCGCCGGCACCGCCGCGGGCCGCCGCGCCGCGGTGGGTCGCCGCCGACTGGAAGGACCTGCCTGGCTGGGGCGACGACGACCTGCTCGCCGCCTGGCCGGCTCTGCTCGCCGGCTGCCAACGTCCGGCGCCGGGCTGGGCCGAGTTCTGCGCCCGCGCCGCGCTGCAGGCGCCCGCCGACGCGCTGGAGGCCAGCCTGCTGCTGATGAAGCACCTGCGTCCCTGGCGACTGCAGATGGATGGCGGCGAGGCCAGCGGCCTGCTGACCGGCTACTTCGAGCCGCAGCTCGCTGCCAGCCGCCTGCGCCAGGGTGCTTTCCAGTGGCCGCTGCACACGCTGCCCGCCGACCCCGCGCTGCGCCGCACGCCGCGCCGCGACATCGACACCAACCCGCGCTTCACCGCGCTGGAGCTGGCCTATGTGGACGACCCTTTCGCGCTGCTGCAGCTGCAGATCCAGGGTTCGGGCCGCCTCGTCACGCGCGATGCAGGCGGCGCCGAGCGCGTCAGCCGCGTCGCCTACGCGGGCCACAACGACCAGCCCTTCCAGTCCGTCGCGCGCTGGCTGCTGGACCGTGGCGAGGTGGCCGACGCGACACCGCGCACCCTGAGCGACTGGGCGCGCCGCAACCCGGCCAAGGTGCGCGAGGCGCTGGCCGTGAATCCGCGCGTCGTCTACTTCCGCGAGGAGGCGCTGGCCGATACGGCCCAGGGCCCGCGCGGTGCGCAGGGCGTGCCGCTGACGCCGGGGCGCTCGGTCGCCATAGACCGTGCCTACATCGCGCTGGGCTCGCCGCTGTGGCTGGACAGCACCGAGCCCTGGTCCACCACGCCGCTGCGCCGCCTCGTGCTCGCGCAGGACACCGGCAGCGCCATCCAGGGCGCCGTGCGCGCCGACCTGTTCTGGGGCTGGGGCGACGACGCGGCGCTACGGGCCAGCCGCACCAAGCAGCCGCTGCGGCTGTGGGTGCTGTGGCCCGAAGGACTCAGTCCGAAACCTTGACGCCCTTCCAGAACGCGTAGCGGCCCTTTATGTTCTCGGCCGCCGGCAGCGGGTCGGGGTAGTACCAGACGGCGTCGGTGTTCAGCTCGCCGTTGACCAGCAGGCTCAGGTACTTGGCCTCACCCTTCCACGCGCAGCGGCTGACGTGGTTGCTGAAGGTCGTGTACTGGGTGTTCAGCGACTCGGCGGGGAAGTAATGGTTGCCCTCGACGAGCACCGTGTCGTCGCTTTCGGCCAGGGTCACGCCGTTCCAGACTGCCTTCATTGCTCTCTCCTTGAAAATGGACCGGATGAAACGCTACCACTCTCACCTCGGCCGCGACATCGTCGTCACCGGCGGCAGCGCGCGCGAGCTGGCGCCGGGCCAGTTCGGCGTGCTCGCCGTCGACGGCGGTGCGGGCGGCTGGTCGGTCGTGCACAAGGGTCCGGACGGCGAGGTCGTCGAGCTGAACAACGAGATGCACTTCGAGCTGCCGGAGGACGCGCTGGCGTTCGCCAAGGAGCTGATTGCGATGCTGGCGCCGGGGGACGCCGACGCATGAGGCCGCGGGCGCTGCTGCCGTTGGTGCTGGCCGGCCTTGCAGGCGGCGTGCAGGGCCAGCCGGGGGGCGGCAACGCCGCGGCGGGCCGCAGCGTCTACGCGGCCTGCATCCACTGCCACCAGATCGGCCCCGTCGCACGCAACGCCTTCGGCCCACCGCTCAACGGCATCGTCGGCCGCCGCGCCGGCCGCATGCCCGGCTACGCCTACTCCAGCGCGCTGAAGGCCGCCGACATCGTCTGGACCGAGGAGCGCCTGGCCGCCTTCATCCGCGACCCCAGCGGCGTGGTGCCCGGCACCAAGATGCGCTTTTGGGGCGTGGGCCTGAACGAGCGCAAGTTGGCGGACCTGATGGCCTATCTGCGCACCGTGCCCGCTGATGGGAGCGCGCAAACCCACGTCCCATGAGGCGAGTGCTGCTGTGGTCCGCTGTCCTGCTGAAGGTGCGGTGCCCACGGTGGACAAGGCGTGTCGCGCGGCCCTGGCTCAAGCGTGGCGACATCGGACGGTGCCTGCGAAGATGCGGTCCGTTATGCCGACGGCGTGACCATGGTCGCCGTGAAAGCCACGGCCGCGCTCGATGGCCGGCTCACCATGCCGCACGGTGACAGGAAGGGGCGGCACTCTTGTTGAATTGCCGAAGGGACGTCAATGCCTTTGATTGCAGACCGTGTGCTGCTGGCGCGGGCCGGTGCGAATCCTTGGGTGATCGCGCGGCTGTCGTCCGGCTGGGCGGTCATGGGTGACGTGCAGTTCCTGCCGGGCTACTGCTTGCTGCTGGCAGATCCGGTCGTGCCCAGCCTCAACGACCTCGATGCAGACGCACGTGCCCGCTACCTGCAGGACATGGCGCACGTTGGCGACGCGCTGCTTCAGGCGACGGATTGCTATCGCGTGAACTATGAAATCCTTGGCAACTCCGAGCCCGAGCTGCATGCGCACGTCTTTCCGCGCTACCTTTCTGAAGCTCAGGAAGCCCGACGCCGGCCGGCATGGTTCTACGACTGGGCATCGGCGCCCCGGTATGCAGAGGCGGAGCATGGCGAGCTGCGCCTGGCCATGCGTCAGCTGTTGCAGCCGTGGACGGTTGATGATCGCCCGCGACAGGGGTGAGGCGATGACGAGCGGAACATGAGCCCCGATCTCGTCCCCCTCACGCTCTATGGGGCCGGGGCTTCCGGCTCCGTGGCCGTCGAGGCCGCGCTGACGCTGCTGGGCCTGCCCTACCACCTCGTCGAGGGCGCCACCTGGGCCGAGGCCGCCGCGCGTGAGCGCGTCGCGCCCAGCAATCCCATGCGCCAGATCCCGACGCTGGTGCTGCCCGACGGCGAGGTCATGACCGAGAGCGCGGCCATCCTGATCTACATGGCCGACCTGCATCCCGAGTCACGCCTGGCGCCCGCGGTCGACGACCCGCTGCGCCGCCCCTTCCTGCGCTGGATGCTCTACGTGTCGTCGGCGATCTATGCGCTGCACTGGATCAAGCCGGACGTGAAGCGCATCGGGGCACCCGACAGCGCGCGTGATGCGGTGGTGGACGCCGTGCACGAACGCATCGCGTTCTGCTGGGCGCAGATGGATGCACAGCTGACGCCAGGGCGATGGCTGCTGGGCGACGAGCTGACGGTGCTGGACCTCTACGTCGCCGTCATCTCGCGCTTCGGGCCGTGGCGGGAGCGGTTCTACGCAGCCGCGCCGCGCATGGCTGAGGTGATGCGACGCATCGATGCGGAGCCACGGCTTGTCGCGCTGTGGCGCGAACGCTTCCCCGAAGACTGAGCGCTCGTCACCCCCATGACTGCCCAACGCTTCAACGTCTTCGGACGCCTCTTCGACATCGAGCGCCGCGGCGAGCAGTGGGCGGTGCTGGCGGTGGGCATCGACGGCAAGCGGGCGCCGGCCGGGTTCGTCATCCCGGCGTTCGTGGCGGACGAGGAACTGGAGCAGTTCCTGTTCGACCTTTTCCACGAGCAGGCGGCCTACAAGAAGGGCGGGATCCTCAGGGTGCGGCGATAGACCCGCGCGGGTCAGACTCGCCCGAGGACGCATGAGCTGCGCCGGGGCGCGGCCATTCAGACCTGCCCACCCGCCTTCGCTCCCTTGCCCTGCAGCACCGGCGCCTCCGACAGGCCCAGCAGGTCCGCTGCCAGCGCCTCGGCCACCTCGATGCCGTCCACGCCTGCGCTCATGATGCCGCCGGCATAGCCCGCGCCTTCCCCGGCCGGGAACAGCCCGCGCACGTTGAGGCTCTGGTAGTCCCGGCCGCGGTTGATGCGCAGCGGCGAGGACGTGCGCGTCTCCACGCCGGTCAGCACCGCGTCCGGGCGGTCGAAGCCGCGGATCTGGCGGGCGAAGGCGGGCAGGGCCTCGCGGATGGCCTCCAGGCAGTAGGTCGGCAGCGAGCCGCTGCCCTTGGCCTGCAGATTGGTCAGCGTGACGCCCGGCTTGTAGCTGGGCTCGATGTCGCCGAACTGCTTGCTCACCTGGCGCTTGATGAAGTCGCCCACCAGCGAGCCAGGCGCCAGGTAGCCGCCGCCGCCCAGTTCGTAGGCGCGGCTTTCCCAGATGCGCTGGAAGGCCATGCCGTCCAGCGGGTTCACGGGGCTGCCGTCGCGCTTGCCATCCTGGCGGTAGTCCTCGGGCGTCAGGCCCACGACGATGCCGGCGTTGGCGTTGCGTTCGTTGCGCGAGTACTGGCTCATGCCGTTGGTGACGACGCGCTCGGGCTCGCTGGTTGCAGCGACCACCGTGCCGCCGGGGCACATGCAGAAGCTGTAGACCGAGCGGCCATTCTTCGCGTGGTGCACCAGCTTGTAGTCGGCCGCGCCGAGGATCTCGTTGCCGGCATTCGGGCCGAAGCGGGCCGCGTCGATGAGGCTCTGCGGATGCTCGATCCGGTAGCCGATGGAGAAGGGTTTGGCCTCCATCTGCACGCCGCGGGCGTGCAGCATCTGGAAGGTGTCGCGGGCGCTGTGGCCCAGCGCGATGACGACGTGGGTCGTGCCGATCTGCTCGCCCGATTCGAGCTGTACGCCGCGCACGGCACCGTCCTCGATGACCAGGTCGGTCATCTTCTGCTGGAAGCGGATCTCGCCGCCCAGCGCCTCGATGTCGGCCCGCATCTTGATGATCATGCTGACCAGGCGGAAGGTGCCGATGTGGGGCTTGCTCACAAAGAGGATCTCTTCCGGCGCACCGGCCTTGACGAACTCCTGGAGAACCTTGCGCGTCAGGTGGCGCGGGTCGGAGATCTGGCTGTAGAGCTTGCCGTCGGAGAAGGTGCCGGCGCCGCCTTCGCCGAACTGCACGTTGCTCTCGGGGTGCAGCCTCTGCTCGCGCCACAGGCCCCAGGTGTCCTGTGTCCGTTCGCGCACGGCCTTGCCGCGTTCCAGCACGATGGGGCGCAGGCCCATCTGCGCCAGGATCAGCGCGGCGAACAGGCCGCAGGGGCCGAAGCCGACGACGACGGGGCGCGGGCCGGCGTACTCGCCCACCTGCGCGAGGAAGTGGTAGCCGGTGTCGGGCGTGGGACGGATCTGGTGGTCGCCGGCGAAGCGCGCCAGCACGGCGGCTTCGTCGACGCCAGCGGCCAGCGTGCAGTCCAGCGTGTAGACGAGCTGGATGTCCGAGCGCTTGCGCGCGTCGTAGCCGCGGCGGAAGACGTGGATGCTGGCCAGCTCGGCGTCGGCCAGCTTGAGCCGCGCCAGCGCGGCGGGACGCAGCGCGTCCTCGGCGTGATTGAGCGGCAGGCGGAGTTCGTTGATGCGGATCATGGGGTCTGGTCAGTTTCTAGCCGACAAAAACAAACAGGCCCCGCGGGGCCTGTGTGCGTTGAACCTTCAGGCGTTCAGCCCGAAAGATCAGCCCGAGTGCGGACGCTTGCCCGGGTTCTTCTTGGAACGGGTGTGCGAACCGCGCTCCAGGCTGCGCAGCTGGCCCTTGCCGGCCGTGAAGGTCACGCCCTTGGGAGCGTCGGGACGGGGGGTGGCGCGGCGGTCCGCTTCGGTGACGATCTTGTTGCCCATGTTGGCTCCAGTGAAACTTAGCCCACAGCAGGGGCAAAACGACGAAAGGCGTGGATTTTAGCGTGCCTGAGCCGTCCATTGCTCGAACTCCGGCAGCGCCATGGGCCGGGCCAGCAGAAAGCCCTGGAGCAGGTCGCAGCCGCAGGCGGTGACGCAGGCCAGCTCGGCGTCGTTCTCCACGCCCTCCACCGTCACCGTCAGGCCCAGGCCATGGCCCACGCCGACGATGGATTTCAGCAGGGCCTGGCGGCGCGGGTCGCGGTCGACATCCTGCACGAAGCTGCGGTCGATCTTGAGCTCGTCCACCGGCAGATGCTGCAGATAGGCCAGCGACGACTGGCCGGTGCCGAAGTCGTCGATGGCCAGCTTCACGCCCCAGCTCTTGAGCGCGTGCAGCACGGCGATGGAGTCGGTGCCGCTGGCCATCAGGCCGGTCTCGGTGACCTCCAGCTGCAGCTGGCTGGGTTCGACGCGGTATTCGGCCAGCAGCGCGGCCACGCGGGCGGGCAGGGTCTGGTCCTGGATGTCCAGCGTCGAGATGTTGACGGCGATGGACAGCGGCTCGCGGCCCTCGGCCGCCCAGGCGGCCAATGTGCGCACGGCGCGGGTCAGCATCCAGTCTGTGATCTGGCGGATGCGGCCGCTGCGCTCGGCGAAGGGGATGAAGTCGGCCGGCGGCAGCCAGCCGCGCTGCGGGTGCTGCCAACGCACCAGCGCCTCGGCGCCGGTGACGCGGCCGGTGCGCAGGTCGCGCTTGGGCTGCAGGAACTGGCGCAGCTGGTCCTGCTGGATGGCGGTGGCCAGGTCGGACAGCAGGCTCAGGTGCAGCGCGCGCGCGGCCTCGGCGCCGGGGTTGAAGACGGCCACCGCCTGGCGCAGCCGCTTGGCCTCGAACATCGCCTGCTCGGCGCGGCGCAACAAGGCCTCGGTGTCGGCGGCATGCTCGGGCCAATGGGCCAGGCCCAGCGACACCGACAGGTCCAGCGACTGGCCCTGCCAGGAGAGCTTGTGCTCGACCTCCTCTCGCAGCTGGGTGGCGAGCGCGATGCCGTGATCCAGGCGCAGCACCGGTGCCAGCGCCGCGAAGGTGCCGCCGGCCAGGCGGCCATAGGCGGCGGCGCCCTCGAACAGCACGCGCAGCTTGGCCGCCGCGCCGCGCAGCAGCGCATCGCCGGCGTCGAAGCCCAGCACGCCGTTGACGGCCTTGAGCCGGTCCACGTCAATGCAGATCAGCACGGCCAGGCGTTCGTCCGGGGGCAGGCCGGCCAGCAGGCGGTCGCCGTCGGCGATGAAGCGGGCGCGCTGGGGCAGGCCGGTCAGCAGGTCCACGTCGGCCAGGCGACGCAGTTCGGCCTCGCGCTCGCCGACGGCTGCGGCCATGGTGTTCATCGCGCCGGCCATGCGGCCCAGCTCGTCGGCCGAGTCCACCTTGATGCGGTGGCCGTACTGGCCCTGGGCGATGCGCTCGGCGCCGTCCTCGGCGCGCTTGAGCGGCTTGACGATGGAGCGCGTGACGCCCACGGCCAGCCCGGCGCCGGCCGCCAGCGCGGCGATGCACAGCCCCAGCACCCCGGTGCGGTCGGCGTCGATGCGGTCGCGCAGCGCGCGGGCCTGGGCCGTGCCGGCGCGCTCCTCGCTGGACGCCAGTTGGTGGATGGCGCCGACGAAGAGCGACAGCGCCGCTTCGACGTCGGCGCCCAGCCGGGAACGCGCGGTGTGGAAGTCGTCGTGCTCGATGTGCCGGCGCACGTCGGCGTAGCTGGTGCGGTAGTCGGCCAGGCGCTGGCGCAGCTCGGCCAGGCGCTCGCTGCGCGGTCCAGGCGGCAGCACCAGGGCCAGGCGCTGCATGGCGTCGTCGAGCCGGTCGTTGGCCGAGGAGATCTCGGGGGAGGCGGCCAGGCGCAGCTCGGCGTCGGGACTCATCAGCACCAGCAGCTTGCGCGCGACCGCCTCGGCGTTGCGGCTGATCTCGTTGACCGAGTCGCGGATGACGGCCTGGTCGTCGACGACGTGGTTCAGCGCGTCCGACAGCGCGCCGAGCCGGTGCGCCGACAGGGCCGCCAGCGCCAGCAGCAGCAACAGCAGCAGGCCGAAGGCCAGGCCCAGGCGGGTGCGGATGCGCAGCCGCCGCGACAGGCCGCGCACGGGTGCCTTCAGCGCGTTCATCGGCCGCAGGGCTCCCGGCGCGGTGCCAGGTTCACCCGGCGCTCCACTGCGTCAGGAGCAGCCGCGCCGTGGCCACGTTGGTGGCGCATGGCACGTCATGCACGTCGCAGGCGCGCACCAGCGCGTTGATGTCGGGTTCGTGCGGCTGGGGGGTCATGGGGTCGCGCAGGAAGATGACGCCATCCAGGTCGCCTGCGGCCAGCCGCGCGCCGATCTGCAGGTCACCCCCCATCGGGCCGCTGAGCATGCGTTCTATGCTCAGGCCATGGGTCGCACTCAGCCGGGTGCCCGTCGTGCCGGTGGCCATCAGCTGGCAGCGACTCAGCAGCGGCAGGAAGTCGGCGGCCAGGGCGATGATGGCGTCCTTCTTGCCATCATGGGCGATCAAAGCGAGTTTCATGGGCGGCGGGGCGGTCGGGTGCACGAGGGATTGACGTTACACGCAAGCCGCCACCGCGAACGGGCAAGACTTGGCACATTGACACTCTGCTCACAGTTGTTGCCCGGATGTCGCCATCTTGCCGCTGCTGCCAGGGTTTGGCAGTGGCCACGGGCAGCATCACGGACCCGCTTGCCAACTTCCGAGAAACCATGAACTTTCGCCAGCTCCACCAGGGCCCCGCGCTCCTGAAGGTCGCCAACGTCTGGGACGCCGGCAGCGCCGTGCTGGTGCAGGCGCTGGGCGTGCCGGCGCTGGCGACGACCAGCGCCGGCCTCGCCTGGGCGCTGGGCCATGCCGACGGCAACCATCTGCCCATCGCCGAGCATGCGGCGGCGATCCGGCGCATCGTCCGCGTCGCCCGTGTACCCCTGAGCGTCGACAGCGAGGCCGGCTACAGCGACGACCCGGCCACGGTGGCCGACAACGTCATGCGCCTGGCCGAGGCCGGCGCCGTGGGCATCAACCTGGAGGACGGCGCGGGCGCGCCGGCCCTGCTGTGCCGCAAGATCGAAGCGATCAGGGCCGCGACGGCCCGCGCGGGCATCGACCTCTTCGTCAATGCGCGCTGCGACGTCTACCTGAAGAACCTCGCGCCGGGCCGTTCGGCCGACGAGGTGCTGCGGCGGGCGCGCGCCTACGCGGCGGCCGGCGCCGACGGGTTGTTCGCGGCCGGCGCGACGGCCGTGGCCGACATCCAGGCGCTGGTGGCAGGCCAGCCGCTGCCGCTGAACCTGCTGGCGCGGCCGGCGTTGCCGGGCCCGGACGAGCTGCAGCGACTGGGCGTGCGCCGCCTCAGCGCGGGCAGCGCCATCGCCGAGGCGGCCTGGGGCCGGGCGCAGCGGGCTGCGGCGGGCTTCCTGGCCCAGGGCGGCGGTGCCGATCTGTACGACGACGCGACGCCGTATCCGCAGGTCAACGGCGCATTCGCCGCAGCGAACACCGCTCAGGGCTGAAGCGAGACCCGCAGCTGCAGCTCGCGCTCCGGCTGGCCGGCCGCGTCGCGGCTGCTGACGGTGCCGCGGGCAGCCGGTGACGCGCCGCCGCCGCTGCGCGCGACGGGCTGCCAGCGCTGCAGCGGCAAGTCCAGCGTGGACTGGAAGGCCTCGTCGCCGGTGTCCACGTCGAACGCCACGCGCACCGGCGCGCGGCCGCCGGGCCAGCTTGGCGTGACGGTGAAGGACTGCGCCGTGCGGCGCTCCCCCTGGCGCGGGCTGGCGTAGAGGCGGCGCGGCGCGCTGGCCGGGCCGGCCGAGGGGTCGAGCTCGACGACGGCGTCCACCCATTGCAGCGGCTCGCGCGCCGCCAGCCTCAGGCTGGCGCGCTGGCCGTTCAGCACCAGCAGGCGCTGGACCACCGCGGGCGCGGCCGTGGCGGTGGACGTGACCACAGCGGGCCCGCGCGGCGACACCGCGCCGGCCGTGCCGACGACGACGGCGCCGTCGCGCACGCCGGCCAGGGCGGCGCCCGCGACGTTGCTGTCCACCCAGCGCAGCTCGACAACCAGGGTCACGGCCGGTGGCGCCGCGGCGGCGGACAGCGGCAGCAGCGTGAGCAATGTGTGCAGGAGGGCGCGGCGCTTCATGCGTTGCAGCTTAGTGGCGGGCGGCCCCGGGCCGCAGCTGCAAAAGCCGGGGTCCGAACAGGTTGATCGCCAGACCAGCCAGCACCAGCGCAGCGGCGACAAGCTTCCAGGCTGGCAGCGGCTCGCCCAGCAGCAGGCTGGCCGAGCCCATGCCGAACACCGGCACCAGCAGAGCCATGGGCACGATGCGCCCGGCCGCGTGGCGGGCCAGCAGCCAGCTCCAGACGCCATAGCCGAACAGCGTGTTGCCCACCGACTGCCACAGCACGGCGGCCCAGGTGCCGAAGTCGGCCGCGGCCACGCCGGCGGCCATCTGCTGCGGCCCGTCGATCAGCAGCGCCAGCACGAGCAGCGGCGGCACCGCGAAGGCGCTGCTCCAGACGACGTAGGCCAGCATGTCGATGCGGCCGGCACGCTGCGTCAGCAGGTTGGCGCAGGCCCAGGCGAAGGCGGCGGCCAGCACCATGGCCACGCCCAGGGCGGTGGTCGCGCCGTCGGTGTGCGCGGCGATGACGGCCACGCCGGCGGCCGCCAGCACCAGGCCCAGCCACTGCGCGCCCAGCACCCTCTCCCGACGGATGCGCACAGCCAGCAGCAGCGTGAAGAAGACCTGGGTCTGCACGACCAGCGAGGCCAGGCCAGGCGAGATCTGGCTGCGCATCGCCAGGTACAGCAGGCCGAACTGGCCCACGCCGATGAGCACGCCGTAGCCGGCCAGGTTGCGCCAGTCCACGGCCGGCCGCCGCAGCAGGAAGCAGGCCGGCACCAGCGCGAAGCCGAAGCGCAGCACGGCCAGCGTCATGGGCGGCAGCGTGTGCAGCGCGTACTTGATGACGACGAAGTTGCTGCCCCAGATGGCCACGACGGCGAGGGCGAGCAGAAGGTGGCGCAGGGGCAGGGGGGCCATGCGGCCGACTATGCCAGCCGGGGGCGGGCCACGCCGTGGTGGGGTCAGCCCACGTAACCGGTCAGCAAGGCATGTGCCCAGTCGGGCCGGCCGTTGCGCTGCGCCAGCGCGGCCATCGCGCGGTGGTCGTAGGGCACGGCAAGCAGGCTGGCCTGCCAGTCGCCGGCGATGCGCTCGACGATGGCGTAGTGCGCGTCTGGCGTGCCGCACTCGAGGACGTAGCGCTCCGGCGCGTCGTCGACATAGGCCTGCAGGCCCACGCTGCCGGGGTTGAGCAGGAGCTGTCCGGCCGCCGTGCGCAGGCAGCGCGGCAGATGGCTGTGGCCGCAGGCGATCAAGGCGCTTGCCTGGCCGGACCGGCGCTCGGCGATCTCGGCGGCCGTGGCCAGGCCCAGAACGCCGGCGCGCGGGGTTTCGAGGAAATGCTCGCAATCGCTGCGCGGCGTGCCGTGGCACAGGAAGATGTCGGGCGCCCATTGCCACATGGGCCGCAGCCTGCGCAGCCAGTCCAGCTCGGCGCTGCCCAGCTGCGACAGCGCGTAGCCGTCTGAAGCGCCGCCCGTGCCGGGCTGCCATTCGAGGATCTGGCGTTCGTGGTTGCCGGCCAGCACGGGCCAGCCCGAGGCCATCAGGCATTGCGCCGTCTCGCGCGGCAGCAGCGGGCCGGACAGGTTGTCGCCCAGACACAGCACCTGGTCGACGCCGCGGCAGGCGATGTCGGCGACGACCGCCTCGAGTGCGGGCAGGTTGCCGTGGATGTCGGAGACCAGGGCGAGGCGCATGGGGGGGCTCCTTGTCAGCCGACGAGGTGGCCCAGCGGCAGCATGCCGCTGGCCTTGACCTCGCCGAGCGAGAAGCTGGTGTGGATGTCCTTGACGTTGGGCAGGTTGAGCAGCGTGTCGATGGAGAAGCGCGAGAAGGCGTCCAGGTCGGTCACCATGACCTGCAGCTCGAAGGTGCCGGTGCCCGAGATGTAGTGGCAGGCGATGACCTCGGGCAGGCGGCGGATGGCGTCCTCCAGTGGCTTGGTGGCGGCGCCGGCGCTGCGCTCGGCGTCCAGGCGCACGAAGGCCAGCACGCCCAGGCCCAGCTTGCGGCGGTCGATCTCGGCCCGGTAGCCGGTGATGTAGCCCCGGTCCTCCAGCCATTTGACGCGCCGCCATGTGGGCGCCGCCGACAGGCCGATGCGCTGTGCCAGCTCGGCGTTGGACAGGCGGGCGTCGGCCTGCAGCGCGGCGAGGATGGCGATGTGGTGGCGGTCCAGCGCGTCGGAGGAGGGGTCTTCGGAGCTCATGGTTTGCCCTGATTGGCGAAATGGCGATGCAAATTGAAATGAATTTCTCAAAATTAAGCAAGATGATTGCTGCAGGTTGTCATTCCGGGCGCAATTGAGAAAGCACTCCCCGCCCTCATTTCCCTACACTGCGCGGTCCGGCCATACTGGCCCATGGCCCGCGTGCCGGCTTCACAAGAGTCGTCCTCTCGGGCCACCATTCCCAGGAGCACCCATCCGATGAACGCCCCGCTGCCCGAGCATGTGCTGCGCGCCCTGCAGACCGTCACGCTGGACGACAAATACGCGCTGGACCATGGCCGCGCCTTCATGAGCGGCGTGCAGGCGCTGGTGCGGCTGCCCATGCTGCAGCGCACGCGCGACGCGCTGGCGGGGCTGAACACCGCCGGCTTCATCAGTGGCTACCGCGGCTCGCCGCTGGGCGGCTACGACCA